>Ga0315287_10005154_pt1 | contig 12842 bp, 11 predicted proteins | sample YL17G11_0_MG_FD_205037 | JGI IMG/M metagenome (GOLD analysis project Ga0315287, IMG submission 205037) | Sediment microbial communities from Yellowstone Lake, YNP, Wyoming, USA - YL17G11_0 | ecosystem: Environmental > Aquatic > Freshwater > Lake > Sediment | place: USA: Wyoming | collected...
ATCATCCATGGCCACAATCAATACGCCCTTGTCCAGACCCACTGGAACCACATGATATTTTTCAGCATAGTGTTTGGGGATATAGGACAAGAGAACGAGATCAACTTTTTTGTCGCCCAGTGTGAAGAATTCATACCCGAATTTCTTTTTCAAAAAGCTCATCTTCACACTTTCGGTAATAACGCCCATCTCCACAAGGATTTGCCCTACGGACTTCTCTGAGGCGGCTTTCTGTCTCTTGACCGCCTCATCCAATTGGCCCCGGCTGATTATTCCCTCACGGAGCAGCATATCCCCAAGTGTTTCCGCTTCTCTTTTTTCTGCCATACTCCCTTCACCCAATCCACTAAAAGAAAGTCAGCTTTTAACTGGAATGCCCCTTTATCTCACCGAGAGACAAAGAAGTTCAATTTTCTCTCTATCCACGAATTTAATACTATATAACCAAAGCGAAAAACGTTCTGTCAAACTGAAATTAACCAAATGTTTGAATTTTTCTTTTGAAATTTGTAAAGTCTGCTTGACATTATGATAACTTTGAATTTTACTTTTCTTATTGATTTAATGCTTTATGAATCCAGGGGGAAAATTTTCATGTCTCAAAAAATATTAGCCATTGACGATGAAAATGATGTCCTTCTGATCATCAAAACCGCCCTTTCAGGTGAGGGGTATGAAATTCTCACCGCTTCCAATGGATATGACGGACTGGCATTGGCAGAAGATCAAAAGCCTGATTTGATCCTTCTAGACCTCCGAATGCCTGAAATGGATGGGATGGAAGTTCTGGAACAACTCAGGGATAATGAAAAAACACAATCTATTCCTGTGATTGTGCTTACCGGGCTCTCGGAAAAAAATAAAATCAGGGAAGCCCTGGATAAAGGCATCACTTATTATATCGTCAAACCCTTCGAATGCCAGGATCTCATATCCAAAATCAATCTCGCCATTCGGAGTTCCCAGGAGGAATCCTGAAAAAGGTTTCTCCTGTTTCCCTGTCTCCCTTTACAACTTTACAGCTTGTAAATAATAAATGTCCTCTTGCGAGAGGGTATGAAGTGTTTTGAAGTCAAAATTCTCCAGAAGCGCAGAAAGGTCTCCTACAGGGGGGAGGAGATGGGCTTTAATCATCTCGCCTGAGGAATCCTGGTGAATGGAATTGATACGCTCCCTGCCGCTTGAATGGGCAATAAAAAGAAATCCTCCGGGTTTCAAAGATTCCCTGAAACAACTGAGATAAACCTCAGGATGAGTAAAGTGAGGCCAGACATTGAAGCATACAATGGCATCCAGGCTTGCCGGGGGAATGTCCATATCCAGAACGGAAATATTGTAAAAACTCACCCGGGATGGGAAATGGCTTTTGCGGCACCGTGCAATCATTTTGGGGGAGAGTTCGCATGCCTCGATCATTCCCTCGGATCCCACTTCTTCCGCAAGAAGCCGCGTCATCCGCCCACACCCGCAACCGGGTTCCAGGATCCGCCATCCCCTTTGAATGTGAAACATCTGCACAAGCCTTGTTGCCCGTTCCTTCTCCCAGGATTCGAAGGAGAGAAAAAGCCCCTGATCGAAGCACCGGTCAAAATAGGCGGCCATGCCCCTTTCATCTTCATTCCTTGTATCTTCCCCAACATTTTTCTTCAAAGACATGTTATTCCTTCGGATGATATTTTCTAATCACCACAGCCAGTCCATAAAACATAACAGCCATAAGCGTAATGCACGCCCCTGTGGGCAGGTTCAGTATATACGAGGAACCCAGCCCCCCTGCAGCGCTCAGAATTCCGAAAAGTATGGACAGGATGAGCGTTGTGCGAAGATTTCTGCTCAATTCGTAAGCAGCTGCTGCAGGACAGCAAAGCAGACTGTAGATCATCAGCCCTCCCACAATATTCAGATTCGCCGTAATGATACCCGCAGCAAGAAGGAGAAAAAGGGTATAAATCAATTTCACGGGAATCCCGGACATCATGGCAATGGAACGGCTGAATAAAATCGCCTTCAATTCCTTATGAAAAACAATCCCGAAAACCACCAGAAGAAGACATAGAATGCTCATAATGATGAGATCCAGGGGTTTGACAAATAAAATACTGCCCCACATGATCCCCAGAAGAGGCGTCATATCATCTTTCACAAGCCCCATCCCTAAAAATGTCAGGCCGATCATCAGGGAGAAGATAATGCTCAGGTGCGTGTCTGATTCCATCCTTGACCTGTGGGAGAGGGTTAATCCCAATAAAAGCGAGGCTGCAAAAGCCAGGACCAATGCAGTGCTGAATTGCGGAAAACCGAGCAGATAGGCAAGAACCGCCCCAACCATGGCCGCATGCGACATCACAACCCCTATGAAGGGAATCCGCATCCCGACAATATATGTCCCCAAAAACCCTGTGCTTCCCCCGCTGATGATCGCTGCAAGAGTGATGACGCTCAAAATACTCCAGCTGTTCATAATTCCCTCTGCGTAGCGAAACAATGTATCCTGCCTGAACGATGAATCACATCCACAGGACAATGATATAATTCTTCCAGCTTTTCCGCGGTCAGGGCTTCTTCTGTTTTCCCATCAAACAAAATCCGCCCTTCGCTTAAAAGGATCGCCCTTTGACAGGAGGGAGGCAGATGCCCCGTGATATGGGTTGTCATGACAATGGCGATTTGAAATTTTTGGAATATATCCTGTATGATTCCCGCAAGACGCTCCTGCCAGTCCATATCCAATCCTGTGAAGGGTTCGTCCAGGAGAAGGAGATGCGGCTCCTGCGCCAGGGCTCTTGCAAGCTGCGTTTTTTGCCTTTCCCCGCCCGAAAGGGTACGATAGGTTCTATGCGCCAGAGACTTAAGCCCCAGCTGGAGAAGAACAGAATCCACAATATCTTTATCAACAGGGGAGAGGGGGCGGAAAAGGCCGCGGATGCCGGTTCTCCCGATTTCCACCAGCTCCCGCACTGTCAAGGGGATGGCGACATTGTAATCCGGGGATTGAAGTAAGATTGCGACTTTTTTCCTGATATCCAGTATGTCATGTCGCGAAAGCGTGTGAGCGGATTTCCCGAAAAGAGCGAGCTCGCCTCCTGAGGGTTTCAACAAGGCATTCATAAGCCCAAGCAGGGTTGTTTTGCCGGCTCCGTTTGGACCCAGGATTCCCACAAACTCGCCCCGCCCAAGTGAAAAAGTGATGTCTTGGAGAAGCGGTTTATCGCCAATCCTGTAGGAAACCCCTTTGAAATCCATGATCATGGTTCTTTTTCTTTCCCCGCCTGGATCAGATTCTCCAGGTTCCATCGGACAAGATCATAAAAGCTTTCCTGTCCTTTGCCCATATTGGGAAAATTGCTGAAAGTGACCATCTTTGCCCCCAGATGCGCAGCCAGCGCCTCTCCCTCTTGCCCGCCCTCCTGAAGATTCGCGATCACATATCGAACGTGGGAATCCCTGCCTTTTTCGATAATGTCCAGGAGCTGGCGCGGCGAAGTCGCATTCGCTCCTGAATAGCTGGCAACAACATCGAGACCCAGCCACCTGCAAAATACCTCCTGATGTCCGGATATAATCACTTTTTCTGCCTCAAGATTATGTTCCTTGATCTTTGTCCTGCACTCCTTCTCAAGGGATTCCAGCTCTCGAATCACCTTATCCATCGCCCGATCGAATTCTCCCTTTTTATCAGGGAATCTGATACAAAATTCTTTATGAAGTTCTTGAACACACCTGCGATAACTCTCAGGAACACAAAGCCCTTCAGGAGCGGTAATCGCCTTGATGGGGAAATCCTTACCAACCAGGGATCTGACCTTCCGATCGAGGGAATCCTGGAAATCGAAGCGGAGGAGAAGGGAGGATTTCTTCAGGGATTTGACAATCCCTGGCGCAATGTCAAAATGTCCGGGGCACATCCCGGGCGGAACCAGTCGAACAAACGCGAAATCTTTCTCCGCAAGATCCCGCGCAGTGCATTCCAGGTATGATGTTGTAACAGCAATGGATCTTCGCGCTTCACCGGTTCTGCTATCAGAACTGCTGCATGCAACCATCATAAAACAGAGGAAAAAGAGAATTCGCACTTCCGCCTTCATCATTCCGCATTCCCACTTCCCTGTCCTCCGTAGCCTTGGCGGAGGAGGACGAATTCCGCATTCATGGTGATACTTTACCTGTGCTCAGCCGGACGATGATCCCCTTGCTTATCGTGCCGTTCGTGGGATCATACCACACCCTCTGCGGCACAGGATGATGCTCCATGCCAGCATTCCAGAATCCAGCGTCTCCTGGAGGACCCACGCTCCATAAAGCCCATTTCACAGGCGAATCCCCGTAATGGAAATAGGGGACATCGTCTGAAGCTCCTGTATCGTTCGGGAAATCCCGCGGAACCCAGATCGCGAGGATCGTCAGCACACCATTGGAAAAACCAATTCCAGGCGAAATGTATTTATAATAGAACTTTTGATTGAAGATATCCCGCGGAAGGGAGGTTATATATGAGATGGGAGTGGTGAGTTCCATGGGGCACATATTGTAATCTCCCATGGAGCTCATCATCCCCGCGCAAAAAGAGCGGGCAGGAGGATAATTTTTATAATCCACATGATAGGCTTCAAGGCCTGTGCACAGGGAACGCAGGTCAGCCTTTGCCCGCGCAGACTTGGACCTGGTCTGCGCCTCGAGAAAGTTCGGAACTGCAATCGCAGCCAGGATCGCTATAATCGCAACCACAATCAGGAGCTCAATCAGGCTGAACCCCTTGAAATCTGTCATCGTTGAAAAATTAAAATCCTTTTTTGTGCCTTTTTGTGTTTTTTGTGGCAAATAAATCTCCTTGAATTTCACTCATAATATTCCCAGGATGCGGCGCAAAGCGGCGGAATGATATCCGCATAATGCTTCACCCACAGGCGATAGTTTTCACTATAGGGGAGGGAAGTATCCTCCTGGTCGAAAATTCCTTGAACGCTGAAAGCCCCCGGAGGCGGGATTTTGCCGTCAAAATCCCCCTCGCTCGAAAGAAGCATGGTCAGTGTGGAGTCATTATCATCCGCCAGCAATAACGATTTGCCGTTGCCCCACTCCCCGGAAAGAATATGCACATTCTCCATCTTTACCCATTGCCCCTGGTATTTTTCCCCGCCTCCAGCGCGTGTTTCGTCGAAATAATTGCACGTGGATAGATCGCTGATCTTGTGCGGTTCGGGAAGCCCAACTCCTGCCTCCAGCTTCGTTATGGTAAACTGGAGCGAGGGATCTGCAGAATGGCGTTCCGTGAAATTCACCTTTCCGTTATGATTCTCGATAAAGCCTTCAAACCTGATCCGGTCTCCGGGCTGGATATCCCCTGTATAACGCGGCCAGCTGAGATTATAGAAAATCCCTGCCCATGCTGCGATACTCCCTTTATCCGGCGCCTCAGCCTGGATATAAATCTGCCACATCATACTTGTATCCAGGAGTTCTGCTGGGCTGTTGAGCGCAATCCCCTCGACAATCGCTTTATTCGCAGGATTCAAGGGGGAAGCGCCGACCTTGGGATGCGTTCCCGCGCCGTCTGCATCCACAGCCTCGAGGCTCCAGATCGCGTCCGTCTGACAGGGGCAGAGACAAGGAAGGAGCCAGAGCAGCACTAAGAAAACAATCCACAGGGAACAACGTTTCATTTTCTTTCATCCTTTATCGTGTTACGAAATTACAAATCGTGCTATTCTTAAAATCGAGGAGCCTTGCCGTCAAGGAGGAAAAACGCATCTCCCTATTTTTTATTTGCGCCCCTGACACAAAGTCCGTATGGTTTTCATCATTTCAATGGAGAGGAATGCGATGTCAAAAATTGAGCGCTTTGGGATTTCCCTGGATGAGCGGCTCCTTAAAGAGTTTGATAAAAGAAACAGGGAAATGGGGTATAATAACCGTTCCGAGGCGATCCGGGACCTGATCCGCGACTGCCTGGTTCGGAAAAAACAATGGGTCAAGGACAATGTCCGGGTTGCTGCAACCGTGACCCTGATCTATGATCATCATACCGGGGAATTGGCGGAAAAACTGAATGACATTCAACACGATCATGCCAGGCTTGTGGTCTCAACCATGCATGTTCATCTGGATCATCATAATTGCCTTGAGGTGATCATCCTCAGGGGACTGGGCAGGGAGGTGAAGAAACTCGCCCATCGCCTGATCGCGCTCAAGGGCGTCAAACATGGAAAAGCCATCCTGACCACAGAGGGGAAAGATCTGTGGTAGGCGAGATTGGGGTCAATCCCCCCAAAAGTACCAAAATCTCCATTTTGTCCGAATGAAAGATATCTTGGGAAAGGGAAATCGCTTGACCGTGAAGAGCGGATGAATATTCTTAACAAAAAATGGGTGTTTATTTGAATACTATACCGGATTTAATAAAAAAAAGGGCGGATAAATGACGGATCGATCCAAGTATGCTTTAATGTTTTTGATTGTTGCCGCTGGAATGCTCGTCTGTTTTCAGGCGCGTGCGGAGAAGACGCTTCATGTTTTCGATTTCGCCACGACGGAGGCCGCGCGCGCCGCATGGAAACCTATGACCAGTGTCTCCCAGGTCGGCCTGTATGACGGAATTCCGCTTCTGGAAAAACCCGGGGTCCGGTTCCCCTGCAACTTCACAAATGTGGACAGCCGGTGCTATTGGGATACAAACATCTCTGAGGACTTCACCAGCGACACCCTTGTGAAATTGAGATTATATATCGACAACCCCATCCCCATTTCCAGTTTCACGCTCTATTTCCGAAGCGGGAGCGGGTGGTACAGCAACACGTTCGGGAATCTGCAGAAGGGATGGCAGGTTCTGCGCTGCGCCAGGGGAAATTTCAAGTTTTCGGGCACGCCGACAGGCTGGCATTCGATCGACGGAATCCGCTTCTCGCCCTGGAAGGGACAGAACATCGATACGGAGATCATCGCCAATGACCTCGTTGTGCTGAACCCCAAAATCACGATCGTCAAGGGGACAAAGAGCACCAGTCAGACGACGGCTGAATCCACAACAGCCCTGATCAGCTCCTGCCTCGACGCCTGGGGTCTCGATTACGGGGTCATTACGGAGGAAAACGTCGAAGCGGGCGGTCTTGCCGGTTCCCGGCTCGCCATCTTTCCCTACAGCAACAGCATGACGCCCGCCGAGGTCGCGCAAATTCAGGGTTTCGTTTCTTCCGGCGGCAAGATCATCGTTTTCTTTACAGCCCCGACGGAGATCTTCAATCTGTTGGGACTTCAGAATCTGGGCAGTACGGGGATTTCGCCGAAGGCCATGCGATTCCGGACGGATATCGTTGATTGCATCCCTCCCTATATTAAGCAGGCCTCGTGGAATTTTTTCAGAGTGAATCCCATCGCGCCGGACGTCCGGGTTCTCGCATACTGGGAAGACACAAACGGGGCGCTGACGGACGGACCGGCATGGACCATCGGCAATAACGGGGCTTACATGTCGCATATTCTTTTGAATGATGATCTTGAGAGTAAAGAGAAACTGATCCTGGCGCTCGTTGCCCACTTTGTCCCGGGAATCGAGGAGCAGGCCGTAAAAAATGCGGCAAGCAGCATCGGCAGGGTCGGGGAATATTTGGACTTTGACGAGGCGGTCGCGGGGATTCGCGCATCCGCCCTCAAGACGCCCCGCACGGTCATTGTGGAAGAAAATCTCACAAGCGCCACCCTTCTCCGCGCAGCGGCGCTCGACTCTCTGACATCGGGGACATTCTGTCAGAACCTTGATATGATAACAAGCGCCCATCTGCATCTTCTGGAAGCTTATTATCTGGCGCAGAAATCCGAGCTCCCCGAATTCCGCGCAGCGTGGGCGAGTTATGATAACCAGTGGGGGCCCTTTGTTGAAGGCTGGGACAAGATGGCAATCGATCTCTCGCGTAATGGATTTAACGGAATCATGCCCTACATGGTCACGGGCGGGGTGGCTCATTACAACAGCCTTTATCTCCCTCATTCCGATGTTTACGATCTTTATGGCGATCATATCGCAGCGTGCGTCAAGGCATGCAAACCCCGGGGCGTTCAGACTCATGTCAGGAAGCTCAACTGGTTTCTCTATTATGCGCCGCAGAGTTTCATTGACGACATGCGCACGCAAAAAAGGACCCAGCTCGATGTCGATGGCAATCCCGTGGACTGGCTGTGCCCATCCCATCCCCTCAATTACGAACTTGAAATGAACGTTATGCTTGAGCTGGTCAATAATTACGACATCGACGGGATTCATTACGATTTCATCCGATACCCGGATGAAAAATGCTGCTACTGCGACGGCTGCCGCGAAAGATTCCAGAACGACACGGAAATTACCGTTGCGAACTGGCCGACGGATTGTTACAGCGGCGTCAACAAAGACGCGTACCGCGACTGGCGCTGCGAGCAGATCACGAGACTGGTGCGGGATATGCGATCCGCCATCGGCAAAGGGGGGAAAAGCATAAAGATATCCGCCGCCGTCTTTTCGAGTTATCCCTCGTGCCGGACAAGCGTCGCGCAGGACTGGGTGTCGTGGATCGAGAACGGATATCTCGATTTTGTCTGTCCGATGGATTACACGAATTCCAATTCCACATTCCAGTCTCTTGTGGAAACGCAGATGAATTATGTGGCTGGACAAGTTCCCCTCTATCCGGGAGTCGGCGTCGGATCGGGATCGAGTTCCCTGACGCCGGATCAGACGATGGTGCAGCTGCTCATCACGCGCCGGCTCAATACAAAGGGATTCGTGCTCTTCTCATACTCCGCTTATCTCTCTGAAACAATCCTTCCCATCCTGCACAAAGGCTTCACAGCCGATCCGGTTCTTAATGCCCTGTTGCTGCATTGAAGAGCGAAAAGGGACGGATTTCATCACACACGTAGGGGGGTCAATCCACCAATAAGTACCAAAATCTCGAGGTCTCTTGATACTGGACAAGAGGCAAGGAATCGTGATTATGAATTCCGGGTTTCCTTTTTCAGGGGAAACTAATGGTAATTGAAAAAAATTGATGGTTTACAGGATTTTCTCTTTTGCCTGAAGAAAATAAAGATCTGCCGTCGAAAGGTCTTGCGTATACCTTTCGAGCGTTGAAATACAGAAATTTCCGCCTCTTCTTCATGGGACAGGGTGTCTCCCTGATCGGGACATGGATGCAGCAGACGGCAATGGGGTGGCTTGTTTACCGTATGACCAAATCTGCGATTCTCCTGGGTTCCGTTGAGTTTTTCGGCACAATCCCCACTCTTTTACTGACGCCTTTTGCCGGAGTCCTCGCTGACAGGTGGAATCGCCACAAGATGGTGATTGTCGTTCAGACCCTCGCAATGATCCAGGCGTTTTTGCTTGCGATTCTTGTGCTTGCGGGACATATCCAGGTCTGGCATATCATGACCCTCAGCCTTATGCTCGGGCTTATCAATACCTTCGATATTCCCATCAGGCAGGCGTTCATCATGGATATGCTGGAAAAGAAGGAGGACATCGGCAATGCCATTGCCCTGAATTCATCCATGTTCAACGGAGCGAGGATCATCGGTCCTTCTGTTGCAGGGGTTCTCATCGCGGTTTTCGGCGAGGGGTGGTGTTTTCTATTGAATGGGGTCAGCTTCCTGGCTGTGATTGTGGCGTTATTGGCGATGAAAATGCAAAGAACGCAAAAACCTCCTTCTCAACAGCATGTTTTTCGCGAGATCATGCATGGATTTTCCTATACCTTTGGCTCAATCCCCATCCGCTCGATACTTCTTCTCCTGGGGCTGGTGAGCCTGGTAGGCTTGCCTTATGCGGTTCTGATGCCCGTTATGGTGAGAAATGTTCTTCATGGAGATTCCCGGACATTGGGACTGCTTATGGCGTCCGTGGGAATCGGCGCTCTCACAGGGGCTTATTATCTTGCTTCCCGTGCCAGCACCCGGGGCCTGGAAAAAACCATTGCATTGGGCTGCTTCATGTTCAGCCTGGGGCTTATCTCTTTTTCCTTTTCCAGAAGAATGCCGATCTCCATGATCATTCTGGTTCTGTCCGGATTCGGCATCATGGTGCACATGGCGTCAACAAACACTCTTGTGCAAACGCTTTCCGATGAGGACAAGCGGGGGAGGGTTTTGAGTTATTACACCCTGGCGTTCAGGGGCACCGGACCGTTCGGCGCATTTATGGCTGGAGCATTGACGGACAAGATCGGCGCCCCTCATACGATCCTGATCGGAGGAATATGCTGCCTTGCAGGAGCGATTGTCTATGCGTGGAAACTCCCCAGATTGCAAAAAATGATCCAGCAGATATAATTGATAATGGATAATGGATAGCCCATAAAAAAAAGTCCCAGGCATTTTGCCCAGGACTCCTGATTCAGGAATAAATTATATTTAAGCAGAGTGCGAAAGATGGATCACTGTAAGGTGAATCTCACAGTATCGGCAATAACCACTACTCTCTTATTTCCGGTGCTGCCTGCAGCATCGAGTGTCATGGAATTCGCCCCCGCATTAAAGGCATAGGTTCCAAGTGATACCCAGACAAGGTTATTTTGAGTCTGGTCGATATACACGATCTGATCACCTGAAGCGGTGTGAACGACAAATTTTGCCGCAGTGGATCTGTTGGTGCTTGCCCGATAAATCGTAAACACTTGATAGTTTCCAGCCTGCGCAAAATTGGCATTCCACGTCGCAGTCGCTGCTGTGGAGCAGCCGGCATATTTGTATGTCCCACCATTATACCCGGAGCTTGTGCTGAGGGACCAGGAGCCTGTTTCCGTATAGGCTGGAGCGCCCTGATCGTTATCTATGATGTAGTCTGTTCCCGGAGGCGGGGTGGGCGTGGGGGTGGGTGTCGGGGCTGCCGACTGTGCGAGTTTGATGGCATCCGCTGACACGACTTTCCCGGCTTCGGCATTGTCCGTCAAAACCACGTTCCCGGAGGTTCCTGCATTGAAGGAATAATTTCCGAGGAGGTTCCATTGCCCACCGGCTGTGGACTGATTCACGATGACATTGGCGCTGCCCGATGCATGATTCACAGTATAGGTGGCGTTTGTGGCGCGGTTGGTGTCAGCCACCCACCAGGCATACACATCGTAATAGCTTGTGGAAAGACTTGGCGTCCATGTGGCTGTGTCATTCCCCACACCCGTATCGCTATACCGGGAATTTGTCCCATAGTATCCGGGACTTGTGGAGTTTGCCCAGGTTCCCACTTCCGCATAACCGGCATCACTGTTATCCACTATGATTTCCGAATAACTGGGAGTATAAGCGGTGATTCCATAATGTCGCTGGAAGCCATGGAGGAAGCCGCTGGTGACATTACTCCGCCAGGCGTCGCTTGACAGGCATTGGGAATCTGCGAGATTGGATGTGAAAGCCAGTTCCGTCAAAGCGGAAGGCATATTGGTATAGGTGATCACGTAGAAAGTGGCGGTTTTGTTTCCCCTGTTGGTGCGCCCCCCATGGGCGATCAGTTCCTCCTGGGTTTTATTCCTCAGGTCCAATCCCTCGGCAAGGGCATTGGGATTGCAGAAGGTCTCGGATCCATTTGCGCTTTCCTTGTTGTACCAGTTGGAATGAATAGCGAGAAAGCGGTCTGCGTTATTGTTGTTGGCATAATCCACACGGGCTGCAAGGCTCAAGGTGATATCCGTGGAACGGGTCATGATCACATCCCATGCAGATCCGCCGCGGGTATCCAGGGTATCCAGATTCAGCCAATCCCTGAGTTTAAGACTTGCATCCAGGTTAATCACAATTTCCGTGACAAACCCAATAGCTCCAGGATCTGACCCTCCATGACCCGGGTCAATACAGATGAGGGTATTACCCAAAGCCAGGGTTGCCAGAACCATGAGAATCGGAACGAGCGCGATTCTTTTTAACATTTTTCCTTTCCTCCCTTTCATAAAATTTTATCCTCTTAAATAAAAAGCAAAAACAATACCAGCTTGATTTATTTCCCCCGGGACCAAGGCAAAGATACATTCAGATTGCTTATACTCATGCCGGGGGAAGAAAAGTTAACAGGCATTCCGACATGGTACTTTATCGAAAACCAAATACATATACAATATTGTAGATATTGAATTTACCGCTTTTGATTTCAACTAATTGATTTGGCAAATCATGTGTCAACAGATAAGGAAATCTTGAATGGTATAATCCGGGATTCTGTAATATTAATATCCGGGTAATGCTTTAATTATAAGAATTGATACTCGAAACCATACAACAAATGTATAATAATCGCAATATATGTATGACAAAAGTTGTAGGCTCTATAATAAGGATGAATTTCAAGGATTTGACTTTTGCGCGGATTCCTTATTCGAATCCCGGAGGGATTCCTTTTTCTTTTCCCGGGGAAAATCATCCTTGAAAATATCCAGGGTAAAGAATCCCAAAAGAAAATCCAGCGCCTCCCCGGGATTCACGCCCGCCCGGAGTCCTGCGCCCAGGCCCGCGGCAACCTCGATCTGGCATTGGGACGCAAGAGATCCCTTGTGGGTTATAAAGCTCGGCAGGATATTGATGTAATAAAGAGGAATGATAAACCAGAATCCTTTCATCTTATATGCCTTGCCCCTGGGGAGATTCTCGGGACCGAACGTTCGTTCAGTATATGTGAGAACATTGATCTCCTTATATTCGTAGGAACCAAGATAACCGATGCGGCTGCCGAATCCCTTGCCCTCAGCCCATCCCGCGCCAAAGGGCAAAACCGCAATCTGGCAGGACACATTCGCGCAATAACCTTCCCCGCTCAGTGTTATAATATCCGTGAAGTCGCGTCCCCTGGACTTCAGATAAGAACATCCGGTGATAAAAAAACATGCAAGAAC
>Ga0315287_10005155_pt1 | contig 12841 bp, 4 predicted proteins | sample YL17G11_0_MG_FD_205037 | JGI IMG/M metagenome (GOLD analysis project Ga0315287, IMG submission 205037) | Sediment microbial communities from Yellowstone Lake, YNP, Wyoming, USA - YL17G11_0 | ecosystem: Environmental > Aquatic > Freshwater > Lake > Sediment | place: USA: Wyoming | collected...
CAGCTGGGTGACCGAGTACCACGTCGACGGCTTCCGCTTCGATCTGGCCCCGGTGCTCGCGCGCGACCCCGTCGCATTCCAGCGTGCCGGCCGTTTTTTCGAGATCGTGCGGCAGGATCCCGTGCTGTCGCAGGTGAAGCTGATCGCCGAGCCTTGGGACCTCGGTCCCGACGGCTATCTGCTGGGCTCGTTCCCGTACGGCTTCGCCGAATGGAACGGTCGCTATCGCGACGCCGTCCGGCGTTTCTGGCGGGGCGACGATGGCCAGCTCGCCGAGTTGGCGACGCGCATGGCTGGCTCGAGCGATCTCTTCGCAGTGTCGGGGCGCGCGCCGCAGGCGAGCATCAACTTCGTCGCGTGTCACGATGGCATGACGCTGACGGATCTCGTCAGCTACTCGCAAAAGCACAACCTCGCGAATGGTGAAGACGGCCGCGACGGTCCGCACGACGACTCGCACAACTGGGGTGAGGAAGGTCCTTCGCAGTCGATGCGCGTGCGCAAACGCAGGCAGCGCGCGCGGCGGAACCTGCTGGCGACGCTCGCATTCGCGCAAGGCGTTCCGATGCTCTCGCACGGTGACGAGTTGGGCCGCACGCAGCGGGGCAACAGCAACGGCTATTGCCAGGACAACGAGATCACCTGGGTGGACTGGGAGCAGGGCGAAGAGGCGCGCGCGCTGCTCGATTTCGCGCGGACGGTGTTCGCGTTGCGCCGCGACAACGCGGTGTTCCGCCGCCGCCGCTTCTTCCGCGGCGAGTCCGTCGACCCTGCGGGCACCGGCGATGTGACGTGGCTGCGGCCCGACGGCTCGGTCACCACGCTTGCGCATTGGGAGAATCCGGATCGCAAGAGCATCGCGATGCTGATTCCCCGGGAATCCGCCGACGCGACCGACGAGACGGGTGGCCCGCAATCCGCCGAAACGGTGCTGCTGATCCTGAACGGGCACGCGCAGAAGCGCACGTACGCGCTTCCCGCTCTCGGTCGACCCGGCACCTGGCACGAGGTCCTCAACACGGCGTGCGCCACGCGGCGCCAGATCGACGACGGCCTGCTGGGGCTGGCCCCGTGGTCACTCGCGCTGCTGGTCTTCCGGGAACGAAGTTGAGCGCCGGGCGGCCGCATCTCACCGCGCTCGCCGAGCGCCTGGGAATCGCATCCTCGTACTGGGATCTCGTCGGTCGCGCGCGTCCGACGTCCGATGCGACGCGCGGGGCGCTGGTCGCTGCGATGCACTTCGACGGCTCGGACGAAGCGGCTGCGGCGCGCGCTCTCGACGATCTCAACCGCGCTGAAGCGGCCTCGCTCATCGATCCGGTGCTGGTGTGGCGCGAGTACGAGGAGGTCGTTCCATCGCTGCCGCTCCGCCTTCCGCCGTCATCGGGTGCGCTCGACTTCGAGATCGAGGTGCGGACGGAGGATGGCGCGCTGCACCGCGGGGAGGGCCGCATCGATCCCGATGCGCGGCAGGTTCTGCTGCCGGTACGACCGCCGATCGGTTACCACGAGTTGTGCATCCGGATCGCGGGCCCGGGCGTGGTGAGCGAAGGCCGCCAGCGTTTCATCATGGCGCCGCGTACCGCTTGTACGGTGCAGCAGCGACTCGGCGATGCGCGCGTCTTCGGATTCTGGACGAATCTCTATTCGGTACGCAGCGCGCGCAACTGGGGCTTCGGCGACTTCGGGGATCTCCGCGCGTTGATGCGCTGGTGTGGGTCGGTTGGCGGCGCTTTCGTCGGGTCGAACCCACTGCACGCGATCCCGAATCGCGGGCTCGCGATCACGCCGTACAGCCCATCGAGTCGGCTCTACCGCAACGTATTGTATCTCGACGTCGAAGCGGTGCCGGAGTGGGAGTCGTCGCCGGTCGCGCGTGCGCAATTGGCGGATGCTGGCTTCGCAGCGCGCCTTGCGACGCTACGCGGCGCGGACACGATCGACCACGGCGCCGTGCTCGACGCGAAGCTGCCGGTGCTGCGCGAACTATTCGCGACGTTCTGCGCGCAGCGCCTCGCCAGCGCGAACCCGCGCAGCGCGGCGTTCGACGCCTATCGGCAGCGCGAGGGTGAGCGACTGCGCGACTTCGCCACCTGGGAGGCGCTCGCTGCGCATTTTGCGCTGCGTCCCGAGTGGCCGGCCACGGCGTGGCGAAGCTGGCCGCCCGCGTATCAGCGCCCCGATACCGCGGCCGTCGCAGCGTTCCGCCGCGAGCACGCGGGCGAGATCGAGTTTCGCGCGTGGCTACAGTTCGAGTTGGCGGAACAGCTCGCGCAGGTCGCCGCGAGCGGACGCGACGCCGGCCTCGCGATCGGGCTCTACCAGGATCTCGCGGTGGGGTCTGCGGACGACTCGGCTGACACCTGGATGGCGCCAGCGCTGTTCGCGTCCGGCGTCGCCGTGGGTGCGCCGCCGGACGACTACGCGCCAGACGGGCAGAACTGGGGATTCCCACCGCTCGACCCCCACGCGATCCGCACCGACGGCTATCGCTTCTTCAGCGCGCTGCTGCGCGCGAGCTTCGCGAGCGCGGGCGCGCTCCGCATCGATCACGCGATGGGTCTGCTGCGATTGTTCTGGATTCCCGCGGGCCGGCCGGGCAGCGATGGCACCTACGTGTCGTACCGGCACGACGAATTGCTCGGCGTGCTCGCACTCGAAAGTCGGCGGTACGCGGCGTTGGTGATCGCGGAGGATCTCGGCACCGTGCCGCCCGAGTTCCCACCGCTGCTCGTCGATTGGGGGATCCTGTCGTCGTCGGTGCTCTACTTCGAGCGCGACGGCGCGGTGCCGAGAGCCGCGCAGCGCATCTCGGCGCGCGCCCTCGCGACCGTCGAGACGCACGATCTGGTGCCGCTGGCCGGCTTCGCCGCGGGGCGCGATCTGCGCATCCGTCGCGCAGTGCGGCAGATCGCCGACGACACCGCGCTCGAAGGCGCGCTCGCCGAGCGTGCGGGCGACCACGCAGCCTGGCTCGCGCGCTTGCGCGGGGAGGGCTGTCTCGCGGCAGAGGGCGAGCCCGACGCCGCCGCGCTGGCCGGCGCGTTCCACGCGTTCCTCGCGCGCACGCCGGCGCCGCTGGTGGGCGCGTCGCTCGACGATCTCGCGGGCGAGACGGAGCCGGTGAATGTTCCGGGCGTATCGGTCGAGCAGCATCGCAGCTGGTCGCGGCGGATGTCCGTTTCGCTGGAGCGGCTGCCCGAGACCGCGACTGCGCAGGCGGTCCTCGCGGCGCTCGAAGATCGCGCGCGGCCCTCTCGGTGAGCCGCGCGACCGCTACTATCCCGCGCGCTCGCGCCCGCCGCGTCGAGCCAGGGGGGACCATCGATCCATGAGTGCGACCGCCGAGGTCGCAGCGCGCTCCGTGTGGGAGGCCGACGCCATCGCGACGTCGGTGAAGCGGCTCGTCCGCTCCTTCATGGGCAAGCGCTGGAACGACGCCACACCGCGTGATCTCTTCATCGCGCTGGCCTTCGCCAGCCGCGAGATGCTGATCGAGCGCTGGTTCGAGACGCAGGACCGTGTCCGAAAGGCCAATGCGAAGCGGCTCTACTATTTGTCGGTCGAGTTCCTGATCGGTCGCTCGCTACAGTCCTCGCTGCAAAACCTGGGCGTGCTCGACGATGTGGAACGAGCCTTCCGGCGTCTCGGCGTCGACTGGGAGGAGGTCGTCGAGGCCGAGCCCGACGCGGCGCTCGGCAACGGCGGTCTCGGCCGCCTGGCCGCCTGCTTCCTCGATTCGCTCGCGACGCAGGACATGCCCGGCTTCGGCTATGGCATCAACTACGACTACGGCCTGTTCCGCCAGGCGATCGAGAACGGCCAGCAGCGCGAGTATCCGGAAGGCTGGCAGCGACCGGGTGCCGCGTGGCTGATCGAGCGACCGGAGCGCGCCTGTCTCGTCCCGGTGTACGGGCGCGCCGGGCGCCGCCCCGAAGACGGTGCACCTGCCGAGTGGCGCGACTTCCGCGCGATCATCGGCGTTCCGCACGACTTGCCGATCGTCGGCTTCGGCGGTCGCACGGTGAACCACCTGCGGCTCTACTCGGCGCGCTCGTCCGACGAGTTCGACATCGACATCTTCAACCGCGGCGACTACCTGCGCGCCTTCGAGCGCAAACTCGGCATCGAGCGCATCTCGAAGGTGCTCTATCCGTCGGATTCGAACGAACAGGGCCGCGAGCTGCGCTTGCTCCAGGAATACTTCTTCGTCGCCTGCGCGCTGCGCGACATCTTCAGCCAGTACCGCGAGGCCTACGACACCTGGGACGCGCTGCCCGACAAGGTGGCGATCCACCTGAACGACACGCATCCGGCGCTGGCGGTGGCAGAATTCATCCGTCTGCTGATCGACGACCACGGTCTGCCCTTCGAGCGCGCGCTGGAGTTGGCGAATCGGAGCTTTGCCTACACCAACCACACGCTGATGCCCGAGGCGCTCGAGAGCTGGCCGAGTTGGCTGCTCGAACGCGTCGTGCCGCGCCATCTGCAGATCATCGAAGCGATCAATGCGCGCCTGCTCGGCGAGGTCGAGCTGCGCTGGCCGGGCGACATCGAGCGCGTGCGCCGGATGTCGATCCTCGACGAGGATCCGCAGAAGCACGTGCGGATGGCGCATCTCGCGATCACAGGCTCTCACGCGGTGAATGGCGTCTCCGCGTTGCACTCGGATCTCGTGAAGACCGCTCTGGTGCCGGACTTCGCGGCGCTGTGGCCCGCGAAGTTCCAGAACGTCACCAACGGCGTGACACCGCGCCGGTGGCTGCTCCGCGCGAACCCGCTGCTCGCCGACGCGATCACGCGCCGCATCGGCAACGGCTGGATGCGCGACCTCGACGGGCTGCGCGCGCTCGAACCCGCAGCGTACGACGCCGCGTTCCGCGCCGAGTTCCGCGCGGTGAAGCGCGCCAACAAGGAGCGGCTCGCGAAGGTCGTGGCGCAGGTCGCGGGCGTGCGGATCGATCCCGATGCACTCTTCGACGTCCAGGTGAAGCGCATCCACGAGTACAAGCGCCAGCTGCTGGCGGCGCTGCACGTGATCCATCTCTATCTGCAGATCGCCGACGACGGCCTTCGTCTCGATGCGCCGCGCGTGTGTCTGTTTGCCGGCAAGGCGGCGCCCGAGTACTTCATGGCGAAGCTGGTGATCCGGCTGCTGTCGAACGTCGCGGCCGTGGTGAACGCCGATCCGCGCACCGAGGGCCAGCTGTGCGTCGCGTTCGTGCCGGACTATCGCGTCTCGCTCGCCGAGAAGATCATTCCCGCCGCCGACCTGTCGGAGCAGATCTCGACGGCCGGCACCGAGGCGTCGGGCACGGGCAACATGAAACTCGCGCTGAACGGGGCGCTGACGATCGGCACGCTCGACGGCGCCAACATCGAGATCTGCGAGCGCGTCGGCGCCGAGAATCTCTACATCTTTGGACTGCGCACCGAACAGATCGCGGACCTGCGCGCGCGCGGCGCCTACGACCCGCGCGACCGCTACCAGCAGAGCGAGCCGCTGCGACGGGTGCTCGACGCGCTCGGTTCCGATCGCTTCGCGGGCGGCGAACCGGGCGTCTTCGCCCCGATCTTGCAGAGCCTGCTCGGCGACGGCGATCGCTACTTCGTGCTGGCCGATTTCGAGAGTTACGCCGCGACGCAGCAGCAGGTAGCCCGCGACTATCGCGACGCCGAGGCGTGGTCGCGGCGCGCGGTGCTGAACGTCGCGCGCATGGGCTTCTTCTCCGCGGATCGCGCGATCCGCGAGTACGCCGATCGCATCTGGCGTCTCGAAGCGGTTCGCTGACCCCTCCTGTGGGGTTCGATTGCGCCGCTATAGTCCCGTGCTTCGCGGCTCCGGGGTGCCCCCCGACGTCGCGCTGGAGGGTCACAGCATGGTTGAATCCCGCATCGCACGTCTTGCCGCCGTCTCGCCCGCCGTGCTGATCCTGGCGCTCGCGGCCTGTTCGGAACCGAAGAAGGCGAACGACGCTGCAACGGCTGGCCCCGACGACGAGGTGGTGGCCGGCCGCATCGCCGGTGAGAACGTCACCGTCGGCGAGATCGACGCGTGGATCAAGGACCAGCTCTTCAACCAGACGACGCGCGGCAAGAACGCGCTCAAGGTCTACGAGGTGCGCAATCGTGCGCTCGAGCAGATGGCCAGCGAGCGGGCGCTCGAGGCGGAAGCGAGCAAGGCCGGCAAGGATCGCGACACGCTGATGAAGGAAGAAGTCGAGAAGCGCGCGACCGTGTCGGATGAGGAGGTCCAGACGTACTATGACGAGCACAAGGACCGCTTCCGCGGCATGCCCTTCGACAAGGTGTCGCCTGCGGTGAGGCGACAGCTGCTCGCCCAGCGCCAGATCTCGGCGATGCAGGACTACGTCGGCGGCCTGCGCCAGAAGCTCGGCTACGAGAACAAGCTGGAGCCGCCGCGCTTCGAGATCGCCGTCGGCACGAGCCCCAGCCAGGGACCCGCGGACGCGGCCATCACGCTGGTCGAGTTCAGCGACTACGAATGCCCGTTTTGCAAGTCGGCCGAGCCGATCATCAAGCAGGTGGCCCTGCGCTATCCGACGCAGCTCCGCGTCGTCACCAAGAACTTCCCGCTCGACGCGCACCCGAAGGCGAGGCCCGCCGCCGAAGCGGCGATGTGCGCCGCGGAGCAGGGCAAGTTCTCAGAGTTCCACGCGAAGCTCTTCGAGAAGGCGCCGCAGATCGACGTCGCGCAGCTCGCGCCGATCGCCGAGGAAGTGGGTCTCGACAAGGCCAAGTTCGAGGAGTGCCTGACCTCGCATCGGACGGCGCCGATCGTCCAAGCCGATCTCGACGCGGGCAAGAAAGCCGGCGTGTCGGGAACGCCGGCGTTCTTCGTGAACGGCGTGCCGCTCGCGGGAGGGCGCTCGCTCAACGAGTTCGCGAAGGCGATCGACGTCGAATTGGAGCGGCTGAAGCTCCCGGTGCCGCCGCCGCTGCCGCCCGCGCCGCCGCCCACCGCGCGGATGATGCCGCCGGGGCAGCCGCAGGTCGCCGTGCCCGGCCCGGCCCAACCGATGCCTCCGGGCCACCCGATGCCTCCGGGCATGCAGCCGGCCCCCGCTCCCGCCGCACCGCCGCCGCCGTGATTCAGTGATTCAGGTGCCCGGCGTCAACTTGTTCGGCGTCAACTTATTTTTTGTCGGGTTGTTTGGCCAGCCACTGCGCGAACGGAGCCGCCGCGACTTTGCAGAACGCAGTGTCGAGGTCGAAGCGCTCGAGCGCCTGATCGAGCGAACGACCGCCGGTGGGCAGCGGGTTGGCGCGAAAGAACGCCGCGACGTCGCGACGCCACTTCGGTCCTAGCACCGGCGTGGTTTCGATGAGACGCGTGGCGAGCATCGGCGGCATCCGCCGGCGCAGCCGCGGCCACCGCTTCTTCACGAACTCCCACGTGCGCAGCCGCGCTTCGCGATTGGCGAGCAGCCGCACCACGACGAACGCGACGTCTTGCGTCGGCACGCGATCGGTGAGGCAGAGCGCGAGTGCGCGATCGATCAGCTTCGGCGCGCGGAACTCCGCAAGGCCGAACAGGAAGCGGCGCCGTTCCTGGGGCGTCGTCGCGTGCTCGAAGGCGCCGAGCATCGCGTCGAAGCGCGCCGCGTCGCCGGCGCGCGCGGCCAGCGTCACGACGGCATCTGCCAGGTTCGGGTCGATTGCGTCGCGATGCGCGAGGTACGCGTCGAAGCGGACCGCCGCACTCGCGAGCACCGGCGCCCAGTCGGCGATCTCGCCGAGCAGCCCCACCAGCACCGCGCGTCGCAAACGCCGGTCGTCGGCTTCCTCGGGCCGCGTGTCCCAACCGAGCTCGAGCAGTGCCGGGCCGAAGTTCGCGGCGATCCAGTCGCGGAAGCGTTCGGGCAGCTCCCCGCCGACGACCGCGGCGAGTCGATCCTCCAGGAACGCGAACGGTCCGCGCAGCGTGAGCAATACGTCCGGTTCCTCCTCGCCGGCGAGCGCCGTTGCGAGATCGAGGAAGCTCTCGACACCCGCGCGCCCCGCGCGCACCAGCGCCCACTGGTGATCGACGAGACCCATCCGCTCGACCGCGGTGAGCATCGGCAGGTTCTCGGTCAGCGCGCGCAGGCCCGCGGTGTCGTGCAGCGGACGAAAGAAACCGCCCTCGTCGGCGTTGCCGTACAGGAAGCGCGTCTCGCCGGCGCCGAGGTCCACGCGCGCCGTCGCAGCCGTGATGATCTTCCGCACGATGCGCGCACGACCGCGCGCATCGCCGACGCGACCGACCCAGGGAATCATCCACTTCTGCCTGGTTGCCGTGCCATTGGGTGCCGCACCGGTCGGCTTCGTTCGGCTTGGCTTCGCAGTGCGCGCCCCTTCGACACTGGCTGCATCGAAGCGCTCCTGCCGCACCGTGAGTACCGAGCGACCTTGCGAACGCCCGCGTCGCAGTGACAGCACCGGGTGTCCTTCCTGTTCGATCCAGCCGCGCACCATCGGCTCGACCGGTTCTCCGGCGGCGTCGCCGAGCGCCTCCCACAGATCCGCCGCGGTCGCGTTCGACTCCTTGTGCCGGCGGATGTAGGCGCGCACGCCCTTCTGAAAGGTCTTCGCGCCGAGGTAGCGCTCGATCATCCGCACCACCGACGCGCCCTTCTCGTAGGTGATCAGGTCGAAGTTCTCGGTCGCGTCGTTCGGCGTGAGCACTTCGCAATGGATCGGGTGCGTGTGGCGGAGCGCGTCGAGACGCAGCGCGGCGGCGCGATGATGCTGGAAGTCCTGCCACATCTTCCACTCGGGACGCCAGCTGTCGACGATGTGGAACGCCATCCAGGTCGCGAACGACTCGTTGAGCCACAGGTCGTCCCACCACGCCATCGTGACGAGATCGCCGTACCACATGTGGGCCAGCTCGTGGCAGATCACTTCCGCGGCGCGCTTCTTCTCGGCGAGCGTCGCAGCGGCCGGGTCGAGCAGCAGCAGGTTCTCGCGAAAGAAGACCGCGCCCGCGTTCTCCATCGCGCCGGCTTCGAAGTCGGGCGCCGCGACCAGATCGAGCTTGGCGTACGGATACGGCAGGCCAAACCAGTTCTCGAGGCGCAGCAGGCACTCGCGTGCGGCTTCGAGCGCGAAGCCGGTGAGCTTCCCCTTGCCGGGCACGTGCCAGATGCGGATCTCGGTCGGGCCGCAGCGCGTCGCCACCGATCGCTCGAAGGGACCGACCGCGAGCGCGACGAGGTAGGTCGACAGCGGAGGTGTCTCTAAAAAGTGTACTGTCTTTTGGGCGCCTTCGTGTTCTTCTTCGCGGGCGACGGGCGAGTTCGACAGCACCGCGTGCGGCGCGCGTGTCGTCACCGCGATCCGGAAACGAGCCTTCATCGCGGGCTCGTCGAAACACGGGAAGAAGCGCCGCGCGTCGGCGGCTTCGAGCTGCGACAGCGCGTAGCGCTTGCCGTCCGCGCTCGCGGCGTAGAGGCCGCGCAGGTTGTCGCGCAGCTTGCCGGTGAACGAAAGCTGCAGCTCGACCTTGCCGGGGCCCACCGGGCGCGCGAGCCGCAACGCGACGGTCTCGCTGTCGGGGCGCAACAGGGCGCGCGCGACGAGGCCGCCCTCGGCGGTCTCGACGCGCGCCTTCGTGATGCGCAGCTCGGCGGCATGCAGCTCGATCTCGCGCACCGACGTGCGCAACAGCACGGCGATCTTCAGCTCGCCGCGGTAGTCCGGACCGCGCTCGGGGTCGACGTCCAGATGCAGGTCGTAGTGGCTCGGGACGACGTCGGGCGCGAGACGATGGCCTGCCCGGCGCCGCGCGCCGGCCGATCCTCGGTCGTTCAACGGAACTCCTCCGATGGGTGGGAAGGGCGCGTGCCGTCCATGGGCGCCAGGCGCCCCTCGACCCGTGTTGGCGCGGCCGCTTCCTGCGGCCGGCGCGGAACTCATCAGACGCGGCGCATGATAGGGAACGCTCGCGGCGCGCCCCGCCGCCTGTCTACCGGGGACTTCCCCGGCGAACACGAACCATCCTAGACTGCGTGACTGCCGAGGAGTTCCATCATGCGCCACTCGCGCTGGATCCTGTTCACGATCGTCGTATTTCCGCTGCTCTCCGCCCCGCAATGCCCGGGGCCCAAGCAGGTCGATCTCACGCTCGCCAATCTCGAGCATCCGGTGCGCGTGGGCATCGACGGCAACGGGGTGCCCCACATCTTCGCCGAGAGCGACACGGACATGGCGCGCGTCCAGGGATTCATCCACGCCCGCGACCGCTTCTGGAAGATGGACATCACGCGCCGCGAGGTGAACGGGACGCTCGGCGAGATCTTCGGCCCTGATCGTCTCAGCGACGACATCCAGATGCGTGCGTTTGGTCTGCATCGCGCCGCCGCCCGTTCGCTCGCCGCGCTGACGGCTCGCGAGCGCGAAGTGCTCGAGGCCTACGCGGATGGCGTGAATCAGTGGATCGCGGCCGCGCAGAGCGGCGCTGCGGCGCTGCCGCCCGAGTACACCGAGGTGGAGCTGACCGCCGACAGCCTGCGCAACTGGACGGCAGCCGACACGCTGACGATTGGCAAAGGAATCGCCGCCAGCCTCTCGCTCGACATCGACGCGGGGCTCGTCGAGAAGCTGCAGGCCTATTGCGCGGCGGGCGCCGCCGCGCTTCCGCCGTTCGACGGCGCCGCGCTGCTGTTCCAGGACGTGCAGCGCTTTGCGCCGATCGATCCCGCCAGCACGATTCCCGACGCGACTGGCGCCAGGCCGTTCACCGATGCGCCGCCGTCGCCGATCTCGTGCGCGGCGGTTGGCGGGCAGGTCGCCGCCGCGAAGCGTTTCCGCGAGAAGGCCGAGCACACGCCGATGCTCGCCGCGGCGATGCAGCGCCGCGAACGCCAGATCGGCAGCAACGAGTGGGGCGTCGCCGCGACGAAGGCCGAAGGCGGCGTGCCGATCATCGCGAACGACCCGCACCTGTCGCTCGGCACGCCCGCCGAGTTCTACGAGAACCACCTCGTCGTTGCGAACGACCCGTTCGAAGGCGCGATGAACGTTTCGGGCGTGACCTTCCCGGGCGTGCCGTTCGTGATCCTCGGCCAGAACGAGCGCATCACCTGGGGTGCCACCACCAACCCGATGGACGTGACGGATCTGTTCCGCGACAAGATCGTGAAGGGTCGTAGCGATTGCCGGGACGGGAACAACAAGAAGCAAAATTTCTGCATCGAGAGCGCTGGACAGCTCTATCCGATCACGCTCGAAGTGGTGCTGCCCTACCTGCTGAATACGCCCGGCGACGGCACGACCGACAACCTGGAGAGCGCGGGTCTCTCGATCGACGATCCTGGTGCGATCTCGTTCTCCGTTCCGTGGCGCAGCTTCGGTCCGATCGTCGACGTGGACGACCCGAGCGTCTTCGTCGATCCGTCCGTCACGGAGTCGAATTGCCTCACGCTCCAGTACACCGGCTTCCAGGCGACCGGGGAGGTGCGTACCTTCCGGCTGTGGAACCGCGCGCGAAACCTGGCCGAGTTCCGCATCGGCCTCGATCAGTTCGACGCCGGCGGTCAGAACTGGGCCTACGCGGATGCCGACGGCAACCTTGGCTACTTCTCGAGCGCCGAGCTGCCGCTGCGCGCGGACCTCGAGGCCGGGCAGGTGGTGGGTCTGCCGCCGTTCTTCGTTCGCGACGGCATCTCGGGCGCGAACAACTGGATCCCGGATCCCGCGCGTTCGCAGGGGCAAGCCGTGCCGTTCGCGATCTTGCCGTACAACGAGATGCCGCAGACGCTGAACCCGCCGAACGGCTTCTTCGCGAACGCCAACAACGATCCCGCTGGTACCTCGCTCGATAACGACATGCTGAATCAGCGCCGGCTCTCGAACCCGAACGCGATCTACTACCTCTCGGGCAGCTATGACGAGGGCCTGCGCTCGGGCCGCATCACCCAGCTCGTGCGCGATCAGGTGGTCTCAGGCCAGCCGATCTCGATCGAGGACATGAAACGCTTCCAGACCAACACCCAGGAACGCGACGCGGAACGGATGACGCCCTTCGCACTTTCGGCCTTCGCGAACGCACAGGCGCCCGGTGCACCGGCGGAGCTGACCGCATTGGCCGGCGATGCTCGCGTCGCAGAGGCGATCAGTCGCCTTGCGGCATGGGACTTCTCGACTCCGACGGGAATCCCTGAAGGTTGGGACGCGAGCGATCAACTTGGCGTGCGCGGCGCGACCGTTCCGGCCGCGGAAGTCTCAGCGAGCGTGGCTGCGACGGTCTACAACGTCTGGCGCGCGAAGCTGATCAAGGGTGTGATCGACGCGCGGCTGGCAGCGCTCGGCGTTCCGGGCGTTGGCGCGGGGGACGCGCTGAAGGCGGTCCATCACCTGTTGTCGCGCGTGCCGTTCACCGGCGTCGGCAGCGCCGGCGTCGATTTCTTCCCGGAACCGGCGGCACTGCCGGCCGCCGCGCGGCGCGACCTCGCGTTGCTGACGGCGCTGCGCGACGCACTCGATGCGCTCGCCTCCGCAAGCTATGCGCCCGCCTTCGCCAACTCGACGAATCAGGGCGACTACCGCTGGGGCAAGCTGCACCGGAAGACCTTCGGCCACGAACTGGGCGCCCGCTTCTCGCTGCCGCCGTACGCCGGCTTCCAGGACCTCGCGCCGAACTTGCCGGGTCTCTCGCGCGACGGTGGCTACGAAGTCGTCAACGCATCGGGCTACAGCGCGAAGGCCGATGATTCCGACGCGTTCCGCTTCGGCGGCGGCCCGGTGCGCCGCTACGTCGGCATGGCGAATTTCCCCTCGTCTCCAGAAGGAAGCGTCGTCGGCTACAACGCGATGCCGAGCGTCGTCGGCAATCCTC
>Ga0315287_10005156_pt1 | contig 12838 bp, 7 predicted proteins | sample YL17G11_0_MG_FD_205037 | JGI IMG/M metagenome (GOLD analysis project Ga0315287, IMG submission 205037) | Sediment microbial communities from Yellowstone Lake, YNP, Wyoming, USA - YL17G11_0 | ecosystem: Environmental > Aquatic > Freshwater > Lake > Sediment | place: USA: Wyoming | collected...
GCGGTACCGGTTCTACAGCTACGGCGACGCGATGCTCGTTGTCTGAGCGAGCTTTACCTCCACCCGTCCCCGACGTAACATGCGCTGAGCGCGGCGAGTATGATGACACGATGATGGAGAACATCCCGGGTCGAGACGCGACCGGCGACACCGGCGCGCAGGCGATGCCCGCGTGGCTGATGGGGGACCTCAGCCTCGCCGTGCCCATGCTGCCGAATGTCGCGCAGCGCGTCATCGCGATGACGTCGGATCCCGAGATCTCGATCCTCCGGCTGGCCGAGCTCGTCGCCAAGGACCAGGTGCTCGCGTCACGCGTGCTGGGCCTGGCCAACTCGGCATTCAGTGCGTCGATGGTCCACATCGGCACCGTGAGCGAGAGCATCGTGCGGCTTGGCACGACCGCCGTCCGCAACCTCGTCGTGACCATCAGCATGACCTCGCGCATGCAGGATCAGTCGGTGTACGGCGCACGGGGCCGGCAGTTGTTCGACCACGCGCTCGGCACGGCGTACATGGCGAGGCTGGTGGCCGAGCGGGCGCAGGTCGACGCCGACGAGTCGTTTCTCTGTGGCCTGGTCCACGATATCGGCAAGCTCGTGATCCTGAAACTGGCGCACCAGTACGGCCGGACGCACACCGACGCGCTGGGCGCCGACGCGGTCGAGCGCGCCATCGTCGAACACCATGCGAGGGTCGGCGGCCTCGCGCTGCGCCGCTGGAAGCTGCCCGAGACGGTCGACGAACCCGTCATCTTCCATCACCGCTATGCGGATGCGCCGACCTACACGCGCGAGACCGCCGTCTGCTACCTGGCCAACCGCTTGAGCCATCGGTACGGGTTCGGCTGCAAACCCGATCCGGCGGACCTGGGCGCCGACGATGTGTGCCCGCTGCTCGGCCTTGACGCCGCGTGGCTGGCGGCCACCGACGAGCGGGCGCCGGGCCTGTTCCGCGTGGCCAGCCAGATGCTGGGGTGACCCGTGGCGTTTCCCTATGAGGAGTTCGACCTGTCGGGCGTGCGGACGTACCCGCTCGCGACCCGGGCGAGCAAGGCGCAGGTCGGGGACTTCGCGTCGCGCTACGTGAAGGGCAGCGGCGTGGCCGGGCTGGTGGCGGCGCTGCCGGACATGCTCGGCGCGTCGGACTTCCGCGCGGTGATCCGGGCCATGGTCGACGCGCGCGCACGGGGCGGCGGCCTCATCTGGGGCTTCGGCGCGCACGTCATCAAGGTCGGGCTGTCGCCCGTGCTCGTCGACCTGGCGGAACGCGGGTTCGTGTCGGCGCTTGCCACCAACGGCGCCGGCATCATCCACGACTTCGAGATCGCGATCGGCGGCGCGACCTCCGAGGACGTCGACGAAGCGCTCGGACCGGGGCGCTTCGGCATGGCAGACGAGACAGGACGGCAGCTGAACCGGGCGATCAACGAGGGCGTGGGCCGCGGGCTGGGGATCGGCCAGGCGGTGGGCGCGTATCTGGTCGACGCGAAGGCGCCGTACGCGCACCTGAGCGTGGCCGCAACCGCCGCGCGTCTGGGCATCCCGCTCACCGCGCACGTCGCGATCGGCACCGACATCATCCACATGCACCCGGACGCGTCGGGGGCCGCCCTGGGCGAGGGCAGCCTGCGCGACTTCCGGTATTTCGCGTCCAGCGTCGCGCGGCTCGACCACGGCGTGTACCTGAATTGCGGCTCCGCCGTCGTGCTGCCCGAAGTGTTCCTGAAGGCGGTCGCGCTGGCCCGCAACGCCGGCGTCGCGCTGGCCGACCTGACGACGGTGAATCTGGACTTCGTGCGGCTGTACCGGCCGCAGACCAACGTCGTGTCGCGCCCCGTCGCGGGCACCGGCGGGCACGGCTACAGCCTGGTCGGCCACCACGAGATCCTGATCCCGCTGCTCGCCGCGGCGCTGATCGAAGCCGAATAGGAGCCCGGGATTCGGGGTTCGGGGTTCGGGATTCGGGCTGGCACATCAATTGGGGTCAGATCCGATTTCGTCCCGGACTCGGGCAATCGGCTCTGACCCCAATGGCCGCCTACAGATTCCGTGTCGCCAGCACTTCGCGGGCCGGGGTCCGGTCGCCCGTGCAGCTGATCATGCGCGGCGCCTCGAGGAACCGCAGGCGGAAGCCGAGCTTCCGGTAGAGCGCCACGACGCGCGGCGTGGCCTGGTTGGCGAGGGCGACGGGGCCCTTGTGGCGCGCGAGCCACTGCGCCGCGCGCACCTGGTCCTCCCAGGAGAACGCGCGCTGCGCGTACTGCGTGAAGGGCACGTCGTATGGCGGGTCGGCGTAGACGAAGTCGTCCGGCTTCAGCGTCAACGTCTCAAAGTCCGCGCTCATCAACTCCCAGCCCGCAAACACGCGCCGGTACGTCGTGAAGTCGCGCACGTAGGCGATACGGGCGTATCTGCCGAACGGCACGTTGAACTCGCCGCGGCTGTTGAAGCGGCACAAGCCGTTGAAGCCCGTCCGGTTCAGGTAGTAGAAGAGCGACGCGGCCTCGACCGAGCGCGATCGGCCTGCCGTGAGCAGCGCGTTGAAGAGCGTCCGGTGCGCGTAGTACGCCTCGGACGCGTTCTCCATCGGCAGGCTGATCGTCAGCCCGCGCTTGAGATGCCGGTAGAGCGTGATGAGGTGCGGGTTGACGTCGTTCAGCAGCGCCCGCCGCGGCTGCAGGCCGAAGGAGATGGCCAGCCCGCCGCAGAACGGCTCGACCAGCCGCGCCTGCTCGTGTCCGCGCCACAACCGCCGCACGTGCGGCACCTGCCAGCGCTTGCCGCCCGCCCATTTGAGCGGGGGCCGCAGCGCCTCGCCAGGGCCGGGGGATGGAACAGACGCACGCATCGCTGCCAGTATACGTGGGCGGCCGGGCAGTGGGGCCTGGCCCCTCGACCCTTCGAGCACCTCAGGGTCGTCGTGAGCCTGGTCGAACGGCGACGATACTCAGGGCCGTCCCGAGGAAGGGCGAGGGACGGCGGGCGCCGGATGGCGGAACGCGCCGCGCACCTGGTGGACCACGTGTTTCCGGCGGTGCCGGTGCGGCAGTGGGTGCTGACGCTGCCGCCTCGGCTGCGCTATCGGCTGGCGTGGGCGACGCGCTCAACGCGGGGCCCAGTCTGCGCCCGTCTGCGCGACTGACGGGCGTGACCAGTGCGGTGTGTGGAGTATCATGAGCACACGATATGCCAATGCCCTCGGTCGGCTCCCCCCCAGCCGTGAGCGGTGGAACCCTTCCCGATGAGGGTGGCCGCTTTCAGTGGCACGCCATCATCATCGGCGTCGACCGGTATCCGGCGTTTCCCAAGAAACAGCTCTCCGGATGCGTGAACGACGCGAACGCCATCCGCAGGTTTCTCGTCGAGCGCGTGCAGGTGCCGGAGGCGAACATCCGGTGCCTGACATCCCCTCGCGAGCCAGCGGTCGCCACGCCTGCCACGGCCGCCATTGCCTCCAATATCCGCGCCGAATTCGAAGCGCTGAAGGGCCGCGTCAAGGCCGCTGACCATGTCGTCCTCTACTACGCGGGTCACGGCCTGCCGGTCTCGCGAGTCGCCGCCGACGGGGGGAAGGACCGCTACTACGGATTCGCGCCCGAAGACATCGACAGGGATGGACAGGGCTACGCCAACCTGATTCTTGGCTCGGAAATCTACGGGCTCCTGTGTGCCATCGAAGCGAAGGGGGCCACGGCCACGGTCATCGCCGACACCTGCCACTCGGGCGCGTCGACCCGGGCCCTCGACCAGGACGTGCGCGAGCGCTCGCTGCAGGTGGACCCGCTGTCGGAGGAGCAGTGGCAGGCCTTCACCGAACACCACCCGGCGCTCCAGCGCGCGGCCGCCGGCGGCCGCCGCGCCATGGGCGACATGATCGGGCCATTCGGCGCGTACCCGGGCGGCGACTTCGTCATGTTGACGGGATGCCTGGACTCCGAGACGGCGAAGGAGGACCACGCCGTCCTGGTGGGCGACGATGGCCAGCCGACCAAGGTGACGCACGGCCTGATGACCCTCGCGCTGCTCAAGGAACTCGAAAGCGTGGACCCTGGGGCCGTGCCGTCGCTGCGCTGGATGGACTTCTACGATCGGCTTCGCCGCACCGTGGCGCAGCGGGCGGTTGATATCAAGTCCTCGAGCCAGACGATTTCGCTCGAGGGCCGTCGCGAGAAGCCGGTGTTCGGCGGGGCGTGGCGGCCCTTTGCGCCGGGCTTCACCGTGCGCAAGGCCGAGGCGGGCGTGCTGATGGTCGACGGCGGCGAGATGCAAGGGCTCGAGATTGGCGCCGTCGTCGCGATTCATCCCCCCGACACCAGCGACTTCCACAACCCGGCAACGCCCGGCGTGGACGCCGTGGTCGAGGCGGCGACGCCGATGACCAGCACCGTGCGCCTCCGCGAGGCCGCCGCGACGGTGGCGGATCTCTCGCGGGCGCGCCTCCTGAAGCCGGGCCCCAACGCACAGCCGATCGTCGTGCGTGTCGTCGCCGGCGCGCAGCCCATGCCGAAAGCCATGCGCGACGCGCTCGCCACTCAACCGGACGACGCGCACGGCTTCACGCTCATCGACGACCCGAACGACGCCATCACGCCGGCCCACGCCGAGTTGCGGCGATGGACAGGCGTCGTGCCGAAGGATGTCTGGCCATCGCCCGAGTCGTGGGCCGGCGCGCGCGATGGATGGGTCCTGGTGCGCACGGATCGGTTCGGCGTATCGTCGACGGAGACCAAGCCCGTCCCGACACCTGACGACATCGTCGCCTACCTGCCAGATGCCGGCGCGCCCATTCGCGAGATCCCGGCCGAGCGGAGGGAAGAGGTCCTCGGTGCCGCGCTCGCCCACGGGCTTTCCGCCTACGGGCGCTACCTGCGCGGACGGGACCGCCGCGCCGGTGACGAGACCCTCGCTTCGATGCTGGCCGTGACGCTGCGCGCGGGCCTGGGCACTGAACCATCCGGCCACGCGACCATCGCGGAGCAGCCGCTGCTCGAGCCAGTCGATGGGGTCTATTCCGTCACCGACAACGACTGGATCTGGGCCGAGATCCGTGTGCTGCGGCGCACCGACCTGGAACTGCAGGTCGGCTGGGTGATGTTCAGTGACGACGGCAACGTCAACCCGCTCTGGCCGACTGAAGGCACCAAGCTGCAGGATGCGCTTTCGGAGGGCAGCGTCGTGTTTGTCGGGTGGGACCGGGAAAGCGCGCTGTACCTGCCCAGACGGGCGGACCAGGGCACGAGCATGTATACGCTCAGGGTGATCGCCTGCACCGGCCCGAACGGCGCCCTGCCGTTGAACATCGCGAGCCTGGCGCAGCAATCGGTGCAGGCCGGGTTTGCCGACGAACTCGAACCGGCCCGCGGCATCCAGAGTCGTGGCGAGCAGTCGCGCAGGCCCGCCGTCAAGGAACAGCCGGCGTGGTATGCGTGGGATCTGCGACTCGCCGTCGCGTCGGCGGGGCGCTGAGGGAGCGGACGGAGGACGGAGATGAGCCAGACACTTGAGTTGACCTTCGCCGGCGGCGGTAGCCTCTCGGTCGACGTAGAGGAGGGCGGCGCCGCGAGCAGCGCCGAGAGGGGTCTCGGCGATGTTGTCGAACGCGTGACGAAGCCGATCGAGGACTACCTTGGCGTTCTGCAAGGCATCGCCGACGGCCTGCAAGCCACGCTGAAGCGGGCGGCCATTCCGCCCGACGAAGTGACGGTGGTGTTCGGCGTCAATTTCTCGGCGGAGTCTGGTGTGGTCCTCGCAAAGGGGTCTGTGGGCGCGAACCTCGGCATCACGATGGTGTGGAGGAAGGCTCCAGCCCAAGACGGGACGACATGAAGAGCTATCTCGACGTGAATGTGCTGATCTCGCCGCGGTCCGAGGGGAAGTACGTGGTCAGCGTGGAGTCCATCCCCGGCGGCAGAGTGGAATACCCGCTCACGCTTCCCTTCGCCTTGAGCGACCTTGCCGGGATCGTGGCCGGGGTCGCCGATTCGGTGCGCGACGAAGGTTCCGCCACGCCGACGGAGAATCCCGAGCGCGGGCAGCCCATGTCGGGCCGCCAACGTGCGGCGCTCGCCGCCGGAACGCGGGACTTCGGCGCGGAACTCTTCGAGGCGGTATTCAAGGGGAAGGGCCTGAAGGTCTTCTTCGATACCGAAGCCGAGGCCCAGCGGATGGGCCAGACCGGCGTGCGCATTCGGATTTCGATGAACCTCGAGAACGGGACCGTCGAGGCGGCCGGCCTGCCCTGGGAGCTGATGTGCCAACGAGGGGAGGACCCGTTGGGCCTGTTCGCAAAAAGCCCGATCGTCCGCTCGTTCGCCCTCGCAGAGTCGGGCGTGCTGCAGCCCATTGACGGCATGCTCAAGGTCCTGGTGGTGATGTCCAATCCCAAGGGCACTCCGGCACTGAAGCTCAAGGAGGAGCGTGATCGGCTCCTGGCAAGCTGGAAAGCCCTGAACGTGGCGGTCGACTTCATGGACTTCGTGAACCGTCCGGTGTCCCGGGACGAATTCCGAACGACGCTGGCCGGGGACGACTATCACGTCGTGCACTTCATGGGGCACGGGGACTTCGATGCGAACCAGGGCGGTGTGCTGCTGTTCGAACACGACGATGCCGATCGCAGCCCCGATCCGGTGAGCGCCAGGGATTTCGCGGTGATGCTGAAGGACGAGCCGCTTCGGCTGGTCTACCTGAACGCCTGCAAGACCGGCGTCACCAGGGCCGGCAGCATCCACCCGTTCGCCTCAGTGGCCGCCGCGCTGTTCACGAGGGGCGTGCCGGCGGTCGTGGCCATGCAGTTTCCAATTTCCGACCGGGCGGCGATCGACTTCGCGACGACGTTTTACGCGCGCCTTGCCCAGGGGCATCCGGTGGACGCCGCGGTGTCGCAAGCGCGAAACAAGCTCTACACCACGGATGGCCCGAGCGAGTGGGCCACACCGGTGCTGTACTTGCGCACCAGAGACGGTGTGCTCTTCGCCCCGGCGGCCGGCGTCGAGACGGCGTCCACGGGCGCGGGCCAGGACCAGGCTGCTGGGCCGGAGGTCGTGGCCGCGGTGAACGTCTGGGGCGCGGGTGCGGCCGACGCGCCGCGCGTGTTCCTGGCGGCGTCGTGCGAGACACTGAATCCGCTGCGCCGAAGGCTTGCGCGTGAACTTCTGGCCGAGGGCATCAGGGTCAATGACGCGGTGCCACCGCCCCATGAGGCAGTCGAGCACGATGCCAGGGTCAACACCCTCGCCGAGCAGGCGGATCTGTGTGTCCACTTGATGGGCGACACGCCCGGGGAGCCGATGGACGAGGACGGGTACCTCCGGGCGTACCCGGTGCACCAACTGCGCCTCTTGCTGCAAGGCACCCGCCCCCAGTTCGTGGTCATCCCGGATGTCGATGTCGAGACGATCGAAGACGCGGAGTACAAGGGTTTCCTCGGTTCACTCGGAAGCCATGCGTACAGCGCCCATCGGTTCGAGTTGGTACGCATTGGCGGACACGAGGTGAAGGCCGCGATCATGGCGAACCTGCAGCGGCAGAAGGACGCGCGGGCGGCGGCGTTGGTCCAGAGGGGGGCCGGCACCACCGTGCGGACCGCGTTCGTGGATGCGCACGACCGCGATTGGGAGTGCGCCGACAAACTCGTGACCTTCCTGAGCCAGCGCCATGTCGACGCGTTCATGCAAACGAGCGAGGGCTCGGCGAGTGACGACTTCTCGCAGTTTGGCAACAACCTGAAGGACTACCCGCTCTACATCATTGTCGCGGGCAAGGCCGACCAGGCGTGGGTGGCCGAACGCACCAACAACGCCCGCTCATCGGCGTCGAAGGCCAGGGTGCCGATGCTGATCGGCAAGTACGAGGGCGCCGACGACCCGACCATCTCCATGTCGCGGCTCAAGATCGTGGCGGCGCTCAAGAGGCCGGCGCCGACGCCGGTCGACGCGCTGTTCATGCCACCGGACGGGGGTAAGGCGTGAGCGGGGACGAGCTTCGCCTTAATCCGTACGTCGGCCTGCGTCCGTTCTTTGCCGAAGACCGCCTGTACTTTTACGGCCGTGACCAGCAGACGGCCGAACTGCTCGGCATCCTCCGCCAGCAACGCTTCCTCGCCGTCGTCGGCAGTTCCGGCAGTGGCAAGTCGTCGCTCGTGCGCGCCGGGCTGCTGCCCAGCCTGCTGGGCGGCTTCCTGGTGCAGGACCGCGATCGCTGGCGCACGGTCCAGATCAAGCCCGGGGCCGCGCCAATCGGCAATCTCGCGGACGGGTTGCTCAAGGCCATGGAATTGGCGCGCACCCCTGAAGCCCTCGCACGGCTCGAGCAGGACATTCGCGAGAACCACACCGACGCCGTCGTCGATTTTCTCACCGCCCACCTCGGAGACAGGGCCAACCTGTTCCTTCTTGTGGACCAGTTCGAGGAGATCTTCGCCTTTCGCGGCGCCGCCGACGAGATGGCGGACGACACCGACCTGACGCGGCGCAAGGAGCGCACCCGGCGCCGCGCCGAGGCGGCCGATTTCGTGGACCTGCTGCTCGAGCTGGCGGAACGGCGGGAACTGCCCATCTACGTGGCGCTGACGATGCGCAGCGATTTTCTGGGCGAATGCGATCTATTCCTCGGCCTGCCCGAGGCGCTCAATCGCGGCCGCTATCTCGTGCCCCGGCTGACGCGCGAGCAACTGCGCGATGCCGTGGAGTGTCCGGCGCTGCTCAAGGGCGCGGAAGTCGCCCCCCGGCTGCTGGACCACGTGCTCAACGAACTGGGCACCGGGTCTGACCGTCTCCCGGTGCTGCAGCACGTGCTGCTCCGGACCTGGGATGCCTGGCAACACGCCGGCGGCGACGGCCCTGTTGATCTCGAGCACTACCGCAAGGCGGAGGGCCTCGAGGGCGCGCTCGACAAGGACGCCGAAGGCGCCCTGGGGGGACTCGACCGCGAGGTGACGGCGCGCGTCTTCAAGCGGCTCACCGACACCGACGCGAGCCATCGCCGCGTGCGCAGCCCGGCGCGCATCAGCGAGTTGATGGCAGGGGCCGGCGCGGACCGCGCCACGGTGGAGGCGATTGTCAGCCGGTTCAAGGGGGATGGCCGCAGCTTCGTGCACCCGTCCCCCGATGGGAAGCCGGATGACCCGCGCGTCGACATCTCGCATGAGAGCCTCATCCGCCAATGGGAGTCGCTGGCAACCTGGGTGGACGAAGAGCGAGTGTCTCGCGACACCTTCAGGGACCTGGTGAAGCGGTCCCGGAAGCACGCCCTCGGCGAGGCCGGGCTGCTTCAGGCCCCCGAGCTGCAATCGGTCTTCGACTGGAGGGCGCAGACGCGCCCCTCGAGCGGATGGGCCCAGCGCTACGCGGTTGCCGATGATGACTTCGACCGCGCGATGGGCTACCTCGACAAGAGCCTGGAGATGCACTGCGCCGGTCTGGCGGAAAAGGAACTGTTGCGGCGCTGGCGGTTGCGGGGACGGCCGGCGACCTTGTTGATGGCGCTTGCCATTGCGTGGCTTGTGAGTACGCCCGTGATCGCGTACCTGACCGGGGCGGGGGTGGGCGAGACCGCGTCGGCCGCGGCTGCCATGGCCACCGCCAAGGTCGACAACCTGTTGTGGACGACCGACGATGGCCGCACGACCCTCGCGTGGAAGGACGCGGAGGACCGCTGCAAGAAGTTGGGGGCCACGTGGCGTCTCCCCGACGCCCATGAGCTTGGCGCCCTGTTTTCCTCCAGCGCGGAAGACAAAGACGGATTGGGCCGGAAGCTGAAGAAGGACTTTCACAAGGGCGCCAACGTCAGCCTCCTGTGGAGCCGGACCAAGCCCACTGCCGCCACTGATGATCCGAACAGGTACGCCGCGGACTTCATTCGCGGGCTCTTCCTGCCGCTGTCTGTCGAGGTGAAAGACGCGGCAGGAGCCCTGTGTGTGAGCGAGAAGGCGGGCGAAGCAGCCATCAACCAGCCGAGCCTCTCAGTGGCCGCCCTTCTCAAGGGTCTCGGGATTACCAAAGAGATGCTGCTGCCCGTGGTGTTCATGGTCGTCTTCCTGACGACGTACTCCGGGCTGGCGGAGGGCGGCAGGTGGCTGCACCGGAAACGGTTCTTTGACACCATCATGCGGGGCTTGAGCGCGTCGGGCGGAAGGCCTCCGGTCAAGGCAGCGGATCGCCCGGAGGCCGTGATGGCCCTGAACACCGTCTATGCCTCGACCTGGCGGCGTGGTGTGGCTTCGGCGATCGACCTGTCGATCGTCGGTGTCCTCCTGCTGCTTCCCGTGGGCGTATTGGTTGCCGTGATGTCGGGTGGCACGAGGATCACCATCGCCCAGCCCAATGGGGACACGGTCGAAGGCACGCGTATCGGCGAGCAAGACGGCACGGTCTCCTGGAAGGACGACAAGGGCCAGGTATCTCAATTTCCACAACTGCCCACCGCGCCCGAGTACTTCGGCCTGACTGGAGGGGAGGAGGTCGACGCCATGCTGCCTTCAGGCCAATTGGTCAAAGGCCAGACGTTCTTGCGGCAGCAGGTCATCGCGCTTGAGCCGACGGGCGAAGAGTGGTACGGCACGGTCGCCGGGGCCGTCAACAGCGACGGGACCACGTCGCTGACGTATTCGAGTGACCATTGGCGCCAGACGAGAGACGCGCGGGCAGTTGACCTGCTGTGGCGCTTCGGCGACAACGCGGCCCTGGTGCAGAAAGAGCTTGCCGCGTGGACGATGAAGAACCCGTCCCCGCCTGAAGCGGGCCAAATGAACCGGACGCTGCACCTGCGCGTACCGGAAGTCCTGGACACCGAACCCCCGATCGGGCTCGCCCTGCTGGCGCTGTTCATGGTCGTCGGCTGGCTCTACGAAGCGATCCAGGTCGCATCGAGGCGCCAGGCCACATTCGGCATGCGCATGGTCGGGATCATCCGGACCGACCTCCATGGTGAGCGGCTGTCGTTGCTCAGGGTGAGCGCCCGGTTCGGCTACCGCCTGTTCTCGTTCATGACCACCTGGCTTGGCTTCGCCATCCAGCCCTTCACGAACAGGCGACAGACCCTGCACGACCGTCTGGCCGGCAGCGTCGTGCTTCGACGCCCGACGCCGGGTGCGACACCACCCGCCGAGTCGACGCGGTCCACGGCTGTCACCAGGGGGCTGGTGGTCATCGGGTACGGCGGCTTCTTACTGTTGATGTTCCTTTCAGTGCTGGGTTTCTACATCGGCGACTCAGAGACAGGCATGTTGCCAGGCCGGAACGACGGCGCACGTCCGGCACCGATGGCCTGGAAACCGGTGCGCTGGGAGCCCGTGGGCGTTCAGTTCGTCGTCAAGGACCTGAAGGTGAAGGAGCGGACTGTCCGAGAACCGGGCTCGGACGGAACACTCTGGCGGATCGTCGTCGAACCGAAGGGGCGTGCCCGCGTGCAGCTGGAATCCGTGGTCGACATCAAGGGTTTGCCGGGATGTGTGGGGGACAGGTGTCCGGTCTACTACACGCTTCACGTCATGGCCGCCTGGGACAATCCCGATGCCGACAAGATCCCGGACATCGTCATCGATGGCTCAACGTGTGGCTCACCGTTGGGTCACGCGTCGGCCCCAGGGAGCCATCTGCTGAATATTGACAAGCCCCTGCCCAACGTCGCGAAGCCAGGCCTGTACGAACTCCTTATTGACTTCCATAAGGGTGCGGGCTGCGCAGACCCCGCGCGCCTCCCCGGTCTCTTCACCGTACCGCCGTGGAGCACTGACCTTAAACTGGCGTCAATCGAGGTGAAGTAAGCGTTGGCATTGACTCCCGGCACTCGCATCGGCGCATACGAGGTGCTGGCGCTGCTTGGTGCGGGCGGCATGGGCGAGGTGTACCGCGCGCGGGACGCGACGCTCAATCGCGATGTCGCGCTGAAGGTGCTGTCGGCCTCCCTCACCCACGACAGCAACCGCACGGCGCGGCTCCGCCGCGAGGCCCAGGTGCTCGCCGCGCTGAACCACCCGCACATCGGCGGTATCTACGGATTGGAGGATGCGGACGGCATCACCGCCCTTGTCCTCGAGCTGGTCGAAGGCCCGACGCTCGCCGACCGCATCGCGCAGGGCGCTGTGCCGCTGGACGAGGCGCTGTCGATCGCGAGACAGATCACCGACGCGCTCGAGGCGGCGCACGAGCAGGGCATCGTGCACCGCGATCTCAAGCCCGCGAACATCAAGCTGCGGCCCGATGGCACCGTGAAGGTGCTCGACTTCGGACTCGCCAAGGCGGTCGAGCCCGCCTCCTCCTCCCCCGACGCGGCGCACGTGCCGACGATCACGGCGATGGAGCCGTCGCTGGTCGGCGCGATCTTCGGGACGCCCGCCTACATGTCGCCTGAACAGGCCGCCGGCAAGAGCGTGGACAAGCGCACCGACATCTGGGCGTTCGGGGTCGTGCTCCTCGAGATGCTGACCGGCGCGCGCGTCTTCACCGGCGAGTCGGTCACGCACATGCTCGCTGCCGTGCTGCGCGCGGAGCCGGACTGGAGCACGCTGCCTCCGGACACACCGGCCACGATTCGCCGCTTGCTTCGGCGATGCCTGGAGAAGGATCGGAAACGGCGGCTGGACTCAGCGGCCGCGGTGCGGCTGGAACTCGAGGAGGCGCAGGCCCCGCCGGCGGCGGCGGACGCACCGACGCCCGCGCGACGCCCGATCGCGCCGGTCGTGCTGGCGTCCATGGCCGCCGGCGCGCTGCTGGCCACGCTCGTCGTGTGGGCGGTCACGAGGCCCTCGCCTCCGGCCGCGCCATCCTCCACGCGGTTCACCATCACGCCACCGGCCGCACTGTTCCTGCAGCCATCGCTGCAGGCGGGGGCCCGCGACT
>Ga0315287_10005158_pt1 | contig 12837 bp, 9 predicted proteins | sample YL17G11_0_MG_FD_205037 | JGI IMG/M metagenome (GOLD analysis project Ga0315287, IMG submission 205037) | Sediment microbial communities from Yellowstone Lake, YNP, Wyoming, USA - YL17G11_0 | ecosystem: Environmental > Aquatic > Freshwater > Lake > Sediment | place: USA: Wyoming | collected...
GGACCTTGCCCGCACGAGGACGACCTGCCCGTACTGCGGCGTCGGCTGCCAGATTGACCTGAACGTCAATAAGAACCAGATCGTCCGTGTTACCAGCGAGGTCGGCTGTATTCCGAATGACGGGAACCTTTGCGTCAAGGGCAGGTTCGCAATGGACTTCGTCGGCAGCGACCAGCGGCTCACTACGCCCCTGATCAAGCGTAACGGCAGATTCGAGCCGGCGACGTGGGACGAGGCCATCGAGCTGGTTGCGAGCAGGCTGGGAGAGATCAAGGCGGCGTATGGAGCGGACAGTATCGGCGGGCTTTCCTCGGCCAAGTGCACCAACGAGGACAACTACGTGTTCCAGAAGTTCGTCCGGGCGGCGATAGGGACCAACAACGTCGATCACTGTGCGCGTCTATGTCACGCCTCAACCGTCACCGGGCTTGCAAAGGCGTTCGGCAGCGGGGCGATGACCAATTCGATTGACGAGCTAAAGAACACCGGCTGTATCTTCGTAATCGGCTCGAACACCACCGAGGCGCATCCGGTGATCGGCTTAGTCATAAAAGAGGCGGTCGTCAAGAATGGAGCCGATCTCGTAGTGGCCGACCCGCGTGCAATCGACCTGGTGCGGTTCGCCAAGCTGCACATCGCCCAGAAACCGGGTACGGACGTTGCGCTGGTCAATGCGATGATGAACGTGATAATCGCCGAAGGGCTGCTCGATGAGGAGTTCATCAAAGAGCGCACTGAGGACTTCGATGCGCTGGCTGAGGCGGTCAGGGATTTTACGCCTGAAAAGGCGGAGGTGATCACGACGATCCCTGCCGAGAAAATCCGCCAGGCCGCCAGGATGTTCGCCAAAGCCTCGTCTGCGAGCATCGTCTATAGTATGGGGATCACCCAGCACACCACCGGCACGGACAATGTGCTGAGCCTTGCGAACCTGGCGATGCTCACCGGCAACGTGGGCAAGGAATCGGCGGGGGTCAATCCCCTCAGGGGTCAGAATAACGTCCAGGGCGCATGCGATATGGGCGCGCTACCGAATGTCTATCCGGGCTATCAATCAGTCGAAGATGCGACAATCAGGGCGAAGTTCGAGAAGGCCTGGGGAAAAGAGCCGCCAGGGTGGCTGGGGCCACTTCCGACGAATAAGGGCCTGACCGTTGTTGAAATGCTGCACGCCGCCCAGACCGGGCGGATAAAGGCCCTCTACGTAATGGGCGAGAACCCGGCCCTTTCGGACCCGAATCTCAACAGGACGCGAAGGGCGCTGGACGCGGCGGATTTCCTCATCGTGCAGGATATCTTCCTCTCCGAGACGGCGCAATATGCGGACGTTGTTTTGCCGTCTGTTTGCTTTGCGGAAAAGGACGGCACATTCACCAATACCGAGCGGCGGGTGCAGCGTGTCCGCAAGGCCGTTGCCCCGCCGGGCCAGGGACGCGACGACTGGCGGATTGTCTGCGAGGTTGCGGCGAAAATGGGCTATCCGATGGGTTACGAGTGCGCCGGTGAGATTATGGACGAGATTGCGTCGCTGACGCCGATCTACGGGGGGATATCGTTCGAGCGGATTGACTCGGTGGGCCTGCAGTGGCCCTGCCCGGATAAGAGCCATCCCGGCACCAAGTTCCTCCACAAGGGGAAATTCACGCGGGGCTCCGCTGGGAGTCCCCAGTGGGACAAAGGCAAATTTCACGCGGTCGAGTTCAAAGACCCGGCCGAGCTTCCGAGCAGGGAGTACCCGTTTGTGCTCTCCACAGGCAGGCTGCTGTACCAGTTCCATACCGGCACGATGACCAGAAAATCAAGCGCGATAAACCAGGTCTCGCCGACGGGCTTCGTGGAGATACATCCCGACGACGCTAAGAGGCTCGGTATCAGCGACGGCCTTATGGTCGAGGTTGTTACGACTCGCGGCAAAGTCACTACGCCGGCGAAGGTGACGCCTGATATCGGCAAGGGGTGGCTGTTTATGCCGTTCCACTTCGAGGAAGGCCCGGCCAATATGCTCACAATCGACGAGCTGGACCCGCTGGCGAAGATACCGGAATACAAGGTCTGTGCGGCAAATATTCGACGATTGCAGGGATGATACCCGCCGCGGCGGGCAAGAACGCGGCGGCTCCGCTCGGCACCCAGAACGTAGGGCTGGTCAGTTTGCCACTACGCACTGGAGCGTTGTGCGGGCTGCAGGACGACCCGACTCCGTGCACTACCGGCAGGCATTGGAGACGCTTTGCCGGACGTACTGGTTCCCGCTCTATGCATATCTGCGGCGGCAAGGCTATGACAGGGAGTCGGCACAGGAGCATACTCAGGCCTTTTTCACCCGGCTGCTCGAAAAGCGCAGCGTGCGCTTGGCTGACCCAAAACGCGGCAAATTCCGTTCGTTCCTATTGATGTCGTTGAAGAACTTCCTCGCCGACGAGCGCGACCGCGAACGGGCCAAGAAGCGCGGCGGAGGCCGGAGGATTTTCTCTCTCGATTTTGAAAATGCCGAAAGCCGGTACGCCCTTGAGCCGGCGGATCGACTGGACCCACAGAAGGTGTTTGAGCGGTCGTGGGCGCTAACGGTGCTGGAGCGGACGATGGCCCGCGTGCAGGCCGAGGCTGACACTGAGAAGAAGAGAAAGATGTTCGACGATCTGAAGGTCTATCTGACCGCCAAGGAAAGCTCCTTGCCTTACTGCGATGCAGCCGAGGACTTAGGTATGAGCGAGGGGGCCGTGAGGGTGGCCGTGCACCGCCTGCGGAGGCGCTACCGCGAATTGCTGCGGGACGAAATCGCCCAGACGGTTTCAACCGAGGAGGAAATTGACCAGGAAATCCGCGATCTTTTTTCAGCCTTGGCGGATTGAGGCCGGCTGTCCAATATTTCTGGTGAAGACAGGCGAAATTGTGTAACTTTCTCGCCAGCCTGCCTTAGTAATGGGTGCAAACAGGTAACATCGAGAAAGCAGGTGCTATTATGGCTGACGAAAGACAATGCAATGAATGTGGGGGCGAGCTGCCGGCCGATGCGCCGCAAGGCCTTTGCCCGCAGTGCCTTATGAAGCTCGGCCTGCCCAGCGACGCCGGGGCCGAGAGGCGTGCCGTCTCTGAGGAGCAAAGTGCTATCCCCACCAGCGCGCCGCCGCCGGGCGGTTTTGTGCCGCCTGAGCCGAAAGAACTGGCTGAGAAGTTTCCCCAGCTTGAGATCATCGAGTTATTGGGGCAGGGTGGTATGGGAGCAGTCTATAAAGCCCGTCAAAAACAGCTTGATCGGCTGGTGGCCCTGAAAATCCTGCCGCCGGAGGTTGGTCAGACTGAAGCTTTTGCCGAAAGATTCACACGCGAGGCCCGCTCCCTTGCCAAGCTCAATCATCCCCAAATAGTAACGGTTTACGAGTTTGGCCATACTGAAGACGGCCTGTACTACTTCATAATGGAATTTGTGGATGGGACCGACCTGCGACACGTATTACAGACAGGTGAGCTTACATCAGAGCAGGCACTCGCTATTGTCCCACAGGTCTGCGAGGCCCTGCACTATGCACATAAGAAAGGCATCGTGCATCGTGATATCAAGCCTGAGAATATTCTGTTAGATAAAGAGGGCAACATAAAGATTGCCGACTTCGGTCTTGCGAGGCTTCTGAATAAGGAGGCCACTGCTTACACGCTCACCCAGGCCGATCAGCGAATGGGCACACCTCACTATATGGCCCCCGAACAAATAGAGCACCCCAGCACAGTCGATCATCGTGCGGATATCTATTCGCTCGGAGTGGTCTTCTACGAGATGCTCACAGGTGAATTGCCAATCGGCCGATTTGCCCCTCCATCACAGAAAGTCCAGGTCGATGTGCGTCTTGATGAGATAGTCCTCCATACTCTGGAAAAAGAACCCGCCCGCCGCTATCAGCACGCAAGTGAAGTAAAGACCGATGTCGAGACCATCTCCGCCAAATCCAAGACCCCCTTAGCGTACGAAGATAGAATCCCTGCCAAAGGCCGCTTTTCGCGGGCAGCTATTGTCGGTGCTTGTTGGTCGCCCCTGGCTCTGCTGGTGTTGCCGGTTCTTGCGGTTCTGCTGATACCTGGACTTGGACCTAAGTGGGGACCGACAATGGTGATGATGCTGATGATGGTGATGATGGTGGTGTTAGGTGTGTCGGCCCCGTTCGGCACGACAATCCTCGGCATCGTGGCAATCACGCAAATCCGCCACTCGGCTGGCCGCTTGTATGGAATGGGGCTTGCGCTCTTTGATGCGTTGTTGTTCCCGCTGCTTGCACTGAACGCTGCAATCATCGCGGTCTTTCTAAGCGCCGGTATGGGTCTGTCCGAAGCCATCATTCTGACCCTGGTAATCGGCGGCCTGCTTGACCGCTTCATCATCCGCTGGGCCTGGCGAAAGGCAAATGCCGGTCTGTACCCGACGCAGAAGCATGTCAGCGAAGTGAAAACGGATGTGGAGACAATCGCGGGTCAAGGTCGGTCGGCCACGCCTGCGGGCGACCATCCCCAAACAGCAGGGAAGTTGCCTGTCTGTCGGCAAGTCTTGGCACCTGCGATAGCACTATTCGTGGCTGGGCTGCTGACGTTTGCCCGTGCAGTTGCGTCATGGCGGTCACTTACGCAGCAGACCTACACGTTGGATCCAAGTGATGGAAAAATCCTACTCTACGATTGGCCTGAACTGCTCTATCGTATAGGAATCCTCTCGGCGATCCCAGCCGCCGTCATCGTGGTCCTGGGTGCAGTCAGCATGAGACGCCTTCAGTCTCGCGGCTTGGCATTGGCCGGTGCCATATTGGCCTTTGTACCATTTACAGGATTTACAGGGCCTTGGTTAATCACAATGCCAATTGGCATCTGGGTACTGTCAGTACTGGCCAAGGCCGAGGTCAAAGCGGCCTTTCCAGGAGGAAGGAGACACAGCGAGGTAAATGGCGACCTTGAGCCGGTGCAAAAGCAGACAGACCAAACAGATACTGATGAAAGGACCGACCAAATGAACACAAACAGCAAGAGCAATATCGGGACAATGAGCCTGGTTCTGGCTATTGGAGGGACAGTACTCTCGATAGCTGTTGCCCTGTTACTTGCACTAATCGAATCGTTGACGAACTTTATGCCGCCTTACACGCTTTGCTTCGTACTTTTTGTCGCACTTGAAATAGCTGCCCTGGTTACGGGAATCATCGGCTGGCGTAGTGCGTGCGGCAAGGCGGGGCTGATCATATCCGCGATATTGCTTTTGTTGTCCTCCATTGTCCTTCCGGCTTCCAGGGTTTCCAGCGGCCCCTCAGAAGCAGGACCATTTGGTGATAAAGTGAAACGATAATGAGTAGCTCCGGGAGAACGGTCTTTCAGATGTGGGTTGATACCCCCAACGGTCCGATTGTGAGTGGCGACGTTCGCCAGGCCCTTGGTCTGAGCGATTCACAGGTTGAAGCCGTGAACAAGGTCTTCGTCGATGCGGGGCTACTGGCTTGCCGTCGCTGCGAGCATAGTGGCGATGCTACCGGCGGGGCCGAGTTTCCTGCCGGGCCTGGCAATCGGCATCTGGAGGCTGCTCGTCTTAGCAAAACCGGAAGTCAGGGCGGCTTTTCCACGGACGGCGGTTGATCTGTCCAAGCAAGGCAAGTGGAACGTATTATGTATTGCCGCCCTGCCCTTTTCACTTGTTGCAGGTCTTATGTCCGTCCGAGAAATAGACGGCGGTGACGAAGTTCGCGATAGGATTATCTGGGCGGCTGCTGCCGTGCTGTCAGTCGTCTTGGCCTGCATCGGCCTGTGGCAGCATTCCCGCTACCAGGGCATGCGCGGCAAAGGTCTCGGCATAACCGCATTGGTTATTTCGTTTGCGGCGATTGTGGCCTTTTTTGTCACAATGTATTATCCTGTGCGTTGGTGAAACGCCGTGGCAGCGTGATTTGCGGTGCGATTCGAGGGGTGCGCGGGGCTCTTATTGGCTTTATCGTGCCCCTTTATCCAGTGTTACGGTTGCGCAGTCATTGATGCCCGCCCAGGGACATCAAATACACGGGCGTACCCCAAGCTGTCACAGTGAATCTTCCCTTTTGCGATGCTCTCTGTAACTGGGGAACAAGGATTCGGACCTTGACTAACTGATCCAGAGTCAGTTGTGCTACCATTACACTATTCCCCAATGATTTTTTCGGACCCCTGCCGTGCCGGTGCGGAGCCAGAGCTTCCAGACTCGACAGGCGTCCTTTTCAATGGATGCGAGTATAGCCGGCGTTTGGGCGCGTGTCCAGCGAAATTCCGAGCAGTGGGGTCGGCTTCCATATTTGTGCAAATTCCGTGGGGTGGAAATGACGGCTGCGCGGGGGCTGAAACCGGGCGTTTTGGCACAGAATAGGGCTGAAAATACTTGAGAAATTATTTCAAAATTCTCTTGCGTTGCCGGCAGCACAGCGATATAATGTAAGTATGGTGGGTTGGGGGTATTTCCTCTCCTCTCTCCCTCCGCGTCCCCCAGCCCACTTCCTTTTGTGGACGCGTGAGGCATCGGTGTTTCTGTAGAAGTTTTGCAGCGCGAATAACGGGCTTATTGTCCGACGTGCGGTTCTCAACGGATTACTCTGTCAAGATCAAAACTGTGGGCGTCATGGTAAGGCGGTTTGTCGCTGGAGCAGCCTTTATCCTTCGAGGAGTATGAGATTGCCACGTCGGCCTTCGGCCTCCTCGCAATGACGATATCCACAGAATCAAATTTGACAGCGTAGGAGAGATATGTCTGGTTGGGCCAAGCGGCCAATCGGGGCGCTGCTGCAAATTACTTTTTCAGGGCGGTGAATCCGAATCGCTCAAGCAATTTCCAGGCTGATGGGAGGACAGCGGCGGCCAGGGCTATCTTGAGGAGGTCGCCGGGAATAAAAGGATAGAGCCCCCCCGCCAGCGCGCTGTGCAAGTCCAGCCGACCAGAGAGCCAAAGCAGGCCAAAGAGCCAAAGCAAGCCAAAGGCGTAGATTATGACGTTGCCGAGAATCATCGCCAGAATGGTAGTCGAGATTCGGCGGTCCCATCCCTTTCGAGCCAGAAATCCAACAAGATACGCGGCGGGGACAAACCCGATTAGATACCCCCCCGTCGGTCCAGAGAGTACGACAAGACCGGCCTTGCCCTGAGCAAAGACGGGCAAGCCGGCGGCGCCCTCGGCGATATAGGCGAGAAGACATAAGGCTGAGCGGCGGGGGCCAAGCAGAGCGGCCAACATTAAGACCGCAAAGGTCTGGGCGGTGATGGGGACGGGATAGCCGACTGCAATCTGAGCAGAGAAGGCGACCAGCAAGGAGCCTCCGATTATCAGGGCAAAGTCAAACAGAACGGCGGACTTTTTTTCACAAGGCCGTATGAGGTCGGCTAAGGTCGTATTGGCCAGCATGTCTTCTCCGTCAGTAAGAGTACTTCAATCGGTATAACGGACCTTCGGAATACCACACATTGCGGGTTATTGTATTTGAAGCCGGCTTCGGCGTCAAATGTGATGTTGTGGAGTTTTGGCCTGTGGTTCCGGGCAAACGGCAATACGCGCAGCGCGGATTGGCCGTAAAGCAGGAGGTTATGCCTGTGCGGGTTCGAGGGTCTGCAGCGGGTCAGGCTCGGACTGCCGACTATCCTGTTCACCGGGCTTGAAAGGCAGGGCCTCGGCGAACTGAACGGCAATGCGACGGAGGAAGCGGTTTACGCTCTCGACGCGACAGATGTGGCCTGAGCGGGTGAAATTGGCCATATCGAACGAACCATCGGGACCATAGCAGGGAACACTGAATCGAGCGGTTATGTGCTGGCTGGGGTAGGGGCAACCGTCGTCGGCGTAGCAGGTGAACGCCGCCCCCCTGCTTGAGAGGTCAACCATCTGCCCCTGCGACAGGGCGTCGTTGAAATGCTCTGCAAACCAGATGGGCCAGTAATATCGGAGCCTTTTTTCTGCTCTGCGATCGGTTTTCGCGTCCATTTGGCAACCTCGGAGATCACTTTGTCTCTTATTGTGTCAAAGGGAGAATCGACAGTTGCGGGATGCGACTTTATGGAGGACCGCCGGGAAAATCGTCGGTGAAGGAATTGATAAGGTCGATAGGCTCGTTTGGCGTAAGCAGGCGGGATCACAGGGTCAAACTTTTTTTGAGTTTTTCAGCCCTTCGACGAGGATATTCCTATAATCTTTTTCGTATGTCGCGGACGAGGCTGGCGAACTGGCGTCCCCGGTGCTGGAAGTTGTCGAACATATCGTAGCTTGCGCAGGCCGGGCTCAGGAGGACAACGTCGCCGCTTTCGGCGAGCCGAGCGGCCAGGTCAACCGCCTCGGCGAGAGAGGCGGCAAATTCGACTTTCGTGTCTGGTATCTCGTGTGTCGTATCTCGCTCGTTGAGATTGCTTCGTCGCTTCGCTCCTCGCAATGACACCTGGGCATTGTCTATTGCGGGCGCAGCCTGGGCACTGCGTATCGCGTCGGCGATTTTTTGGGCTGTGCGGCCTATCAGGATGGCTGCTTTGGCGGCGCCGGCGATTTTTTCGCCGAGCTCGTCGAAAGGAAGATTCTTATCGTATCCGCCTGCGATAATAATACGGGGGCAATCAAAGGCATCCAGGGCGGCAATTGCGCTTGGGGGGGTAGTGGCTATCGAGTCGTTGTACCAGCGGACGCCATTTATCTCGGCAACAAGCTCGAGCCGATGCGGCAGCGGCTTGAAGTCGGGCAGGCAAGCGGCAATAAGATTATCGGGCACGCGGAAATACCCTGCGACGACGAGGGCGGCGGCGAGGTCTGAGAGGTTGGCGCGGCCGGGCAGGGGGAAGGCCCGGCGGATGTGCGGGGGCACATCGTCCGCCGAGAATTTGATGCAGAGCCGGCCGGGGTCGGACTTGTATTTCTCGAACCATTCGGCGCCGATTTCGTCTTCGGCATTGAAGATGGAGACTGCGGGCGAATTCTTGTCCAGATTTTGAAATTTGAAGATGTTCTGCTTGGCGGCACAATAATTTTCAAACGTGCCGTGGCGGTCGAGGTGGTTGGGGGTGAGGTTAGTCAGCAGCGCGATCTTCGGCGCTCTTTCTATTTGCGCCAATTGTTCGAGTTGAAAACTCGACAGCTCCAGAACGACGAGATCGGCTGGGGTGATTTGGTCGATGGTAGTCAGGAGCGGACGCTCGCCGATATTGCCGCTCAACCAGACATTCTCGATACTCGATGCTCGATGCTCGATACTCGATTGTCGATGCTTGATGCTCGATTCTCGATGCTCGATTCTCGATTCTCGATACTCGATGCTCGATTCTCGATGCTCGATTCTCGATTCTCGATACTCGATGCTCGATTCTTGATTCGCCGTTCCAAGAAATGCGCTTCTTAGCAGGTGTGCGGTCAGGGCGGTGGTTGTGCTTTTGCCGTTGGCCCCGGTTATGCCGATAATGGTCGCGGGGCACAGCTCGAAGAAGATGTTCACCTGTGAGGTGACACATTTTCCGCATCGGCGGGCGATTTCGAGAAATTCATTATCCGGGGCGACGGCGGGATTGGCCACGACAACGTCGGCCCTTTCAAAATCGGCTGGGTCGTGCGAGCCGAGATGGAACTCTATGCCTGGAAATTCGGCGAGCTGTTCGATGGAGTCGCTCAGCTTCTCGGGGGAGGCCGAGTCCGTTACTATTACCTTCGCCCCGCCGGCTACGGCGAATTTAGCGACATCTACTCCGCCGCCGAAACGGCCCAGGCCCATCACCAGGACTGTTTTGCCGGAGAAGAATTCTCTATTCGTAATCTTTGAGACGGCTGCTGTCATAGGAACAGCGCTAATGTAAATATGCCGCGTCGAAAGAGCAAGAGAATTCGAGCGCGGTTGATTGGTGAGTGGTTAAATGGTGCGTGGTTAAATGACGTGTGCTTACTCAAGAATCAGCGCGGCCGAATTGTCCAACGGGTTCTACAGTCTCGTCCCCTTGTAGAGAGATACGACGCCGAATGTCAGCGGCTCGGCGCAGACCTCTGAGAAACCGGTCTTGCGCATCAGGCCGCAGAAATCCTCAATGCGGCAGAAGCTCTCAATCGTCTTATTGAGGTAACGGTAAGCGGTCCTGTCACGCGAAATAAGACAACCAACGAGTGGAACAAAGTAACGCAGATACACAAGATAGATTCTTCTGAGGATTCGATTCGGCGGCAGCGAGAACTCCAATATGAACGCAGTTCCGCCAGGCTTTAGAACCCTGTGAATTTCGGCGAGCGTTTTGAATACATCGGGAGTATTTCTGATTCCAAAGCCCATAGTCACGACATCGAAGCTTTCATCGGGCAGCCCTGTGCAAGCTGCATCGGCGTGCACGAGAGTAACGCGGCCGGCGAATTTGTATCCAGCTATTTTCCTTCGGCAGGCAGCGAGCATATTCTCAGATATGTCGAGTCCGACAGCTTGTGCGATGTTGGGGTTCCTGCGGAGCAGTGAAATCAGCAAATCCCCGGCGCCTGTCGCCAGGTCAAGGACTTTCAACTCACGGTTTTTGTCGAGTGCATCGGCAAGCGTGCGGCGCCAGGAGAAGTCCAGCCCGAAAGACAGGATGTGATTTAGCAGGGAGTAAGTGGGGGCTATGCGGTCGAACATCCGACCGACCCCGCACCAATTGGCCCCAGGGCGCGCGCCTGCTTCGCCATCTGGGGGAAGCGCAGCGGGGCCGAACCAATTGGTGCGGGGCTTTGTCGGCTGTGGTCCTGATGTTATCGCGCCCGGTTCAGAGCTTGGTTTGCATTGCATTTGCCAGCTCCACCTTTGCGTCGATTACCGCCTGCTCGATGCACCTTTTCCAGTCGTCGCCGTACTGTTCCTTGTACATGGGCTTTTCGTAGGCGTATATAATCGAGCGTGAAGCATTGATGAAGGCGCCTGTGCCATCGGGCTTGCAGAATCGGATGCAGTCCGCCGCGGAGGCGCCCTGTGAGCCGTAACCGGGCACAAGGAACCATATTTTGTCGTATTTTGCGCGGAGGGAAGTGGTGACATCGGGGGCGGTGCCGCCGACCACCATTCCGATGTTGCTGTAGCCGCTCTTTCCGATGCGTCCGGGCTTTTCGGCGATTTGGGCGACAATATCGGCGACATTCTCGTACACTGTCCGGCCGGCGGCGTCGGCGACGTCCTGAATAGCGGCGGCTGAAGGATTGCTGGTGCGAACCAAAACAAACACCCCCTTGCCCTGCTTGGTGGCCATATCTGCAAAAGGCTCGATGCCGTCGGCTCCCGTGTAACCGTTGATGGTGATTGCATCCGGGGCGAGGGTATCTTCGAGGCCGGCCAATTCGGGGTTCTGGAGATGAGCAGCGGCGTAAAGCTCAGCGGTGTGGCCTATATCACCGCGTTTGACGTCGCCTATGACTTCGAGACCCAAGTCGTTCGCCTCGGTAATCAGGGCGTAGTAGGTCTCGATGCCCTCCCAGAGATACTTCTCGAAAAAGGCGATGTTAATTTTCACGGCCGGCACCATAGGGGCTACGATCCTCATAGCCTGGGTGCAGAAATCAAAGATTGCGTCAACGGCGGCGTCGGCGTCATATTCATCATTCATGTGACGATGACCCTTGATGGCGGCCGGCAGCCTGCTATAAACAGGGTCCAGCCCGACAATCAAAGAGGTCTTGCGGGCCCTGACGGCATCGCATAAACGGTCGGCAAAATGACTCGGCATTACTTAGCTAACCTTCCTTTCTTTCTATAATGGCGGAACTCACACAGCGTGCTGAGCCGATTGGGCAACCGGCAATCATTTTCATAAGCCGGCCAATTACGATTTGACCGTGATTCCTTATGCACGAAGCGATCTATTCTTCTTTACAGCATACAACGACCCTCCGGTAGAAATAGCTTCTTGCCGGAGCGGCAAACCACTATAATCGGGCAAATGCTTTCGAGCAAGACAGAAATACAGGATAAAGCCGGGAATTCGAAGAGTTGTAAGACTCGCAAGAAGTCGAGATTGAGGAGATTGGCCTGCTGGCTTGTTGTCGATCTTGCGGTAGCGGCTGTGATCGTTGGGCTGCTTCTGTACCGGCCGGGGCGATACAAGCCTCTGGCGAACGACAGCTTCAAGCCGGGGCAGGTCAGTCCGTATCTAACGCACCTGTCGTCCGAGATTTACAACGGCGCACAACTCAGGGAGCCATTTGAAGTAGTGGTGATCCAGGAGGCGATAAACGATATGATTGCCCGCGGCGGCTGGCCAAAGGAGTATGAGGGCGTTATGCTCTACGCGCCCGCGGCGGTTCTCGACGCGGGGACCATCGCATTGATGGGAACAGCGAACGTCAGAGGGATGGAATTTGTCGTTACTATCGAACTGAGGCCTAAAATCGATGAGCAGCGACTTTTGAATTTGGAGGTGGCGAAGCTGAAAATCGGGGCCATGAATATCACACTCCTTGCCAAAATGATCGCCAAGAAGATGTATGCCGAGCAGGTAGCTTCTGTGCCCGTGGACAAGGATGCGTGGCAGACAAGAATAGCGGCGTCGCTGCTGAACGAAGAGGCTTTTGAGCCTGTTTTTCCGACAGGCGACAAGGATATACGAGTGCGAGTGGAGAAAGCATCGGTGCAGAAGGAGAGATTAGTGCTGCGGCTGATTCCGATACTGTAGAGTTTTTGGCATCCTGTCATCCGCAGATGGCGTTTGGGGCAGCGGTCAGGACCACTACGCCCAAGATTTCAGATGTAAACGGCCAAGAGTCGGTCGTCGAATACGAGATAACAGTCAAGTATCGGGGTGCGGGGGATGATTTTGGTGCGTCTGCGAGAGGCGAATTGCATTTGCGCCAGTTAGGAGGGCCTCGCTGTGGTGATTCTTGAA
>Ga0315287_10005159_pt1 | contig 12837 bp, 13 predicted proteins | sample YL17G11_0_MG_FD_205037 | JGI IMG/M metagenome (GOLD analysis project Ga0315287, IMG submission 205037) | Sediment microbial communities from Yellowstone Lake, YNP, Wyoming, USA - YL17G11_0 | ecosystem: Environmental > Aquatic > Freshwater > Lake > Sediment | place: USA: Wyoming | collected...
CACAAACGCTGGGTTCGCATTCTACTGGGGCAACCATCCGATCCACGGCACAAGGTTCGTGCCGATTCTGCCCGACGGGATGTACACGAGATTGATCCCTGACGAGTTGCAGGGGCTGGACGAAGCAGAGTTGGAGCGGGTATTAATGCGACGCGGCTTGGCCTTCGTGTCCGACGATCCTGCCCGTTTCCTGCTGCTGTCCGCCAGCCGTATCCGGGAGTACATGAAATTCTGGCCCTCGCGAGACTCGGGCCGTGCGAGCAATTACGCCAGGGTGCTGTCATTTGGCGTCTGCCTTCCGTTCATGGTGAGCGGCGTGGTCATCGCGCTGTCGCGGAACCGGAGAGATGTTGGTCGCACGTCCCCGGACCAGCGCGCGGCCATCTGGCTGCTCCTCGGCGTCGCCGGTATCTACTCGCTCGTTCATCTTCTTACGTGGACGCTGGTGCGATACCGGTTACCGGTTGACGCGGTGCTGTTGCCGTTTGCGGCTCTCTCGATGGTGTGCGTCTGGGACCAGTTCCTGGCTTCAGCCCGAGCGCGGGTGGAAAACCGAGCAACGATATGAGTACAGACCCTGGCGTGACCGGGCACCGCGCGCACCTGCCCGGACAACTCGAGTGGTTGGAGTTGCGGGGGCCCGATGGCGGGCGAGCGACGGCGGACAAGCGTCCCCGAGCGGCCCGTGCGACTGCCAGGCACCCACAGTTGTGCCGCTATCCCCTGAGGTCGCAAAGGATCTTCCTGCTGGCGTGGATGGTCCTCACCGACGCCGCTGCGCTCTGGGCGGCATTCAGCCTGGCGTATTGGGTCCGGTTCCACCTCCAGATCACGGTCGCGCCGGAGGTCGTCGCATCGAGCGACATGTACGTTGCTCTCAGCGCGTTGCTGACAACGCTGTGGCTTCTCGTGTTCGTTCCGTTCAACCTTTACGATTCTCACACAAGGTCCGGGGGCACGGTCGAGTCCGCGCGCACGTTCAATGCCTGCTCGATGGCGGCAATGCTCGTGGTCGTCGCGACCTTCCTCTTCCCGACGTTCGTCGTGTCGCGGATGTGGCTGATCTCCGTTTGGGGCTTCTCGTTTCTGTTCGTTGCCGGCAACCGGTTCGTCACCCGGCGGCTGGTGTACGCCTTCCGCAGGCGGGGCTACCTGTTGGCGCCCGCGGTCATCGTCGGGATGAACGAGGAGGCGGCCAGCCTGGCGGCGTTTCTCCGCGACTGGCAGTTCTCCGGCGTCCGGGCACTGGGATTCGTCTCGACCGAGGCTCGAGATGTCAGGGGCGCCAGGGGCCTGCCTATTCTTGGCTCCATCGGGGATATCGCCGGAATCGTCAGGCAACACGGGATCGAAGACGTGATTGTGGCGATCACCTCCGTGAGCCGTGAGGAACTGCTGCGGCTGTGCGAGGACCTCGATGCGCTGCCGGTGGAACTGCGCCTTTCGTCCGGCCTGTACGAAATGCTGACGACGCGGGTCACTGTTCGGACGCTCGGCACCGTGCCGCTCATGAGTCTGCAGAAAAGCCGACTGGACCGCAGGGAGGCCGCTGTCAAAGCCCTCCTTGACAAGTCGTTGACACTGCTCGGACTCCTCCTCCTGTGGCCCGTGATGTTGGCTGTCGCCCTCGCGATCAAGCTCGATTCTCAGGGGCCGGTCATCTACCGGCGCCGCGTACTTGGAGCCTGCGGCCGCCAGTTCGACGCTTTCAAGTTTCGAACGATGTTGGTGAACGGCGACGACATCCTGAGACGGCGCCCCGCGGCTGCAAAGGAACTGTCGATCAACCACAAAATGAAGGACGACCCTCGGATCACGAAGGTGGGACGTTGGCTTCGGAAGTACAGTCTGGACGAACTCCCGCAACTGACGAACGTGCTCGTTGGGCAAATGTCTCTCGTGGGGCCGAGGATGATCACCTTAGAAGAGGGGGAGAAGTATGGAAGGCAACGGATGAACCTGTTGACGGTGAAACCCGGAATCACGGGACTCTGGCAAGTGTCCGGCCGTTCGAACCTGAGCTACGAGGAACGCGTGCGGATAGACATGTACTACGTGCGACATTTCAGCATCTGGTTGGACCTCCAGATCCTGTTTGTCCAGACGCCGCCTGCGGTCCTGCGGAGCAGGGGAGCGTACTGACGCGCGGGACAAGGCTCTAATGGATGTGGAAAGGCAGCAAGCGATGAAATATCTCTACATGCTGACCGCCCTAGTTGCCTGCGGGCTTCTCTCGGCGGGGGACGTGTTGGCGCAGACGGAAAGCCGGGACGTGGGCATTCCGAGCAACATGGTGAGTCCAGCGAGCAAATACGGAAAAAGTGAGCGCCTGGTTGGATTCTGGCGCCTCGCCATCGTCTCAAAGAACTATGAACTGGGCGCCGGAGACCGGCTTCGGATAGATGTGTACGGCGCGCCTGATCTGTCGCAGATGCTTCAATCCACGACGATTCCAAACAGCGGCGTGATCACTCTTCCGATGGTCGGAGAGGTACGGGCAGCTGGCCTGACCGCCGAGGAGCTGGAAAGTGAAATCGCGGACAGGCTGAAGAGCAAAGGCCTGATCGAACAGCCCGAAGTACTCATAACCGTCACCGAGTACCAGGCGAAGGCAATCTACGTCATTGGCGAGGTGGACAACCCGGGCCAGTACGTGATGTCGCAGCCGTGGACGCTCACCGAGGCGATCCTGGTCGCCGGCGGACTTGACCTGACCTCGGGCAGGTACGGATATCTTCACCGGCGCCTGTCGTCAGAGATGGTTCCGGTCGCACCGCCGCCGCGAACGATGACGAACCCGGAACAACCTTCTCTCGGCTACGAGGCCATCAAGATCGATCTGCAAACGTTGAAGGAGGGTGGGATCCTGCAGCCCGATCCGGTTCTGAAGGCCGGCGACGTCATGGTGGTCCCGGCTGCGAGCGTCGAAGTGGCGTACGTCATCGGAGACGTCTTGAGTCGGGGTGCGGTCGTGCTGCCGGCGTCCGGCACGCTTCCCGTGAGCCGCGCGCTGTCGGCAGCCGGGCCGTCGAGGACGGCCGATACGTCCAAGGGCATAGTGGTACGCTATAACTCCGCCGGCGTCCGCAAGGAAATTGCCGTCGACTTCCGCGCGATCCTCGAAGGTCGAAAGCCGGACTTCGAGGTCAGGGCGAACGACGTCATCTTCGTCCCCGGTTCGAACGCAAAGACGCTTGGCTACGGCCTCCTGAACGCCATTCCCACCATCATTACGAATTATGCGATCATTGCCGTCTTCTGAAGCGAACTCCCCCCGGGTCAGGCGCGGGTTCGGTATGAACGAGCAGAACATGAGACATCAACGATCTCTCGAGAAACTGGCGAGACGGGCCGGCCTGCTTCTGTGCCTTCTTGCCTGCTGCTTTCCAGTGAGCCTGGGCGCTCAGCAGATCCCGGCGCCCGCTGCAGCGGACGCGAAGGCAGGCGGCGCCGCCGCGGAGTACCTGGTCGGGCCGGGCGACCAGCTTTCAATCGTGGTGTATGGCATCCCCGAGCTCGCACAGACCGCCTGGGTCAGCAACTCGGGCAAGATCCATGTCACGCGTGTGGGTGTCGTCAGCGTGTACAAGATGACGGCGCGGCAGATCGCGTCACTGATTGCGACCGCCCTCACGTCAAAAGGGCTCGTCACTGATCCGTGGGTACAGGTGCAGGTGAGCCAGTTCAGATCAAGCACAGTGTACGTGCTCGGCGAGGCCATACAGCCCGGACAGTACGCCATGACCAGTCGGCTGTCGCTCCTTGATCTGATCTCGATGGCGGAAGGGTTGACGCCATATGCCGACCCGATCGCGTTCCTGTATCGTCTGCCAACGGCGTCCGACAGAGGCGACGGCGTCGGCGTCGGCGGCAAGACGCAGCAGCCGGACGTGACGGGGTTCAAGCGTGATGATGTGATGACGATCGACATCGTGGCACTCACACAGGGGAAGAAGCCCGAGCTGAACCTGGAATTGCGCGGAGGAGACGTTCTGTACGTGCGCCGGTCGAACCCGAAGTACTACTTCGTCGTGGGAGAAGTGAACCGTCCCGGCCTGTACGAGCTGTCCGCGGCATACGAGAATCGGGAGGCGGGGGCGCCCCTCCTGCTGTCGCAGGCGCTCGCCCGCGCAGGTGGGCCGGCAAGAACTGCGAAAGAGTCGAAATGCATGCTCGTCCGGTCCCTGCCGGGCGGCGCGTTGGAGCAGAGGCCTTTCGATTTCGAGGCCGTCCTTCGAGGCCGCCAACCGGACTGGCCACTCGAGGTGAACGACATCATTTTCGTGCCGGGCAGCAACATGAAAACGGTTGGATACGGTTTGCTGGGGATGCTGCCGAACATTGCGATAGCCGGCGCGCAGGAGAAGGCGCTGGTCCGATGAGCGGGAGAGTCGTCGCAGAGCGCGGACGACGTGCTTCTGTTGGTGCGCTCCGCTCTGATCCGACGCACATCGCGAACCGGGGCGTTCGGTCGATTCTGCGGCGGTCGGCTTTGAGAACGCGCGTGGCCGCGAGTTGACAGCGAAGATGAAGGGTCTCGTTCTGTGCTGGGCCGCCCGTTCGACGTCGCAGCCTTTCCGTAGACAACGCCGCGCGCGATCCCATTCCAGGGCATCCGTAGTCCGCTTTACGCTGGGCCGGTGGGTCGATCTGACCAAGGGGTCGCGTGTCGCGGACGCGACCTTCGCGGGGAGCAAGGACATCACAACAGTCAGGACACGGCAGTCGATACAGTGCCTTGCCTGCCGCCTGCAAGACGATCCCATCAATCCAAACAAGTCCGAATGATGCATCCCGCCGTTCGATTTACGGACGTTTCGAAACAGTACCTGCTGGGCGTGACTCGTACGAGCTTGCCCGATGCTGTTACCCAGTGGGCCAGGCGCCTCACACGTCACAGCACAAGGCGCGCATCTCGTAGCTTTCATTGGGCCTTGAAAGAGGTGACCTTCGATCTCCCTTTCGGCGAATCTCTGGCGCTGATAGGTCCAAACGGAGCGGGCAAGTCGACCTTGCTCAAACTCCTTGCAAAAGTGACAGAGCCGACTGCGGGCCGAATCGAGGTGCACGGACGGGTCTCGGCTCTGATCGAGCTGGGCGCCGGTTTTCACCCCGATCTGACGGGTCGGGAGAACGTGTATTTGAACGGCGCGATATTGGGTGTGCCGCGCCGGCAGATCGAGCGACGTTTTGACAGTATCGTGGCCTTTGCGGAGCTCGACGGGTTTATCGACACGCCGCTGAAGCGGTACTCTTCCGGAATGGCGGTTCGCCTCGGCTTTGCCGTCGCGTCCTGCATGGACCCGGAGATCCTCCTCGTCGACGAAGTGCTCGCTGTGGGCGATGCGTCCTTTCAACGAAAATGCATCGATCGGATCCGCGAGTTGCAGCGGCAAGGCACGACTCTCATCTTCGTCTCCCATAACACGAGCCTGGTCAAGGCGGTGTGCAACACCGCTATTCTACTGTCTGACGGTTCGGTGGCGGCGAGCGGTACCGTGCCTGTTGTGATCGATAGATACAACGAGATGCTCGAAGCCCGGGGATCGGCCTTGCTCGAAGGTGCGCGAGCGGGGGCAACACACAACGCCGGAGTGGAGATTGTGCAGGTTGATGTCCTGACCAGTTCGGGGGAGCCTGCAGACGGCAGGGTCAGCAGCAACTCGGCCGTCGCGATCAGGGTTTCTTACAAGGCCTATAGTCGCATAGGCCGGGCGGAGGGCCTGGTGCGGGTCTACCGCTCGGACGGCACCTCCTGCTGCGTGATGCGCATGGTGGACGATGGAGCACCCTTGTGCATCGAAGAGGGCAGAGGCGCGTTCTCGGTGACGCTCGATCCCGTGCAGCTGGCAGGAGGCACCTATCACGCGGTCGCTTGGATCCTCGATGACACTGGGGTGAACGGCCTGGCCCGTGGCTCTTCGGACTGGTTTCGCGTGGCGGGCATGGTGCAGGGACGTGACGCGGACGATTCGGTGTTCGAACCTGTCCGTCGCTGGACTTCTTGTCAGCTGTCTGCGGCTGGCCCGCGGCCGTAGAGTCATCGCACGAGGGCCGGTCGGCTGGTTGTGAGGAGTGCGAATGAGGTGGAAGGTTGTTGGGCAAGTGAGAACCCTCGTCCGGTCGAGAGACCTCGTGTTCGTGTGGACGGGCCGAACGATCAAGGCCCGCTACCAGCAGTCGGCCCTCGGTTGGCTCTGGGCGGTCGTCCATCCGGCCGCCACCGCGGCGCTCTTCACGGTGGTGTTCACGCGCTTCGTGCCGGTCAACACGGGGAGCACACCATATCTGGCCTTCTCGTTCGCTGCGGTCGTCCCCTGGACCTTCTTGGCGGTATCGCTGGCCGACATGTCAGCATCGCTCGTCGCCAACATGGGGCTGATCACCAAGGTCTATTTTCCGCGAGAGGTCCTTCCTATCGCAGCGATGTTTTCGCGTCTCATGGATTTCGGCCTGGCGTTCGTCGTGCTGGGAGTGTTGCTCGTTCTGTACGACCTGCCTCCGTCTCTTCCCGCGTTGCTGTACCTCCCGGTGGTCGTTGGGATCCAGATGTCGCTGATCTTGGGAATCGGAATCGCCTGCGCCGCCGCGAACGTCTTCTACAGAGATACCGAACCCCTGCTCAGGCTTGTCGTTCAGCTCTGGTTCTACGCGTCCCCTGTGATCTATTCCATGACAGCGGTCCCGACCAGTATTCGAGGCGCCTATTTCATGAATCCGATGGCCGGTATCGTTGAGAGTTACCGGGACATCCTCTTGAAGGGTGTCGCACCAGGCCCCTACCTCTGGCTTTCGGCCGGTGCAGGTGTCGTTAGCCTTTGTGCTGGCTACCTGGTGTTCAAGCGGCTCGAAAGCCGATTCGCGGACGTCGTCTGAGTAACCCTGGATTGCGGGGCTCGGAGCAGGGAGCGACGACGAGGCGCGAGCATAGCATCCGCACGTATGATGAGGATCTGGCACGTCTTCCATACCCTGAACGATTTCGGCGGCGCGGAAGAGCACCTTACCGCTCTTGCGGTGCCTCACCTTTGCGATACACGGGGATGGGCACCTGCGTGAAGACCTGCAGGAGCAGATTGAGCGTGCTGGGCTTGGAGCGCATGTGCATCTCAACGGGACCTTCAGGCGTCACGACTTGCCGATGCTCATGACTGGCGCGGACCTCTGCGCACTACCCTCGCTGACCGAGGGATACCCGCCGTGCATCGTTGAGGCCATCGCGTGGGGATTGCCGATTGTTGCCACCGGAGTCGGCGGAGTGCCGGAGCTCCTTCAGGACGGAGTGACGGGGCTGCTGCGCGCCGCCGGCGACGCGGACGCGTTGGCTGCGGCAGTGCTCGAGCTCGTAGATGAACCCGTCCGATCCCGCGCTCTGGGAGCAGCCGCGCGCGAGTTCTACGCGACGAGTCTCAAGCCAGAGACACGTGTAGGACTGTTCGCAGAAGCCTGCGCAGACGCCCTACAGAGTGGGTGAAGGTGAGAATCTAGATGAGCACACTTCGTATCGCGTTCTGCATCCCGGCGCTATCCTTGGATGCGGCCGCGAGCGGCCAGCTGACCGAAGCAGCGTGCATACAGCAAGAGTACATTGCGGCCGGGCTGCGTGGTCGCGGTCACACTCTGACAATGGTGGCGCCCAGAGGCTTGAGCGATGTCGCATACACCCGGGACTCGCGAGAGATGATTACCGCGCCGCGCAGCTGGTCGCACGCGTGGTGGTTCAGGGCAGCGAGCAGCGGCGCCTGGCGACTTCAGCGATTGGCCCGCATCCCGTATCTCAACGTGTTCTCGAACTACAGGTTGTTCGACGGCTACTTGAGATGCCTGCCCAGCCATGATCTCGTTCACGAGCGGAATGCCTTGTACAGAATCGGCGCCGCGATGGCGTGCAGGAGACTCAGATTGCCGTACGTGCTGTTCTTCGACGCCGACGAGATACTCGAACACGACGTGATGGGCTCCCCCCTCGTCGGCTTGCTGAGGTGGCGAGCGCGGAACTGTGTACGGTACAACCTCCGCGCGGCGGATCGCGTGATATGTGTGTCAGCTGCGGCGAAGACGCGCCTGGTGGACACGTGGAAGGTAGACGCACAGAAGATCGCCGTGTTTCCCAACGCGGTAGATGTTGACCGATTCCGGCCTGGCCTCGATTCGACGAATGCGGTTCGGCGTTCTCTCGCCGGCGACGGCCCCCTGATAATCTTCGTCGGTGGTTTCTACGAGTGGCACGACGTCGGGACGCTGCTGGCCGCCTTCGCAAGCGTCGTTGGCGTCTTCCCGAAAGCCCGTCTGGTGCTCGTGGGTGATGGGGCGCGGCGCAAGGCGATGGCGACACGGGCTGCGGAGCTCGGGATTGATGCCGCGGTGATCTTCAAGGGCCTCGTTGCCCATGCCGACGTCCCTCGGCTCATGGGCGCGGCGGATATCGCCGTCGCACCGTACAAGGATTCCGGCCATCAATTCTGGCTGTCGCCGCTGAAGCTGTTCGAGTACATGGCGGCCGGCACCGCCGTGGTGGCCACTCGGATAGGGCAGATCGAAGAAGTCATCAGCCACGGCCGCAACGGCGTCTTGGTGCCACCTGGGAACGCGCAGGCGCTGGCAGAGGCGCTGCGACACTTGCTCGACCAGCCCGGTCTGCGTTCGGAACTGGCACGTCGGGCGCGAGAGGACGTCGTGCGGGAGCATTCGTGGGATGTCTACGTAGCGCTTCTCGAAGAGGTCTATCGACAGGCAATTCGCGACCGTCGAGAGAGGGCGAGAGCGGCACGTGAGCGGCGACCGAGGAAGGCCGAGGAAGCAGCGTGACCGCCACGCACGTACGAGTGTCGGTCGTGATTCCCGCGTTCAATCACGCGCGGTCCCGGTGGGGCCAGATGCCACGCGCGGAGAGGAGATGAAGCTTCTCGTCGTCTCGACGTGGCTGCCGTATCCACCCGACGACGGCAGCCGCGTGCGCGCCTACCACCTTCTGCGGCACCTCGCGCGCCGGCACACGGTAACGCTGCTGTCCTTCGGCGTGCCCGGCTCTCCAGACCACCTGGCGGCCCTGCGCTCGCTCTACGATCACGTCGAGGTTGTACCGCCCACTCGGCTGAACGGGAATCGCCTCCGAAAGCGCGGGCTCCTGTCTCCGATGCCGCGGTATCTCGTGCAGACTGAAAGCGCCCGGATGAAGGCGCTCGTCGCCGCCCACGTCCTTCAGCACGATGCGGCAGTCTCGCTGCAAGTGAACGCGGCGCCGTACCTGGCTGGATGGCCGGAAGTCCCCCGCATCTTCGAGGAGGTCGAAGTTGGCGTCTATCGGGACGCCTGCCTGCAGGAAACGACGGTTCTGCGCCGCTGGCGCCGCCGCCTGACGTGGTGGAAAGTCCAACGATTCGTGCGTGGCCTGGTCAACAGCTTCGATCGCAGCACCGTGGTGTCCGTGATGGAGCGCGACCATCTTGTGGCGGTCGGCTGCGACCGCAACCGAATTGCGATCGTTCCGAACGGAACGAACGCGGCCGACGTTCTGCCGCCCCGCGCGTGTCGCGCCAGTCAGCTGATCTATCCAGGTTCGGTGACGTATTCGGCGAATCTCGATGCCGTTCGCTACTTCGTTCGCGAGATTCTTCCACTCGTGCGGCGCGTCCGTCCGGACGTCACGTTCGTCGTCACCGGCTCTACCGACGGCGTCGACATCGGCGATCTTGCCGCGCAGGAAGGCGTGTCGTTCACCGGCCGGTTGCCGGATGTCGATGCGGTCCTGGCCGAAAGCGCCGCCTGCGTCGTCCCCCTGCGGATTGGCGGCGGCACTCGCCTCAAGGTGCTCCAGGCGATGGCGCTCGGCACGCCGGTTGTCTCGACGGGGAAGGGGATCGAAGGGCTCGAGGTCGAGCCCGAGCGGCACGTCCTGGTTGGAGACGGAGGTCCGGCTTTTGGGGCGCAGGTGTTGCGCCTGCTGAGCGAGCCGGCGCTCGCCGGCGTGCTGTCGAAGAACGGCTACGGCCTCGTGCGCGAGCGCTACGGCTGGGAAGCGATCGGCGGCATGTTCGAGCGGGTCGTTGAGGGCGCCGTCGCGGACCACGCGTCGCGGCAGAGCAACGACTTCCGAGTTCGATAAGAAGCGACCTTTTGTCGGCGCTTGGGGTACTTTCTTGCGCCCACGACCGGCTTTTGCGCCGCTTTCGGCGCAGGCGCGCTGGCGCGGTAGTTGCTTAGGAGACAGATCATCGTGAATGCTCCCGTTTCTCAGCGAAGCGTCCGGCGGCGGAGCGGACGCTGGAAAGCCCTCTCTCATGTTCAGCGTTAAACGGTATCTCGACGAGTACTTGGGACTGCTTTCGCACCTCGACCCGACGGCCATCGAGCGGCTCGCGCAGATCCTGCTGGGCGCCTGGAGGACCAACCGTACGGTCTTCTGCTGCGGAAACGGGGGAAGTGCGACGAACGCCTGCCATTTCGTTGCCGACCTGACCAAGCTGACCGCCCCTGCTCGAGGGCGTCGCCTTCGTGCCCTGGCGCTCACCGAGAGCGTCGCGGCGATCTCCGCCATCGCCAACGACATCTCTTACGACGAGATTTTCGTAGAGCAGATGCGTTCGTTCATCGCGCCGAACGACGTGCTGGTCGCGTTCAGCACGAGCGGGGCGTCACCGAATGTTATCCGGGCGGTCGAATATGCCAACAGTGTCGCCGCCGTCACGGTCGCTGTCACCGGGCGACAGGGAGTAAGACTTCAAGGGTTGGCTCGGCACGTCCTCGTTGTGCACTCCACGAGCGTCCAGCAGGTCGAGGACGCCACGATGATGATCGGCCACCTTCTGTGTCTAAGAACCAAAGAACTGATCGCGCACGAGAGCCTGGACGTGCCGTTCAGGGAGAAGGCGGCCATGCTGCACGTGCTGCGGGCTGAGGACCGGCCAGCCGTGTGAGGGGGAACCTGCATCTCGCAGGTGCCGGCATTCTCGCGCCCACACGGTTCGCTTGCGCGGCCGACCACGCGCGGATCACCGGCTAGTCACGCGGCCGGGTGCAGTCGGTTCCTCCTCTCTCAATCATCGTCTTTCCGATTCGCCCGAGCCCTGACGCTTCACTCGTCCGACAAGGCTTTCCAGCCCTGCCAGCACACAAACAAGACGATGAAACTGCTCATCACCGGCGGTGCCGGCTACATCGGCTCGATTGTCGCGGAACTTGCCGTCGCAGCCGGTCACGATGTTGTCGTGATCGACGATCTCCGAGCGGGCAACCGCGCCGCCGTGCCCGCGGCGTGCCGGTTCGTTGTCGGTTCCGTTGGTGATCCAGCCGCCCTGCGCGAGACGTTCGGCCGGGGGACGTTCGATGCGGTTCTGCATCTGGCCGCCGAGGCCGCCATTGAGGCTTCTGTCAGCGATCCGGCTCTGTACTTCCGCGCGAATCTGACTGACACGCTGACGCTGTTCGATGCGATGCGCGCGCACGGGGTGCACCGCCTCGTCTTTTCGTCGACCGCCGCCACCTACGGGGAGCCGACGACTGTCCCCATCGACGAGGATCACCCACAACGACCCGTCAATGCCTACGGCGAGTCGAAGTTGATGGTGGAGACCTGCCTGCGCTGGTACCACCGGGCCTACGGCTTGCGGACCGTTGCCTTCCGGTATTTCAACGCGGCCGGCGCGACCGCAGAACGGGGTGAGGCGCGGCCGCGCGAGACGCACCTGCTGCCGCTCCTGTTGGACGCTGCCGCCGGGCGGCGGCCGCCTGTCAGAGTATTCGGCAGTGACTACCCGACGTCCGACGGCACCTGCATCCGCGACTACGTGCACGTGATCGACATCGCCCGGGCGCACCTGCTCGCGCTCGAGCGACTCGACGATCTCGGCCTCGCCTTCTTCAACATCGGCAGCGAAACGGGTTATTCGGTCCGCCAGGTGATCGAGGCGGTCGAGCGCACCCTCGGCTGCCCTGTGCCCTGGGAACCCGCCGCCCGGCGGCCCGGTGACCCTGCCGTGCTCGTCGCGACTGCGACGGCGGTGCGCCACGGGCTGGGGTGGTCACCCTCCTCTCCCGGCCTCGATGGAATCATCGAGTCTGCCTGGCGCTGGCGCGAGCGCCACCCTCTCGGATACTCATCTTCCTCGTGATGTCATGAAGGCATTTCTGCTGGCGGGTGGACGGGGCGAGCGGCTGCGACCCCTGACGCTGACGTGTCCGAAATGCCTGGTTCCGATAAACGGGGTGCCGCTTCTCGGGATCTGGCTGGATCGTTGCGGTCAGGAGGGGATTGACGCGGTTCTCCTCAACGTGTCGCACCACGCCGATCGCGTACGTGAATTCCTCGCGAGCCGTTCGGGCCCACCACGCGTGGAACTGATTGTCGAAACGGAGCCGCGGGGCACCGCCGGGACGGTGTCGGCGAACCGCTGGTTCGTCGAAGGTGAGGAGAGCTTCTGGATCATCTATGCCGACAACCTGACGGACCTTTCACTGCGCGCCATGCTGGCTGCCCATCGCCGTCACGAGGGCGCATTGACGATGGCGCTCTTTCACGCGCCCGACCCTGCGGCTGCGGGAATCGTGGAAGTGCTTCCCGACGGCCGGATCGTCTCGTTCGAGGAAAAACCGAAGCTGCCGCGCAGCGATCTGGCGAACGCCGGAATCTACCTGGCTCGGGCGGACCTGGTCGGCGAACTGCCGCAGGCGGCAGGTCGCATCGCCGACTTCGGATTCGACGTGTTGCCGCGTCTTGTCGGAAGGATGTACGGGCACGTCATCGACGGGTTCTTCGCGGACATCGGGACGCCGGCGGCGCTGGCCAGGGCATCGACAGCCTGGGCCGGCGGTGTTGAGAGGGCCGAGACATGATCATTT
>Ga0315287_10005160_pt1 | contig 12834 bp, 13 predicted proteins | sample YL17G11_0_MG_FD_205037 | JGI IMG/M metagenome (GOLD analysis project Ga0315287, IMG submission 205037) | Sediment microbial communities from Yellowstone Lake, YNP, Wyoming, USA - YL17G11_0 | ecosystem: Environmental > Aquatic > Freshwater > Lake > Sediment | place: USA: Wyoming | collected...
CCGCCGCGCCGCAGGACTTGATCGAGGAGGTCCGCGGCGACGTCACGTTCGTCCGCACCGACCCGAACCTCCCGCCGGTCGCCATCATCGACCGCTCCCCCATCACCACACGGCACAAGCTGCTATTCGGGGCCATCGCCGTGCTGGGCGCCGTGGCGTGGGCAGTGATCGCCTTCCTGCGCGGTGAGACCGTCAATGCCGTGTGGTTCGTCGTCGCGGCGATCTGCACCTACGTCATCGGGTTCCGCTTCTACGCGCGGCTGATCGAGATGAAGATCGTCCGTCCGCGCGACGACCACGCCACTCCGGCAGAGATCTACGAGAACGGCACCGACTACATGCCCACCGACCGGCGGGTGCTGTTCGGCCACCACTTCGCCGCGATCGCCGGGGCTGGCCCGCTGGTGGGCCCCGTGCTGGCCACTCAGATGGGCTATCTGCCGGGCACCATCTGGATCGTCCTCGGCGCGGTGCTGGCCGGTTGCGTGCAGGACTACCTGGTGCTTGCGATTTCAACCCGGCGACGGGGGCGCTCGCTGGGTCAGATGGCGCGCGACGAACTCGGCCCGGTGGGCGGAACCGCGGCGATCGTCGGGGTGCTGGTCATCATGGTCATCCTCTTGGCAGTTCTGGGCCTGGTGGTGGTCAACGCGCTGGCCGAGAGCCCCTGGGGCGTGTTCTCCATCGCGATGACGATCCCGATCGCCCTCTTCATGGGTGTGTACCTGCGCTACCTGCGGCCGGGCCGGGTTTCGGAGGTATCGCTGATCGGGGTGGCACTCCTGCTGCTGGCCGTGGTGGCCGGCGGCTGGGTCGGCCACACCGACTGGGGCGTGGAGTGGTTCACGCTGTCCAAGGTCACCCTGTCGTGGTGCCTGATCATCTACGGGCTAGCGGCGTCGGTGCTGCCGGTGTGGCTGCTGCTGGCCCCGCGCGACTACCTGTCGACCTTCATGAAGATCGGCACCATCGCACTGTTGGCGGTGGGCATCCTGCTGGCTCGCCCGGTGATGCAGGCCCCGGCGGTCTCGCAATTCGCCGCATCCGGCGCCGGTCCGGTGTTCGCGGGCTCGCTGTTCCCATTCCTGTTCATCACCATCGCCTGCGGCGCGCTGTCGGGATTCCACTCACTGATCGCCTCGGGCACCACACCGAAGCTGCTGGAGAAGGAAGGCCAGATGCGGCTGATCGGCTACGGCGGAATGATGACCGAGTCATTCGTGGCGATCATGGCGCTGATCACCGCATCAATCCTGAACCAGCACTTGTACTTCGTCATGAACGCCCCCGCCGCGGCCACCGGGGGCACCGCGGAGACCGCAGCGGCCTACGTCAACAAGCTGGGACTGCCCGGGCAACCGATTTCGCCGGCGGAGATCAGCGACGCCGCGGCCAGCGTCGGCGAACAGTCGATCGTCTCGCGCACCGGCGGCGCTCCCACGCTGGCCTTCGGCATGGCCCAGGTGCTGTCGGTGTTCGGCGGCAGCGGGCTCAAGGCATTCTGGTACCACTTCGCCATCATGTTCGAGGCGCTCTTCATCCTCACCACCATCGACGCCGGGACCCGGGTCGCCCGGTTCATGCTCTCCGACGGCTTGAGTAACCTCGGCGGGCCGCTACGCCGGCTGCGGGACCCGAGTTGGAAAGTCGGTGCCTGGGTGTGCAGCATCATCGTCGTCGCGGCGTGGGGCTCGATCCTGCTGATGGGCGTGACCGACCCACTGGGCGGCATCAACACCCTCTTCCCCCTATTCGGCATCGCCAACCAGCTTCTCGCCGCCATCGCCCTGACCGTGGTAACGGTGGTGGTGATCAAGATGGGATTGCTGAAATGGGCCTGGATTCCAGGGATTCCGCTGCTGTGGGACCTCACCGTCACCCTGACCGCCTCATGGCAGAAGATCTTCTCCGGCGATCCCAAGCTGGGCTACTGGACCCAGCACTTTCAATACCGCGACGCGCGGGACGCCGGTAAGACGTCATTCGGTGCGGCCAAGAACCCCGACCAATTGCAAGATGTCATCCGCAACACGTTCATCCAGGGCACGCTGTCGATCCTCTTCGCCACGGTGGTGCTGATCGTCGTCGCATCGGCCATCATCATGACGATCCGCTCGATGCGCGGGGGTGGGCGGCCGCTGGCCGCGGAAACGCCGGTGGCGTCCCGGATATTCGGCCCTTCCCGGCTCCGCGCAACACCGGTCGAAAAGGAGGTGCAGAAGCAATGGGACATGCTGGAAGACTCGCCCGTCAGATCCGTTGGTACGTCGGCTCATTGATGGGCGACAACCACTACCAGCGCTACGCGACACACCGTCGTCGCGATCACCCCGGCGAACCGGTTCTCAGCGAGGCGCAGTACTGGCGCATGCGCCACCGGCACACCGAGATGAACCCGGGGGCGCGCTGCTGCTGACCCGTTATCACCGATGCCAGCCCCGGTTTCACCTTCGGTCAGCCAACCGGCACGGCGGGACGGAAAACAGCTTCTCGTCCTCGGCCTTCGGCAAAGGTGACCGAACTCACGGTCACCGTGGGGCGTCGTGGGAAACATACGGAAGCAGCAACAGGTTGAGGAGGGTATGAACGCCCTCAGCCATTTTCGCCAACTTCGACACCAGATCGAGGCGCCAATCTTCGATGCTATGAACGCCGTGGTTCGACCAGCGGTGCGCGTTGGGCTGGGCAATCCATTGCCGGTGGGGGGTGGGCTGGTCCTTGTCGAAACCACCGGCCGCCGAAGTGGCCTCCCCCGTCAGGTGCCTCTGGTGGCCGGGCGGGTGGGCAACAGTCTGGTGGTGTCCACGGTTCGTGCCGACTCGCAATGGATGCGCAATCTGGAAGCTGACCCTCGTGTCCGGGTGTGGCTTACCGGTCGGGCACGGTCTGCCACAGCAAATGTGCGCCGCGGGAGGCTCAATATTGTGACGCTCACACTCAGCGGGGCGTGAGCCCCAAACGTCACCTCAATGCGCCGTGACAGTCAACCGAAAGTCGAACCGCAGCACCAACCGTGCGTTCAGATTTCACCAGGCTAACGTCGCCCGACCGCGTATGGTCGGTTCGTGAAATCCATCGACTCGCTCCTGAGCCGTTTCTCCGCGCCCGTGCTGGGCGTCTTCCGGATCGTCGTCGGACTGGGGTTCGCGCTGCACGGCACCGCCAAGTTGTTCGGATGGCCGGCCACGAAATCCGGGGCCGTGCCCTTTGGCACGTGGCCGTACTGGTGGGCGGGTCTGATTGAGCTCGTCGTCGGCGTGCTGGTGGCGCTGGGCCTCGTCACCCGGCTGGCCGCGTTGCTCGGCTCCGGCACCATGGCGTACGCCTACTTCACCGCCCACCAGGGGGGCGGTGTGCTGCCCCTGCAGAACGGCGGCGAACTCGCCGTCCTGTACTGCTTTGCCTTCCTGCTCATCGCGTTCATCGGCGCCGGGGCCTTCGCGGTGCAGGGCCGTGCCGCCTCGGATTCATCCGCACCGGCCAACGGTGTCTGAAAGGTACCCACTGCATGGACATCTCGATCGTCGTCCCGGCCTACAACGAGGAACGCAGACTCACCCCGACCCTGCAGGGCTGGGCGGCCTGGATGGACGGAGTCGCAGAGTCCGTGGAACTGGTGGTGTCCGACGACGGCAGCCGCGACGGCACGGCGGGCCTGGTGGAGGCTGCCGCGGCCGCCGACCCGCGCATCCGCCTCAACCGGTTACCGCAGAACCGCGGCAAGGGCGCGGCGGTGCGTTCGGGCATGCTCGCCGCCACCGGCGACTACCGGTTCTACCTGGATGCGGACATGAATATCGCCCCCTCCCACGTAGCGCCCGCACTGGCGATGCTGCGCGCAGGGGTGGCCGACATGGTCACCGGCAAGCGCAGCCTCACCACCTATGCCGAAACCGAACGCAGCATCTCCCGACTCGCGGCCGGCGCGGCAGTTCAGGTGACCCGGCGTGGACTACTGCTCCCGGCGATCAGAGACACCCAGGCCGGATTCAAGGGTTTCACCGCCGCCTGGGCGGAGCGGGTTTTCCGCAAAGCGACAGTGGACGGATTCGCCTTCGACATCGAGATCCTCTATCTGGCGAAGCGGATGGGGGCGCGCATCGTCGAGATGCCGGTCGAGGTGGAGTTTCGCGACGAGTCAACCTTCGACGTGTCGACCCACCTGAGGCCGTTTCTGTCAGACATCTGGCAGGTTCGGAAGAACGCCTGGCGGGGTCGGTACGCCTGAATCCGGCCGGGCCGGGGCTCGGCGGCATTTCTCGGAGCAGTAGCGCACCTGCTCCCAGTCACGCTCCCATTTCTTACGCCACTCGAAGTCACGTCCACAGCGCATACACACTTTGGGCGGATGCCCGTTTTTGGCTCGTGCGGAGCGAGTCATGGCGGCAGTTCCACGAAGAGCATTGTGCCCCACCAGGCAACGGCGGGATACGCTTTACCGGTGAGGTCCGAGCGGAGACGCGAGGGACGATTACTGCCGGAACTCCCCTTCCGGCGATCGGACTGTGAGCGTCTGCAACGTCGCCCCCCGGCCCGCAACCAGCACTGGGCCGACGCCGTCACCCGCCCGCAACGGGTGCTGAACTTCGCGATCTGGATCTCCGCAGCAATCACCGCGGCACTCGGAATATTGCAGACGATCACCGGAGACGGTGTGGCTTACATCGGCCTAATCAACCTCGCGGTGGCGGTCGTGTTCCTGACCATCCCGTGGCTGAACAGATTCGGAAACGTCATCGCCCCACTTGTTTTCGTGGTGATTGCCTACTCCTCACTGACCTTCGTCGGATCCCAGATCGGCACCGATTCCGGCGTGCAGTTCTACTACCTGGTTTCGGCATCGCTGGCGGTACTGGTGCTCGGCATCGAGCACCTTCGGCTGGCCGCCGCAGTGGTGGCAGTCGGCGCCGCCCTGATCATCGGCATGCAGTTTCTGGTGCCCGCCGACACCGGAATCCAGCCACGCTGGGCGGTCATCGCCGGCTTCATCATCGCCACGACGGGTGCGTGCACCCTGATCTTCACCACGGTCTGGTACGCCATGCGGGAGGTCTCGCGGGCCGAGGAGGCGATGGAGGTCGAATACGACCGATCCGAGGCCCTGCTGGCGAACATCCTCCCCGCCAGTGTCGCCGCAAAGCTCAAAGACCCCACCCACGGCGTGATCGCCGATCGCTACGACGACGCCTCGATCCTGTTCGCCGATATCGCCGGGTTCACCGAACGCGCCAGCGACATCACACCGGTGGATCTGGTCCGGTTTCTTGACCGGCTCTACACCACCTTCGACCGCCTCGTCGACAAGCACGGCCTGGAAAAGATCAAGACCACCGGCGACTCGTACATGGTCGTCAGCGGAGTGCCGACGCCGCGTCCCGACCACACCGAGGCCATCGCGGATCTCGCGCTGGACATGTCACGTGCGGTCGCTGATCTGCGCGACCCAAAGGGCAACCCGGTGCCGCTGCGAATGGGTATCGCGGCCGGGCCGGTGGTTGCCGGGGTGGTTGGCGCCCGCAAGTTCTTCTACGACGTCTGGGGCGACGCGGTCAATGTGGCCTCCCGGATGGAATCTACTGATCTTGAGGGTCGCATTCAGTTGTCACACAACGCCTTTGAGCACCTTGAGCACAGCTTTATTCTTGAGGAACGCGGCGAGATCGAGATCAAAGGCAAGGGCATGATGCGCACCTGGTATCTGGTGGGCCGCAAACCCGTTGGAGCAGACCCGGAGCCCGGGGGGCCTGCTGGCTCCGGCGAGCCCGTCAACGCTCTGGCGAGCGAACCGTCCTGACGGGCGCGGCTCACATCACCTTCGACAGAAAAGCCCTGGTGCGCTCGTGTGCCGGGTTGCCGAGCACCTCCCGCGGCGGCCCGCTTTCGACGATGACGCCATCGTCCATGAAGACCAGTTCATCGGCGACCTCCCGCGCGAACCCCATCTCGTGGGTCACCACGATCATCGTCATCCCGCCGCCGGCAAGTTTTTTCATCACGGCCAGCACCTCGCCTACCAGTTCGGGATCCAGCGCCGACGTGGGCTCGTCGAAGAGCATCAGCTTGGGATCCATGGCCAGTGCGCGGGCGATCGCAACCCGTTGCTGTTGGCCGCCGGACAACTGGGCTGGATAGGCGTCGGCCTTGTCGGACAAACCCACCTGGTGGAGTAGGTCCCGGGCCCGCTCGACGGCGGCCGCCTTGGTGACCTTCTTGACATGGATCGGTGCCTCGATGAGGTTCTCTAGAGCCGTCCGATGCGGAAACAGATTGAAGTGTTGAAAGACCATGCCGACATCGCGGCGTTGCCGGGCGGCTTGGCGGGCAGGCATCTCGTAGATCTTGCCGCGGCTCTCGCGGTAGCCGACCAGGACACCGTCGAGGTAGAGCCTTCCCGCAGAGACGGTCTCGAGATGATTGATGCAGCGCAAAAAGGTCGACTTACCCGAACCGGAGGGCCCGACGAGGACCAGAACCTGGCCGGGCTGCACTGACAGCGTCACACCCTTGAGTACCGACAGAGCGCCGAAGTTCTTGCACACCTGCTGCGCCTCGACCATGGGTACCGGCCCGGTCATCGGGAGCCCTCCCTGCCGTCTCTCGCCGCGGCGAGGGCGTCGAGCTGTTTGGTGGTCAGCGTCCGGGAGATGCCGCGAGAGAAGCGCTTCTCCAGGTAATACTGCCCCACCATCAGCACGCTGGTGATTGCCAGATACCAGGTGGCCGCGACCATCAGCAGCGGGACCGGCTGGAAGATTACCGCGGAGATGTCCCTGGTTCTGGTGTAGAGCTCAAGGGTGTAGGGCACCGCCGTGACCAACGACGTCGTCTTCAGCATGCTGATGAGCTCGTTGCCGGTCGGTGGGATAATCACTCGCATCGCCTGCGGAAGCACCGTGCGCCGCATCGTCATCCACCACGACATACCCAGCGCCGTCGACGCCTCGGTCTGCCCCTCGGGCACGGAACTGATTCCAGCCCTGATGATTTCGGCCATATACGCGGCCTCATTGAGGCCGAGACCGACGATTGCCAGAATGAAGCTGATCGACAGATCCCGAAGATTCAGCTGAAAGAATGAGGGCCCGAACGGGATCCCGATCTGGATCTTCTGGTACAGCGTCGGGAACAGACCCCAAAACACCAGTTGCACGTAGACCGGGGTGCCACGAAAGATCCACAGGTACGCCCACGAGACCGTTTTGAGAATGGGGTTCGGCGACAGTCGCATCACGGCGAGGGTGACTCCGAGCAGCAGTCCCAGCAGCATGGCCCAAAACGTCAACTGCAGTGTGTTCCACGCCGCCTCCGACACCCGATGATCGAACAGGTACTTGCGGTACGTCGCCCAACCGTAGGCCTCGTTGGTGGCCGCCCCGTAACAGAACAAGCCAACCGCGGCGATGATGGCGGCCGCGGTGACCCACCGCCAGGGATGCCGCAGCGGGATCGCATCGATGGCCCGCGGATCCGCCGCCGGCGACGGTGCTGCGATCAGCTGACGGCCCCGTTGATGACCGGCTTGTCGATCATCCCGGACTCCACGCCCCAGTAGGTGGCAATGGCCTTGTAGTCACCGGTCGAGATCAGGTGCTCGAGGGCCTGCATCAGCGACTGCGCCAGCGGCGAGCCCTTCTTGACCGGCCAGCCGTAGGGAGCGGAATCGAAGATCTCCCCGGCGCCTTCGAGCTTGCCGTTGCTCTGCTTGATGGCGTAGGCGGTGACGGGCGAGTCCGCCGACATCGCGTCGACCTGGCCGAGAACCACCGCGTTGGTGGCGGCATCCTGGCCGTCGAATTTGACGATCTGGATTTCGGGCTGGCCGGCGTTCACGCACGCCTTGCTCTTGGCCGGCAGTTCGTCGGTCTCCTGAATGGTGGTGGCCTGCACGGCAACTTTCTTACCGCAGGCGTTGTTCGGATCGATGGCCTCTCCCGGCCGCTGCGCCCACAGACTCCCCGCGGAGAAGTACGTCACGAAGTCGACCTGCTTCTCGCGCTCCTTGGTATCGGTGAATGACGACATGCCGACGTTGTAGGTGCCGCCGTCGATGGCCGGGATGATCTTGGCGAAATCTGACTCGCGGTATTCCGCAGTCAATCCGAGCGTGGAGGCGACGGCGTTCATCAGATCCACGTCGAACCCGACGATCTCGCCCTGCGCGTCCTTGAACTCGTTGGGCGGATACGGCAGGTTGACCCCGACGACCAGCGTCCCGGAGTCCCGGATGTCCGCCGGAACCGTCGCGGCGATCGCGTCGACCTTCGGCGCCGCGACGGCGGTGCTCGACGCCGCCGCACCGGTGCCCGCTCCACCAGCATTCGGGCCTTCAGTGTTTTGGGCGCAGCCCGACAGCGTCAGTGCGCCGGCCATCACGAATACCGCCGCGCTGCGGCCCCACGGGATCACGCGGTGACGGGTCCGAGTGTGGTGCCTGGAAATCACGATTGCCTTCTCTCTGCCGACCTGCCGACCTGTCGACCTGTCGACCTGCCGAGACCCTAGCGCGACCGGGGCAAACATGCAGTACAACGCCGGTTATCGGCGCCGCCCGGGTGCCCAATCCGCCGTTTGCTCGTGGCGTTGTGACAGACTTCCACCATGACTATTACACCGGGTATATCGAATAGTTCTGGGGGATCCTTAGTGCCGCACCTGTGGAAGTCGGTGTTGCTCACGGGCGTGCTGTCGGTGATTCTCGGTGCCATGGTGCTGGCTTGGCCTGGCAAAACCATCGTCATCGCCGCCATCTTCTTCGCCGCCTATCTGCTGGTGACGGGAATCTCGCAGATCTTCCACGCCTTCAGCCTGCACATCTCCGGCGGCGGCCGGGCGTTGCTGTTCATCAGCGGCGCCGCATCGCTGGTGCTGGCCGTGCTGTGTTTCAAAAGCCTCACCAACTCGATCCTGCTGCTGGCCATCTGGATCGGGATCGGCTTCATCTTCCGCGGGGTTGCCACCGCCGCCACGGCGATCAGCGATTCGGACACTCCCAGCCGAGGTTGGGAGATCTTCATCGGCGTCGTCACCTTGGTCGCCGGCCTGATCGTGCTCGGCTTCCCGTTCTCCTCGCTGGAGACTCTCACTCTGGTTGTGGGTATCTGGCTGATCGTGATCGGTCTGCTCGAGATCATCGCGAGCTTCGGGATCCGCAAGGCCGGCAACGAGGTCCGGACCGCGGTCAGCGAAGTCCTCGGAGCCCGCTAAGCGCCGAGTAACCTCGGAGACGTCCTTGTCCGCCTGACTGAAGCGCGAGCCATGACTGAAAACCCGGTTCCGTCCGGTAGCCCCGACTTCCCGTCCACCGAGAATTGGCCCGGCACCGCCGGTGGGCCGTTACCGCCGGACGGGGGCCCGCCGTATCCGTACGCCTATCCCCCCGGACCGTACGCCCCCGGACCGTATCCCCCCGGCGGCTCATACCCGGGCGGCTCATACCCGGGCGGTCCGTACCCCGGCGGCTCATACCCGGGGGGGCCCTACCCCGGCGGCCCGTACCCGGGCGGCTACCCGCCACCCGCACCGTACGGGGACTACTACCCGTCGGTACCTGCGAAGAACGGCATGGGAGTCGCCGCGTTGGTGGTCGCGATCATCGCACTGATCAGTTCGGTTTCCGTCGTCGGCGGCATCGTGCTGGGAATCGTGGCGGTGATCCTCGGCTTCATCGGCCGGAGCCGAGTCAAAAGCGGTGAAGCCAACAACGGCGGCGTCGCCACCGCGGGCATCATCCTGGGCGTCATCTCGATCATCGCGGGCCTGGCCTTCATCGCCATCTGGGTCGGCCTCTTCAAGGACGTCGGTGCCGGGGGATACATCGACTGCCTGCAGAGAGCCGGAGAGGACCGCGCGGCAGTCCAGCAGTGCTCAGACGAGTTCCGTCAATCGATGACGAACCGGCTGGGACCCACCAGCTAAGCGGACTAACTCCGGGCTGGGAAGTGCTTGACGATGCCCTCCTGGGCGACGGTGGCGACGATCCGGCCGACGCGGTCGAAGAAGTGCCCCATCCCCAGGCCGCGCGATTCCGCGGCGACGGGTGACGCCGTCGAGTAGAGAACCCAGTCGGAGAAGTCGACCGGACGATGGAACCACACCGAGTGGTTGATGGTGACCGCGAAGATCCGGTCCCAACCCCAGGACAATCCATGGGTGGTGATGATCGAGTCCAGCACGGTGGTGTCCGAGGAGTAGATCAGCGCGGCGGTATGCAGCACCGGGTCGGCGGGCATATCACCGGCCGCGGTGAGCCAAACCCGGTTGTGGCTCAGGCGCTCACCCTTATCGCGCATCACCCAGGCCGGGTCGTTGGCATAGCGCCATTCGATCGGACGCAGGGCGTCAACGAAACCGGGCACGACCCGCTCATACCCGACCAGCACCTCGTCGATGGTCGGGAGGGTTTCCGGTTCCGCGACATCCGGCGCGGGAAAACTATGTTCCAGGCCTTTACCCGCCGACAGATACGACACCAGGGCGGTGGCCAGCAGGACGCCCCCCTGCATGGCGTCCACCCGTCGGTTGGCGAACCGCTTCTCGTCGCGCAGTCGCACCACATGGAACTCGATATCGGCGGACGGGTCGCCGCCGGCGATGAAGTGGATGGAGAGCGCACTGGGCGGCAGGTCATCGACCAGCGTGCGGGTGGCCGCCACGAATGCCTGTGCCATCAACTGGCCGCCGAAGGTGCGCATCGGATTTTTTCGCGGGTGACGGCCGGTGAAGACGTCGTCGCCGAGTGAGCCAACATCGAGGATGGCCAGCAGTTCATCGAGATCGGACTGTCCCACAGACTCCGGCACCGGCCACCTCTCAATCGGTCCCACTGGTGTCAATCGGTCCCACTGGTGTCGATCGGTCTTGCTAGTGTCGATCGGTCTTGCTAGTGGTCGTTCTCGCCGATCCGGTGGACGTGAATCAGGTTGGTCGAGCCTACTGTGTCCGGTGGTGCTCCCGCGACGATGATGACCAAGTCGCCGCGCTGATACCGCCCCAACTCCAGCATCGCGTGATCGACCTGCCGGATCATGTCGTCGGTGCTGGCGGCTTCGGGCACGATGAATGTCTCGGTGCCCCAGGTCAACGCGAGTTGGCTGCGCACCTCCGGCGCGGTCGCGAACGCGAGCAGCGGTATCGGACTGTGTAGCCGGGACAGTCGGCGCACGGTGTCCCCCGATGAGGTGAAGGCGACCAGTGCCTTGGCATCGAGACGCTCCCCGATTTCGCGGGCCGCGTAGGAGATCACTCCCGGCTTGGTCCGCGGCACGTGTGTCAGCGGCGGCGCCGCCGTGGAGTTGTCCTCCACCGCACAGATGATGCGCGCCATGGTCCGTACCGCTTCCAACGGGTAACGACCCACCGACGTCTCGCCGGACAACATCACCGCGTCCGCCCCGTCCAGTACCGCATTGGCGACGTCGGAGGCCTCCGCACGAGTGGGCCGGGAGTTCTCGATCATCGACTCGAGCATCTGGGTGGCCACGATCACCGGCTTGGCGTTCTCGCGGGCGATTTGAATGGCCCGCTTCTGCACCAGTGGCACTTCCTCCAGCGGAAGTTCCACCCCGAGATCACCACGGGCGACCATGACCGCGTCAAAGGCCAGCACGATCGCTTCGAGGGAGTCGACGGCTTCGGGCTTCTCCAGTTTGGCGATCACCGGAATCCGGCGACCGACCCGGTCCATGACAGCGTGGACCAACTCGATGTCGGCAGGAGAGCGCACAAATGACAGGGCGATCAAGTCCACGCCCAGGTTCAGTGCGAACTCCAGATCGGCAATGTCCTTCTCGGACAACGCCGGAACCGAGACTGCCATGCCCGGCATCGACAACCCCTTGTTGTTGCTGACGGGTCCGCCCTCGGTGACGGTGCACACCACGTCGGCTCCGTCGATGTGCTCAACGACCAGAGCGACCTTGCCGTCGTCGACCAGCAGTCGGTCACCGGGTCGAGCGTCGCACGTCAATTGCTTGTAGGTGGTGGAGACCCGATCGTGGGTGCCTTCGCACTCCTCGACGGTGATGCGAATCGTCTCGCCGTTGGCCCAGAGCGCTTTTCCGTCGGCGAATCGGCCCAGGCGGATCTTCGGTCCCTGCAGGTCGGCCAGTATCCCGACGGCACGGCCGGTGGCTTCAGAGGCGCTACGTACCCGCCGATAGGCGGCCTCGTGGTCGGCATAGTCGCCGTGGCTGAAGTTCAGGCGGGCGACATCCATTCCCGCCTCGACCAAGGATTTCACCATGTCGTCGGTGCCGGTGGCCGGGCCGAGGGTACAGACGATCTTGCCGCGCCGCGTCACGAGGGGAGCATAGCCGCGTCGCATTTCGGCCAGGGCGCCTAGGGGGCGAACACCGTTGGAACAAGCGGGAACCCGGGAAGGTTTCGGAGCACGGTCCATGCGAGGGCCGCGACAGCAACCGCAACCATGGCGGCCGGGGTGAATGCCGGGCGTTCGATCCGACGCCGCCACACCCACCACAACGCCAACATCGGAAGCCCGACGAGCAGGAAAACGTTGTCGGCGACGGCGGCCGCCAGATCGCCGTGCAGGAGATCGTGGGTCATCCGCAACCCGCCGCAGGCCGGACAGTTGAGTCCGGTCAAAATCTTGAACGGGCAACCCGGGTACAGCGACCCAGGTTGATGGGGATCAACCAGGCCGATATAGCCGAGGCCGCCGACCGCCACTGCGCCGGAACCCAGCCCCGCGTACAGCCGGGCGCTAGATGGCATCGCGCAGGGGTCGGCCCGCGGGGTCGCGCACCTTGTCGGTAAGGATCAGAGTGGCGTCGATGATTCCCCAGATCACCGGCACGATGAAGCCGATCCCGCAGG
>Ga0315287_10005162_pt1 | contig 12834 bp, 12 predicted proteins | sample YL17G11_0_MG_FD_205037 | JGI IMG/M metagenome (GOLD analysis project Ga0315287, IMG submission 205037) | Sediment microbial communities from Yellowstone Lake, YNP, Wyoming, USA - YL17G11_0 | ecosystem: Environmental > Aquatic > Freshwater > Lake > Sediment | place: USA: Wyoming | collected...
GGATGTGGGACGATATTCGAGCGTGGGGCAATTAATGCCGGAAATAGGTTATTATTTATCCCCACCGTGCTATCAGGGAGCGCGAGATAATGGGGAGTGTTTCCTGTGGAGAAAGGTATGGACCCTGCAGATGCTTTGAAACTGCTAATTAAAGGCAACGAAACGTTCATGGCTGGGAAGCCGGCACGGCCCAACCAGAGTTCACGGAGGCGCCGTGAGGTCGCCGGCGGCCAGACCCCCTTCGCCATCGTGGTCGGCTGCTCGGATTCCCGCATCCCGCCGGAAATGGTGTTCGACAGGGGATTGGGAGACCTTTTCGTCGTCAGGACCGCGGGAAACGTGCTAGACGATGCCGTCCTGGGCTCCATCGAGTATGCGGTGCTCCACCTGAGCGTGAGGCTAATAGTTGTTCTGGGCCACACCAGCTGCGGCGCTGTCAGGGCGGCGATGGACGATCACCCGGACCCGGGCCATATACCGCACCTCGTCGAAGCGATAAGACCGGCGGTGGAGAAGGCCCGCCGCATGGCGGGGGACCTCTACCTCAATGCCGTCAAGGCGAACACCGCAGGCATCGTCCACGGGCTCCGCAATGCACCGCCCGTTCTTGCCAACATCGCCAGGAAGGGCACTCTCAAGGTCATCGGCGCCATATACCACCTCGACAGCGGCAAGGTCGTGTTCGATATCCTGCCCTGCGACTGGAAGAAGGCCAAGCGTTGATTATGGATAATGAGTAGTGAGTAAGCGTTATAGATGACTAGTGTTATACTAGCATTGTATGGTAAATCCCGCCCCCGGCCCGCTCCGGTCCCCCGTGTTCGTCGGGAGGCGCAAGGAGATGGCGCTTCTGAAGGAGATGGCGGACGGCGCGGCAAGCGGCCGCGGCGGCATGGCGTTCATCCAAGGCGAGGCCGGAACCGGCAAGACCCGCATCGTCGAGGAGACCGTGGCCTATGCCGAGAAGAAGGGCTTCGAGGTGCTGCGGGGCAGATGTCTTTTCCTCGAGGGCGGAAGGCCCTACATGCCATTCGTTGAAAGCATAGAGCGATACCAATCGCGCTCCGAGACCCGCACAAGGCCGCAGGCCCTCGACATCCCCATGGGATTGATGGTGATGGAGGGCCTCAAGGGCGAGAAGGAGAAGAAGAACTACACCTTCGAGCGCGACAGACTGTTCGAGGGCATGGCCGATTTTTTCGACGACCTTTCCTCGGCGAACGGCGCCCTGTTCATACTCACCGACATGCACCTTGCCGATGCTTCCACGCTCAGCCTCCTGCTCTACCTGCTCAAGGGCGTCCAGTCCCAGAAACTGCTTTTTCTCGGAACGTTCCGCAATGAGGTGGCGGAAACGGCGCAGACTGCGCGCAGCATCCAGGACCTCATGGGCCGCATCCGAACGGACGCCTCCGTGAAGGTCATCGGCCTCGGGAATCTCGAGAGGGATGACGCCATCCGCGCGATGAGCTCCATGGTGGACCAAGCCCTTCCCGACAGGCTCGCGGATTGGATATTCTTCGAGACCGGCGGGAATCCGCACTTCATCGAGATGGTCATCGAATCATTGAACACAGAAGGGATACTGGCCCTCCCTGACCCGGATGTCGGGAAGATCAAGATACCGCAGACCGTAAGCGCTGTGATAGCCCGCCGCTTCGAACGGTTCTCCGAGACCGAACGGCGCGTGCTGGACTACATGGCGGTCGTGGGCCACGACATCGCATTCGAGCTCGTGCGGCGGATAATGCAGATGGACGAGGACACGCTCGTGGATATTATCGACATACTGCTCAGCGCCGGCGTCATCAAAGAGGAAAAAGGCGGGGACCATTACCTCTTCAGCCAGAATGTCTACCGCGAGGTCCTCTACAACCAGATGGGCACCGAGAAGCGGAAGCAGTTCCACCTGAAAGTGTCGGAGGTCTTCCTGGACATTTATGCCGGCAGGGAGGACAGGATAGCGTTCGCGCTGGCCTACCACTGCGATGCCGCCGGCGACAGCGAGAGGGCGATGCAGTACTACCACATGGCAGCGGACCTCTGTCTGGGCAACTTCGCCTTCCTCGAGTCCGTCGACTACTACAAGAAGGCCCTGGCGCTCCTGAGGAAGGCCGGTGTCGGAGACAGGGGCGAGCTCGAGACGGAGATGCTCATAGGGCTAGCGGAGTCCACGAGGGCGAGCGGCGCGTGGAGCGACGCCATAGTCTACTACCTCGAAGCGGCGGACCGCATCGAGGGTGACACACCCCTGAAGGTGCGCGCCTACAAGGGACTGGGCGACATCGCCATGGAGCGAACGGAATGGAAGGATGCGTGCTCCTACCTCGAGAAGTCGCTTGCGATGTCCGAGAAACTGAAGCTGGGCCGCAAGGTTGCGGAGATCTACAACAGCCTAGCGTGGATCTCGTGGAGGAGCGGCGATTTCGAGGGGACGCTCAAGAACACAACCCGTGCACGGGAATATGCGGACCGCTACGGAGACCAGCGTGCCCAGGCGCACGCCGATATAATCCTTGGCAACGCCTACAGCGAGATCGTCGTCGATCACGCCAAATGCATCGAGCTCTTCCAGAGGGCACTCGGCATTGCCGAGAGCATAAACGACTGGGAGACGATAGCTCGGGCGACCAACAACCTCGGCTACCTTTACTCCGAGATGAGGGAGTACAAGAAGGCCATTGAGATGTTCAACAAGGTCCGCAGCATCGGGGAGACCATGGGAAGCCTGCTTTACAAGGGCCTGAGCTACTCCAACGTGGGCCACTGCCAGGTACTTCTCGGGGATGCTGAATTGGCCCTCGAGAACCTGACGAAGGCGCTGATATATTACAAGAAGCTCGACCAGAAGCATTTCATCGGGTTCGTGTACCGCAACATGGGGATGGCCCATGCAAACAGGCGGGACTGGGCCAAGGCGGAGCGGTTCCTCGACGACGCACTGAGGATACAGGAAGAGCGCGGTCTAAAACTGGACATGGGCCTCACGCTCCACCAGATAGGCAAGATGTGGCGGGAGCGGGGGGACCGGGACAAGGCCCGCGAGTTCCTCGCGAGGGCACGCAACATCTTCGTGGAAATAAAATCGACAAAGAACGTCGCCAAAACGGACGCATTGCTGGGTGAGTTCTGAATCACGCCTTCTTCAGCCTTTCCGAGGGCGATGCATAGTTGACCTTGAACATGCAGCGGCCCTTTGCGTCTCCCGAGCTCTCGCACTCCTGCTCGGTGCAGTGCATTATCTTCCCGAAGTAGCCCTCGTATACCTTCGAGATGACCCCGCGGAGCATGTGGCATGTGCTGTCCTTGCCCTTCTCGACCTCGATGGAGCCGACGACGGTGACGACGTCGTTCTGGAACTGGATGTCCTTTGCCCAGCCCTCTTCGACCAGGAGCCGGCGGGCGGCCTCGAAGTACTGCTGCTTGTACGGACGTGCCGACTTGGCCACGCGGGAACCCATCAGCTGCCCCATCCTGAAAAGCATGCCGTACGCGGCCTCGTTCATCACGGATTCCTGAAGGCTGCGTATTATGCTGATGTCGCTCTTCCTGTACTTCAGGAACCGGGTCTCCTCTTCCTGCACGTGTTACCCCTTCGCCTTTTATCACCTATACCGCAATCCAATATTAATGATTTATGCATCGTTGTCCGAGAGCGGAATGCCTGTTTCCGCTCAACCTTCCAACATGGTGATGTCCGTGGGATTTATGCCGCTGTACTCGTAAAGCTGGACCACGAAAAGCGGATGGCCCGGGTCCAGCTCGTTCACATTGACAAGGATGCTGGCGGACCAGGTCTCGTTGCGGGCCAGGGATGCCGGCAACACGATCTCCTCGGAATCCCAGTGCGTGTTGTGGTTGAACGATGAATAGGATTCGACGACCAGCTTCAGCGACTCGGGGGCCCGCGGACCCCTCTCGTTGAAGACCTGGACGCTGATGTTCGCCTCGCGCCCCGTGACAATCCCGGTGACATAGCCCGTCACGCCCGCATTGGAAATGAAGACCGGCTTGACCGCTTTCACGTATTCCGACAATATGACCTTCCCGCCCATGACAGTCTCGACCAGCACGCCGGTATCGTTTTCGGTGTGCACGCGGACCACCAGCGTAACATCCTCGTGAGTTCCGGTCCCCAGCGACCGGTTGAGGCGCAGGGACTGCACCCCTCCGTCGAATGGCTGGAAGAGCTTGGCGCAGTAGACCGCAGAGACCCTTACGGTCACATGCTCCGCCGGGCCGGGGCCCTTGTTGATTACGGCGGTCCTTACTTCGGCGAACGAGATCCCCGACGGCTCTCTCGTGAACTTGGCTGTCGGATATGAATAGTACATCAGCTCGGCGCTTCCCGGTTTGGCCTGCTGCGTTATCGGTGCGAGAAGCCCCGGCGCGAACATCAGGAGGGCCACGAGCACAGCGGTGAACGAGGCTGCTATCCCTCCGAGGCCGAGGGCCTTCGCCCTCGTCATCGGGCGGAGCCTTATGCGGGCCGGCCTCTTGCGGGCCGTCGGCGCCTTTGCCTCCGCTCTTGCCGGTGCCTGGACCCGGACGGGGGCCTGTGCAGGCGCAGCATTGTCGGTCACCGCGGCGACTCGTGCCGGAATGGCCGGTGCGGGAGCGCTTTCCGCGACCAGGGCCAAAGGCGCGCCTCCGAGGTCGATGACGTCGCGGACATCCTGCTCGTCGACCATCGTGTCGACGCAGCCCTTCTTCGACAGTGCAACTCCCAGGTAGGCGAATTCGATTCCCGACTCGCCTCCCGATATGAGCTCAGCGGCCTGTGCGATCTCGTGGTGGCACGCCACCCCTATGATGCCCTTCGGATGGTGTTTTTCTATGAGCGCGAATACCATTGCCCCGCCAGGCGCCACGGCGCACCTGTATCCCCTGGCCTGGGCGTAGGTCGTGAGCCTGTTGATGGAGCAGTCGGGCTGGCAGTGCTTGCAGATGAGCCCGTCTTCGGTGGTCTCGCCCCTGCAGAACTTCGATTTCCGGAGGCAGTGGGGCAGGAAGAGCATACGCTCGGAATTGGGCACCCTGCGGAACTTCTCCCGCTGGAATAGATTGAATGCCGCAATCTGAGCGTCCGTTATCAGAGGCTTCTTGCCCACGTGTCGCACCCTTCCCCGATATATATTACAACGGAATGCGGGTAGCTTCCCGCATAGGTCCGGATTCGTAATAATGGAGTCGACCCATAATAAATTATTGGTAGTGATTCTAATCTCCATAACTTTTATACTCGAAGCGCCCCCCCTCTCAGCCCTCGCCGGTCCCGCTCCCCCGCCAAATGGCGGGTCTCCCTGCTCCGAAAGGGGCAGGGGCATCTATTTTCCCAGATGCTCTTAGAATTCAACACAAAGCCCCAGATTTCGCTTCTGGCTGGTCATTCCCCTTGTCTCCACCCTCCTTTAGATGAGATGACCGCATCGCCAAAAGACCAATTAGGGCCGGTTCCAATCATTTATACATGGAACCACGGTTTTTCCCTGGAGCCCTTACAATTTTCGCGGGGGGTGACATATGTCCGTGCATGACACAGTCGATAAATGTCCTGTGTGCGCTCCGCCGTCCCTCATTTCACAGACTTCTTCTTCTTCCCTTTCTTGCGCTCGGCAATGGCCGCTAGTCCTTTCGTGTCGCCGGCGTCCAGGAACCTCTCCATCGCATTCAGTGATTCGAGAAGCTCGGCGCGCTCGGGCCCCTCGATCCATCTCCCGAAGAAATCGACCTTCTCGTCGAGGAGCCGTTTCTCGCCGCCGCGTATCTTCTCAATGTCCTTGATGAATGTCTCGATGTCGGATCTCATCTGCTCGGGCGTGGCCTTGTCATTTTCATCGCTACCGGGCGGGCCCTTGCCGCCCGCCAGAAATGTCCGGTTTCCGGAATATGTCGTCTTGAGGTGTTCCTCGAACTGGGCGGTGCTCTCAAGGCGCTTTATCATGTCCCGCTCCTTTTTTATCAGGTCGTCCAGGGCGCCGTTGAATGCGACCTCGTCGCCGTTCTCATTCGAGTTCCTGGCATGCCTCAAAAGCCCGAGGACCTCGGCGTCGTATTCCATCTGCTTTAGCATGAACTTCACGGAACGCAGGGCATCCTTCCTCTGCTGGTTGAGCTCGGAGCGCAGATTCTGGGCGCGGCGCCTGGTCCTCATGTAGAACAGGAGGATGGCCATCATCACCGCCATCACTGCGGAGATGAATGCCAGCGCTTTGAGGATATTTACGTCCACGGCCGTCAAATGGGCCTTGCAAATATAATCTTGTCGTGGATGCTTTATTAACCGCCGCTCACCAGCAGCCTATCCTGTGCTTCATCACAAGCTCCACGAGCTTTTGGACGCGGGGGTCCATACCTTCGTCACCGAAGGGCCAGCATATGCGCATCGCCTTTCCCGTGTCGAACGTGATGGACAGCTCCGTGTGGCCCTTCCAATTCGGGTCCGGACCGATGTCGAGTGAAAGGACCGCTTCGTCGAGGGCCATCGCCTCCTTCCAGATGAGCTCGATGGTCTCCTTCGGGAACTGCCTCTTGTCGATATGCACGAAAGGCGGATTATCGCCGGAAAGATGTCCTCCCTCGACCTCCCCGTCCTCCTTCCAGCTGCAGTTGGCCATTCCCCTTCCCGCCGGATGCACCGCGATGTGTATGGATATTATCTTTCGAGACATCATTTCATCCTCCTGCCGATACAGTCCTTCCCAGCCATCCCTTGCGATTCAGCGCGACCATCCCGGTATGCAAGGTGCTGCCTCGTTCTCCCTAGCCCCCGCCGGCCGGATAGGTCACGATGACCTCATCCCCGTCGTGGAGCTCCCATTCCGGAGCCGTCCGGTTGCTGATGGCGAAAAGCACGGGTCTCGTTTCCGCGTCCTCGAGGCGCTTCTTCATCTCGCGGCCATATCTGGCGACGAGCTTGCCGGCAAGGTCCTCGCGGGAAGCGCCGTCCACCATCTCGAGGACCTCTTCCCTCTTGCCAGTGAGCTGGCTGAACGAGCCCAGATACCTGATTGTCACTTTTATCTTCGTCATGTTCGCCGTTGCTAGATTTTCGGTTTCCGGATGAACGAGCGCTTCTTGGTATGGACCGGAAGGCCGGCGCACTCGTGGCAGAGGGCCCGTCCGCACTCGAAATGGTCAAGGCACACGGAGCCGCCGCACTTCTCGCAGTGAAATGCCCTTTCCCCGGTCTTGGAGAGGTCTATTCGTTCCTTGCACAATTTGCACAAAGGCATCTCAGTGGCCCCCCTTCCTGCGTTCCTTGCCGCCGGTCTGCGCGGGTGGAACGTAGCAGTCTGTCATGAAATCGAACGTCGTCGGAAGAGGGACCGTTTCCGGCGTGCGGGCCGAAGCGGGAGCGAGCAGGCCCCTCTTCTTCAGGCACGTCGCCACATCTCCCATGTCCAGGCCCTTGAGCCTCTCTTCAATGGGCAGGCCGCTCTCCGAGTCCCAGCCCCTCATCGCGTAATATTCCTTCAGCATCTCCTCGAGCTTCACGGGGTCGAATATCTCTCCCTTTGCGGGGCCCTTCGGTATCGGCTCGGTCAGGAAACGCGGCGGAAGCGTGTCCATCGCCCTCTTGAGGCCCCACTGGACGTTCAACGCCCTCTCGGTATTGATGACGCGGGCGCCGAAGTCGAGCAATCCAGCGTAAGTGAACGGAATTCCGGTCGCCGCCTTCAGCCATTCGTGGTACTTTATGGAATGGACCTCGGATTTCTTTCGCTTCGCATACTTGTTGAGCAGCTCAGGCACCGGATATTCGGCATAGTAGGATGCCTGCATGAACCTGCACGAGCCCACGGAATCCGTCACGCATGCGATATTCTCGTGCCAGGCCAGGAGGCGGACCTTGCCGCCGTACTTGCGCAGGTTCACGGATTCCTCCGAGCCGAATAGCTCCTTGCCAAGTCCCTCGGGCATCTTGAGCATCTCGAACACCGAGTGCGCCCTGAGGTGGTCCGAGCCCCTGCTCGAGACCGCGTACCCGAAGCCGAATGCCTTCGACGCCCTCGGGTCGCAGGCGATGGTCTCGAGCCCCTTGACGGTGTTGAGCAGCTTGTCGCTGCCCTTGCCTATGGCCTCCGCCGCCTTCTGGGAGCCCATCGCTCCCAGCTGGCCCAGTCTCCCCTCGCGGTTGGCGATGCGGTGGACCATCTCCACCATCGCGTCGGCGTTTCCGAATCGCAATTCGAGGCCGTCGCCGTCCAATATGCCCTTCTCGACGCATTCCATGTAGAACGCTATCGTATTGCCGCAGGAGATGCAGTCCATGCCGTAATCGTTGGCGAGCATGTATGCATGGAATACCGCCGCCAGGTCGTCCACGCCGCACTTGGAGCCGAACGCCGAGACGCCCTCGAACTCTATGTTGCCCTTGGTGCCCGCATATTTCCCGTCCTCGATGCGGCCGAACCGCTTGCACCTGTTGGGGCAGGAGAAGCAGGCCCTTCCGGCCGGAAATGGCGCGGGCTTTGTGGAATACGAGTCCCTGAACTCCTCGCCGCTTATCTTGTCCGCACCCTCGAAGAAGCTCTCCTTGAAATTGCGCGTCGGGAGCCAGCCCTGCGCATTCCCCCAGTTGACGCAGATGCTCGTGCCCAATGCGGAGTGCTCGCCCGTCTTGAAACCGGGGTCGTCGAGGATGGCCTGCCAGCCGTCACGTGCGACCCTGTAGTATTCGTCCGGGTCAGCAACCCGTATGGCGCCGGTCCCCCGGACGGAGACCGCTTTGAGGTTCTTGGATGCCAGTACCGTCCCGAGACCCGTCCGTGCAGCAGCATCCCAGAAATCGAATATGACCGAGCCGTAGAGGACGCCGTGCTCCGCCGCAGGCCCGACCGCCGCGACCTTCGTCTCGGGGCCATGCTCCTCGAGGATGCGGGCCGTCGTTTCGAAGACGCCTTCGCCCCACAGGCGCGAGGCGTCGAGCAGTTTCACGTCGGAATCGTGGATGTGCAGATAGACGGGCTTGGGCGCCCTGCCGGTGATGATGATGCCGTCGTAGCCGGCGAACTTGAGCTCGGGCCCGAAATTTGTCCCTGCGTTCGAGTTTCCGTAGATGTTCGTCAATGGAGAGCGGCCAGCCACATTCACGCGGCCCGTCGTCGGGCCCAGAAGGCCAGTCAGCGGGCCCGGCGAGATGAATATGTGGCTTTCCGGCGAGAGCGGTTCCACGGACGGGTCCTGCTTTTCAAAGAGCAGGTGGGCATCGCGGCCCCTTCCGCCGATGTACAGGCCGCACAATTCCTTCTCCAGCGGCACCTTCTTCACGGTACCCTTCGTCAGGTCCGCAAAGAGCAGGGAGCCGGCATAACCACCGTACTTGAAGTCGCTCATGAGTGCTGCCTCCCCTTGCGCTTCTCGGTCTGGACGTGAAGATGCCGCTTTGCTGTCGTGTGGCGCCTCTTCTGGGGCAAGGCCGCCATTTCGCCGTATGTGACACCGCCCGTGTAGCACCACTTGACGCACTCCGGGTCCCCGTCGCAGAGGTCGCACTTGAACACGGTCTTTTTTTCCGGGTCGAAATGGATGGCGCCGAACGGGCACACGACCAGGCACTGCTTGCATCCGATGCATTTGTCAGCGTCGATTTGCACCGCACCGGTGGATGAGTTGCGTTTGATGGCCCTCACCGGGCACACCATCTGGCAAGAAGCGCTCTCGCAGTGCTCGCATCCCGTGGGAACATCGACCCCTTCCTCGTCTATCTTGACGATGCGTATGCGGGACTTTTCGGGGCAAAAGAGCTTCTCCTTCTTGAAACTGCAGGCCACCTCGCAGGACCGGCAGCCCGTGCACAACTCAGGGTTGAAGACCAGTTTCTTCATCGGCTCACTTCCCCTTCAGACCTCTTCCGCGGGCGAAGGCCTCTAGCACGGGACCCGCCTTGTCGCCGAAGTCCTCCCTGATGCAGGTCTCGATATTCACGGGCTTGACGGGGAAGCCGTCCGTCGCGGATGCCGCCCCCAAAAGCACGGCGTTTATCCCGCGGCCGCCGGCATTTCCCGCCAGCTTCACGGCGTTGAACACACTGGCCCCCGGGAAGAACTCCTCGAGGTGCGCCTTCAGCTTTGCATCGATTCCCTTGAGCATCTTGCCGGCGGGATTGATGACCGCGTCATGGGTCAGGACACGGGCGCCCTTTGCGAGCAGGGGCGACTGGCGCACGGTCTCAAGCAGTTCCAGCCCGATGAGAAGATGCGCCTGGCCCTTCTCTATCCGGGCATTGAGGACCTTTTGTGCAAGGCGCAGATGGGCCGATACGCTCCCCCCGCGCTGGGCCATTCCGTAGTTGCCGTAGAGCCGGATGTCCAATCCAGCGGAAAGCGCTGCGCGGGCGAGGAGCTGGGCCGCAGTTATGACTCCCTGCCCCCCGACGCCTGCGAAGATTATATTGTATGTCTTCATTTTTCCAGGCCTCCCCTCTCGCCGGCTATTGCATGCTCGGGGCAGATGCCCTCGTCGAGGCAGGCGCCGCAGCCAGCGCAGGCCTCCGGGTCTATCTCCATCTTCTTGCCCGCCGGCCTCATTGCCGGGCAGCCGAATTTGCCGATGCAGATGAAACATCCCTTGCACTTGTCCGCTTCGACGGAGCACACGGAGCCTTTCCTCCCTGCAGCCCTCCGCTCCCTCAGCACGAGCAGCACGCACCTCTGGCGTGCGATGACGACGCTCACGCCCTTCCTGTTGACGGCGCTCTCGAACGCCTTGGTGAGCGCACCTATGTCCCAACCCGCGACGATGTCGATGTTGGCCACGCCGCAGGCACGGACCATCTTCTCTATTTCCACCTTTCCGGCGGGGCCTCCGTCCGCCCGTTTGCCGACGCCGGGATGGGGCTGGTGCCCCGTCATTGCAGTTGTGCCGTTGTCGAGCAATGCGAGCACGATGTCGGCATTGTTCATCACCGCATTGAGGAGCGGGGGAATGCCCGCGTGGTAGAACGTGGAATCACCGATGGTTGCGATGACCTTCTGGCCCGAAAAGCGCGAGAACCCCGAGGAGGTCCCCAGACCGGCGCCCATGCAAAAGTTGCTGTCCACGGCGTTGAGCGGAGGCTGGTAGCCAAGGGTATAGCATCCGATGTCCGAGGGCTTGATGACCATCCTGTCCTTGCCCAGGCTCTTCTCGACACGGTTCATGGCATAGAAGACGTTGCGGTGGCTGCAGCCCGCGCACAGGACAGGCGGCCTCGGGGGCGCCAGCTCGAGCGCCTTCCTCTCGACCTCGGAAGGAACGGCCGCTGCCTCATCATTCTCTCCGAGAAAGGCACGTATGCCCTGAGCGACCCTCCCGACCGACAATTCGCCTGCGAGCGGGATGAACTGCTTGCCGGATACCCCGGCCTTCGAGTTGAGGCGGTGGGCCAGTGCTGCCACCTGGTCCTCCACGAACGGTTCCAGCTCCTCGACAACGAGGACCTTCTCGCACGAGTTCAAGAGCCGCGAGACCATCTTGTTTGGCAAAGGATAGGGCGTCCCGAGCTTGAGCACCCTCGACTCCTTCACGACACCGAGCACTGAAAGCGCCTCGGCGAGGACCGGATACGCAGCGCCCGAGGCGATGTAGCCGATGCTCCCGCTTCCCGAAACCGAATTGAACTCGACGGCCTCCACCTTCTCCTGGATGGATGCCATGCGCTCTATGAGCTCGAGCCTCATCCGGCGGGCGTTCTGGGGAAGGTTGGTCCATCTCTGCGGGTTCCTCGGGAAAACGCCCTTCCTTTCCCGCTTTGTAACCTCGCCGAGCACAACGGGGCCGCTGGAATGGCCCACGATGGTCGTGGTGCGCACCATCACGGGCTGGTGCCATTCCTCGGACAGCAGTAGCGCACGGCGGGCGACCTCCTTTCCCTCGGAGCAGTCCGCCGGCTCGAATGTGGGCAGGTATGCCTCGCGTGCGAAGTAGCGGTTGTCCTGCTCGTTGTGGGATGAGTTCATGGACGGGTCATCGGCGGTTATGAACACGAAACCGCCCACGGTGCCCATGTATGTGAACGCCTGCAAGGGCTCGGCCGCGACATTCGTGCCGACGCCCTTCATGGAAACGCTGGCCCTCAGCCCGCATATGGCTGCGGAGATGGCCACTTCGGTAGCGACCTTCTCGTTCGTGGACCATTCGATATAATGTCCGTACCTCTCACGGGCCTTGATGAGCGTCTCCATTATTTCTGTCGATGGCGTGCCCGGGTAGGCTGCGGCCGCGTCCAGACCGCCCTCGATGAGCCCTCTGGCTATCGCCTCGTTGCCCAGGAGAAGGACCCTTTTTCCACCGGAATCCAGAAATGGCTCTGACGGCATGCTGTCCCCCTTGAGACGAAAGCCCTCAACCGTTATATCCTTTTTGCAGAACTATCCAATTTCCAACAATTATAAGTATTATGATTTGCATATATCAACGGTAAGGGAAGTTGGGGTGGTAAACGTGTCATTCATGAAATTGGCCGTGCTCGTTTGCGTTGTGGCAATGATGTCCCTCGCTTTCTATCCCGAGACGCTGGCGGAGCCAGTCTTGCCCGATACCCCTAGGGCAGATGACAGCAGCGCCATCAAGCTCCATTTCAAGGGACAGGGTTTCACCACAGCCCCGCCCAGGGCAGGCAACTCCACGGAAGAGAAGGCGAGTGCGTCCGGCAAGAACATCGGCGGCCGCAAGATGGGCACGATGATCGGGGAATGGATATTCACGGCCAGGGGCGATTTCCAGATACAGGGCGCATTCACCGCCGCGCTGTGGGCCAGCAGCGACAAGGGTGCAAAGGGGGGAAGCTTCAGGCTCAACGTCAACCTCAACGGCAACAACAGACTGTCATTCTACTCCGAGAAGAAGGAG
>Ga0315287_10005163_pt1 | contig 12833 bp, 11 predicted proteins | sample YL17G11_0_MG_FD_205037 | JGI IMG/M metagenome (GOLD analysis project Ga0315287, IMG submission 205037) | Sediment microbial communities from Yellowstone Lake, YNP, Wyoming, USA - YL17G11_0 | ecosystem: Environmental > Aquatic > Freshwater > Lake > Sediment | place: USA: Wyoming | collected...
CTCGACCCGCAGACGCGGGAGCATATATGGAGCTACATCCTCCAGTTGCAGCGCGCTCACCAGATTACGATCTTCATGACCACGCACTACATGGAAGAGGCCGAACACTGCCGGCGAATCGGCATCATCGACCGTGGTCGCCTGGTAGCCCTCGACACGCCGGACGCGCTGAAGCGAATGGTCGGGGCGGACATCGTTACGCTCAGGACGACGGATAACGAGAGGGCGATGGTCGAAATCGAGGAGCGATTCGGCTTGAAGGCGCAGAGCCAGGACGGGCGTCTGCGACTGGAGGTGCCGAACGGCGCCGAGTTTATCCCGAAGGTGGTCAGCGAGCTTGGCGTGCCGGTCAAATCGGTCGACCTGCACCGGCCAACGCTCGACGACGTATTCATGCGCCTGACCGGTCACGTGATCCGCGAGGACGAAGCGGACCCGCTGGCGTTGATGCGCATGCACGGCCGGCTCTGGCGAGGAGGAGGACGACGCTAATGACGACTTACGCGCCGACGATCGATTCCGGCCTTCCGGGGCGTCGCGCCGGATTCCAGGCGAACATGCGCGGCGTCTACATCATCTGGTACCGCGACGTGCTGCGCTTTCGGCGGGACCGCTCGCGAATCATCGCGTCCATGGGGCAGCCGTTGCTCTTTCTCGTCGTGTTCGGCAGCGGGCTAAGCGCATCGCTTGGGGCCGGCATGACGCAGCAGTTGGGCGACGTGTCCTACGTGCGCTTTCTCTACCCGGGCATCATTTCCATGGCTGTGCTCTTCACGTCGATCTTCAGCGCGATATCTATCGTCTGGGACCGCGAGTTCGGCTTCCTGCGAGAGCTTCTCGTCGCGCCGGTGAGCAGGGCGGCGGTGGTGTTGGGGAAAGCACTTGGCGGCAGCACGATTGCGATGTTCCAGGGCTCGATCCTCCTCCTGCTGGCGCCGATCATCGGCGTGTCGCTCGACCCGTTGCTGGTCCTGGAGCTGCTGGCGCTCATGTTCCTGATGGCATTCGCCATCACGTCGTTGGGCATCCTCGTCGCGTCGCGACTCCAAACGATGGAGTCGTTCCAGATGCTGATCAACTTCTTCGTCATGCCGATGTTCTTCCTCAGCGGCGCCTTCTTCCCGCTGCGGGGGCTGCCGGGCTGGATGGCGGTAGTGACGCGGCTGGACCCCGTGGCCTACGGCGTCGACCCGATGCGACGGGCGCTGTTGGGGTCGAAGCTGGCGCCGGGGATTGAGATTGGCGGCTACCACCTGGGCACGGCCGCCGACGTCGGCATTCTTGCGGTGTTTGCGGCGATAGTGCTAACGCTGGCGATGCGCGCCTTCGAGGCGCAGGAGTAGAACCGACCGGCGTTGTTGCCCTCGCACAACGATTCGTTTAACATACTCCTGACCCTGCTGGGCACAGGAGTATCCCCCCATGAAAGACTACAAGACAGAGGACATCCGTAACGTCGTCCTCATCGGCCACGGCGGCACCGGCAAGACCACCCTCGCCGAGGCCATGCTCTTCGCCAGCGGTGCCATCAACCGCTTCGGCCGCGTCGAAGAAGGCACGACGACCTCCGACTTCGACCCCGATGAGATCAAGCGCACCATAAGCATCAACCTCGCGCTCCTCCCCTGCGAGTGGAAAAACAAGAAGATTAACGTCATCGACGCGCCGGGCTACGCGGACTTCGTCGGCGAGATGAAGGTCGCCATCCGCGCCTCCGACGCCGCCGTCGTCCTCGTCGACGCTTCCGCCGGTGTCGAAGTGGGCACCGAGCACTCGTGGGCCTTCGCCGACGAGGCGAGCCTGCCGCGCGCCGTGCTCATCGACCGCATGGACCGTGAGAACGCGGACTTCGCGCAGGCGTTGGGCCAGGTGCAGTCGTTCTTCGGCAAGAAGTGCGTCGCCCTTCAGATTCCTATCGGCGCCCAGAGCTCGTTCAGCGGCGTCGTCGACGTGCTAGGCATGAAAGCGTATTCCGGCGAGAAGGGCACGGAAGGCGCCGTGCCTGACTCGCTGTCCGACCAGGCGACGCGATACCGCGAGCAACTGGTGGAGGCGGTCGCGGAGACGGACGACGAGATGCTCACGAAGTACCTCGACGGCACCGAGCTTACCGCCGAGGAGCTGACGCGCGGCCTGCGGACGGGAATCGCTTCCGGCGCGGTCGTGCCAGTGCTTGTCGCCGCGGCGGCGAAGGGCTTAGGCACGTCGCTGCTGCTGGACACAATCGCCGACTACTTCCCGTCGCCAAAGGATCGGCCGCCGGTGAAGGCGAAGAACGCTTCGAGCGGCCAGGAAGAGGAGCTGAAGGCCGATCCAGCCGGACCGCTGGCCGCCCTGGTCTTCAAGACCACCGCCGACCCGTACGTGGGCAAGCTTACTTACCTGCGCGTCTATTCGGGCGTGCTCAAGGGCGATTCATCGGCCTGGAACTCGAACAAGGCCGCGGCCGAGCGCATTGGGCAGTTGTTCGTCGTACGAGGGAAGGCGCAGGAGCCGGTACCGCAGCTCGTCGCCGGCGACATAGGCGCGCTGGCGAAGCTGGCAGAGACTTCGAGCGGCGACACGCTGGCAACGAAGGAGCGGCCGCACATCCTGCCGCCGATCACTTTCCCGGCGCCCGCATTCAGCGCCGCTGTCCATCCGAAAACGAAGGCCGACCTCGACAAGATGGGCAGCGCCCTCAACCGCATCCTCGAGGAGGACCCGACGCTGCGCGTCCATCGCGACACCGACACCAACGAGACTGTTCTCTCGGGCCTGGGCGAGCCGCACCTGGAGGTGACGGTCGAGAAGATCCAGCGCAAGTTCGGCGTCGGCCTGGAGCTGACGACGCCGAAGGTGCCGTACAAGGAGACGATAACCGCGTCCAGCACGTCGGAGTACACGCACAAAAAGCAAACGGGCGGTCACGGACAGTACGCGCGCGTGGCGATCAAGCTGGAGCCCATGCCCAGGGGCAGTGGCTTCCAGTTCGAGGACAAGGTTGTCGGCGGCTCGGTGCCAAAGACCTACATTCCGGCCGTCGAGAAGGGCGTCAGCGAGGCGATGCGCGAGGGCGTCATCGCCCGCTATCCGCTGGTGGACGTAAAAGTGACGCTCTACGACGGCAAGGAGCACCCGGTTGACTCGTCGGAGATGGCGTTCAAGCTAGCAGGCTCAGCCGCCTTGAAGCAGGGCGTGAACCAGGGCAAACCGATACTCGTCGAGCCGATCGTGAAACTGCACGTGACCGTGCCGGAAGCGAATACGGGCGACGCGATGGGCGACCTCAACAGCAAGCGGGCGAAGGTGCTGGGGATATCGCCGCAGGACGGTTACAGCGTAATCGAAGCGCTGGTGCCGCTGGCGGAAGTGCAGCGCTACGCGACGGACCTGCGATCGATCACCCAGGGCCGCGGCCACTACACTCTGGAGTTCGACCACTACGAAGAGGTGCCTTCGCACCTGGCGCAGAAGATCATCGACAAGGCGAAGGAGGACGTGAAGCCGTCCTAGCCCTAGACTCCGGCGTCGTCTTCTGCGTCGATATCGGGCTCCGTCCAGTCTCCGGGCTTGCTCTCCCAGAGCGACTTGTAGTTGTCGCCGGCGAGCGCACGCCGGATCTCTTCCTTCTCCAGCGCTGTTAGCTCCGCAAGGCAAGCTTCGCACTCGCGCACGACATCGGGAAAGCCGAGGTTGACGAAGCGGGCGACCAGGTGCTCCCACATTCCCAGCGTGACCAGGCTTTGCACGTATTTTGGCCAGGGGATAAGCGTCAGGCTCTCCGGCTTCGGAAAGCGCGGCCGCAGGCGTCGCAGCGAGCGGAAGCGTTCCTCGGGCGTCGCCACCATCTCGACGATCTTAACCATGGGGGCGTCGACGGCGCTGGAGCGGGAGTCGATGATGAGGGTCTTGCGCAGGAGCGGGAAGTAAAGGGCGACGACGTCCGCGGTGTCGAGGGAGTTCGCCATCTCCGTGAGGTCGAGCTGGAAGTCGAAGTCCACGGCGCTCCCGTTTATCCTGTCCGCCTAATCCATATCGCGTAGGTCGGGCGTCTCGCCCGACCGGTTCTATCCAATTCGCGGGCAAGATGCCCGCTCTACGCGTTCCTATTCCTGCGTGTCTGCGTCCACGATGCGGAGGAACCGGTGCTTGCCCACGCGGACCACAGAGCCCACCTTCAGCTCCACCTGGAAGCTCTCAATGGGCTGGCCGTCCACATCGATGGCCCGTTCCTTGAGCAAACGCCGCCCTTCGGACTTACTTGAAACCACCTGCGCGCTTACCAGCGCCTGCAGCAATCCCACGTGTTGAACCTGCGTCGCTGTGACCGTCGGCGCTAGTACTTCTGCAGAGGCGGTGGCGGGCACAGCGTTCACCGTGGTGTCTCTTCTCTGAAACGTGCGCTCGAACGACTCCTCCGCCTTCACCGCCGCTCCCGCGCCGTGCAAGTCCGTAACGATCTCCCGAGCGAGTCGCTTCTTGACGTCCATCGGGTTCACCGAGCGCTCGGCCAGCTTGCACCGTGTCTCTTCGATCTCCTCCGACGGCACGTCCGTTACCAGCGTGAAGTAGTCGATCATCACGTCGTCGGGCAGCGACATGACTTTGCCGTACATGTCCTCCGGCGGGTCGTTGAGGGCGATATAGTTGCCCTGGCTCTTCGACATCCGCAAGCGGCCGTCGGTGCCGACGAGTATGGGCATGCAGATGGCAACTTGGGACCGCTGGCCATAGGCTCGCTGGAGGGTGCGGCCGGCCATCAGGTTGAAGAGCTGCTCGGTCGCGCCCACCTGCGCGTCGGTCTGGAGGGCGACGGCGTCGTAGGCCTGCATGAAGGCGTAGAAGAACTCGTGGACGTAGATGGGGTCGCCGCGTTCGCGCCGCTTCGCGAAGTTGTCGCGCTGGAGAAACTGGCCGACGGTGAAGTGGGAGGCGATCTTGATCAGCTCTTCGAAGGTGAGCTTGCTCAGCCACTCGGCGTTGTTGCGGATGACGGTGCGCTCACGGTCGAGAATCTTGAACGCTTGCTCGGCGTAGGTGCGGCCGTTGGCCTCGATCTCTTCGAGCGTTAGCATGGGGCGCGTACTCTCTTTGTCACTGGGGTCGCCGACGAGCGCCGTGAAACCGCCGATGAGGAGGACCGCCTCATGCCCGAGTTGCTGGAACTGGCGCAGCTTGCGCATGGGCACGGTGTGCCCGAGGGTGAGATCGGGCGCAGTGGGGTCGATGCCGAGGTAGACGCGCAGTGGACGTCCTTCGGCGAGGCGCTCCCGCAGATCGCCCTCCATGGCGCGGGCCACGCCCTCGTCGCCGTAGACGACGCCGCGCATCAGGAGCTGTACTTGCTCATCAACCGATAGCATATCGACCCCGTTCGAGGGCGGCGGTCCGCCGGCGCTTCGTTCTTAGCAGGCCCCCGCCTCAAAGTAGCGTCGCGCGGCCGCGACGTCTTTCCGAATCTGTTCGCTGAGCGCTTCGGCGCCGTCAAAACGGACTTCGCCGCGCAGACGCTTGAGCACGTCGACGCGAACCTCCTTGCCGTAGAGGTCGCGTTCGAAGTCCATTATATGCACCTCGACCGTACGTTCACCATCATCGAAGGTGGGCCGACGGCCGATGTTGGTCACGGAAGCGTAGCCGGCGCCGTCGACTGAAGCGTGCGTTACGTAGACGCCGAACGGGGGTAGGGCCAGGCCGGAGCCGATGGCGACGTTCGCCGTCGGAAAGCCGAGAATGCGGCCTCGTTCCACGCCCCTGACCACGGGGCCGCCCAGCGAGAAGGGCCGGCCCAGCAGGCGGTTGACGGTGTCGATATCGCCGGCTTCGAGCGACGCCCGTATGGCGGAGGAGCTTACGACAAGACCGTTGTCGGCCAGCGGCGTCAGCGATCCGACGTCGAATCCCATCGTTTTGCCTATTGTTGAGAGAGCGGCGGCATTGCCCTGACGGCCGCGTCCAAGGGCGAAGTCGGGGCCGACGAGGAGGAGGCACATCCGCAGGCGTTCGCAAAGCTCGGCGATAAACCCCGCGGCGGAGAGGCGCGCGACCTCCGGCGTGAACGTAAGCGGCAGGACGAAATCGACGCCGCTCTGGCGCAGTAAACGGACTCGCTCTTCGAGGCTGCTCAGGTAGGCGATGCCGGCCTGCGGGTTGAAGACGAGCGCCGGATGCGGGTGGAGAGTTATCACGCCGGCAGCGAGACCGCGCGCAGCGGCTCGCTCGCGTAGCAGGCCCAGCAGGTACAGGTGGCCACGATGGACGCCGTCGAACACACCGATGGTGATGGCGGTCTCCCTGTCGAGACCGGCGACGGTCAGCTCTCCCAGCGGCGCAACGTCCGTCATTGCTTCTTCGTCCGCTTCTTCCTGGGCTTCTTCGAGAGAGCCGCGACGGCCGCTTTCAGGTTATCTTCAGGGGTCTGCGGCGGGATGGAGCAGCCCGCCGAGAGTAGAAAACGACGGCCACCCGTCTCGGCGATCGCTCCGACGACCTCTGCCGATACCTGCTCGGGCGCACCCTCGGCGGCTATCGGCACGGAGACGCCGCCCATGACGGCCCGCTCGCTCTTCGCCAGGATGTCGGCGAGACGGGGGTTGCCGGTCTCGTTCGCCGCCCAGTTGAAGGCGTGGACGGGGTAGTCGAGCAACGACAGCAGCATATTGTCCTTGCGGCAGACGTGGAGGACGTTGAATGCGGCGTCTTCGATGGCGGAAAGCACTTGCAGGTCGTAGGGGCGTCCGAACTCGGCGTACTGCTCGATGGTGGCGACGTCGTAGGTAGCCCATTCGACGGTGGCGAAGAATATGCCGTCGGCGCCGGCTTCAAGGCAGGCTTTGGCGTATGCGGCAAGCGTCTGCGCAACGGCGTCTAGAGCGCCGCGTAGCTCTTCGCCGGCTTCGCGCATGCAGAGTCGCACGAAGCCCAGATCGCCGTTCGCCAGGCGGCCGATGACGGATAGCGGCGAGAAGACCGTCTGGATGAAGGGCGCTTTGCCTTTCAGAGCGTCTCCGATGAGACGGAGCGCTTGGAGCTGCTCGCCGAAAGGCCCGTCGTGGATGTCGACGGGCGCTAGGCGGTCGAAGTCGCGGGCGCTTTTGAGGACGTAATCGACGTTCAGCGGGCCGTGCGTCGCGTCGCCGGAGGGCCGGTAGTGGCTGCCCCAGGCTTCGGCGTAGTAGGTGGCGCGCGGGTTTACCTTGACGAAGTCCCAATCGTAGTGACGGTAGCGTTCGATAGTGGATTCGGCGAAGTCGGCGGGCGTCCATTCGCGCAGGTAGTCGTGGGCCCAGAAGGACGCAGGCGGGCGGTCGACCTCGTCGCCGGCGAGCGCCGCCACTACCCGTTCGCGCTTTGTCATCTTGGCCACAGGCACTCCGCGCTGGAGACGCCGCTGGAATGGTTCGGTGGTAAAAGAAAGAGGGGCTATCCCCTCCGTGGCGGGCGTCTTCTGCATCGATGATACTAGCATCAGCCAGGTAGGCGATCAAGGCGACGATATTGCTCACTGCAGCAGCGACGTCTTCGTGGACGGCATTTGTTTACCAGACTATTCCTTTCCCTTTTTCGTTCATGAATCCTTCACGGCTGGACACACGAAGATCACGTTCGCGGCACGCTGTCAGGCGAGAATCAGACTAGATTCCAGAGACAGGAACCGGGACAGATGCTGCGACGAAAAGCGGGGCGCCCTCGCGTACTCATAGTAGAGGACGACGAGGCAATTGTCCGGATGCTATGCATGTCGCTCCGGAAGGAGTTCGAGTTGGAGCGAGCCGGATCCGGGAAAGAGGCGTTGGCAGCCATGGACGAAGGCGACTTCGACGCTGTCGTTCTTGATCTCGGTTTGCCCGATAATCTCGGCGGCGACGTCCTTCGGCGATTGCAGGCTGACGGCCGCCCTCCTGTCTGGGTCGTGATGTCCGCGCTGGACGAGTACGAAGCGGTCCGCCGATTTGGGCCTCTCAAAGGCCCATTCCTCCCCAAGCCGTTCGACCCTTGGGACCTGACGCGACTCCTCGACCGGCTGCTCGGGAGAGGGCCAGGCGCCACCGAGCGGCAGTTGGGGACCGCGGCGTCCTGAGCCGCCTCTCCGTAAGGAGCTTCGTTCACAGCAAGGATTCCTCGTCTTCACGTTTTCTTTACGGGTCTGCCCAAGCGCTTCACACGTTATGCACGACCGCCCGCTAGATTAGACTACGGAGTTTGGAAGAAAGGGCCTGGAGTTGAGCGTCGATGAGATGGACAAGTTGTTGCTCGCGGCCGACTACAAGCCGCTCGTGCTGCCCGCCAGCATTCGCTAGCGCAATTTGGAGAATCGACTTGCGCGAAATGAGCGCGAGGTAGACAAGAGAGAGTAACAAGGCGAGCCAGGCTGCCGCGGAGCGTCAAGGAGAGTCGCGACCTGGCGAGAGGGATCCACTGTGCCCGGGGCCGAGACGCCCGGTTCGCCTTCCGTATATGAGTGGATGAGGTCGAGAGGGGGATATCTCGGCCTCATCCTTTCCGCCCGCTTACGCGGGAAGGAGCTGAGGAGGAAGAGGGCCCGCCAAGAGGAGTCAGACTAGCCGGCGATAGCGAAACGATGCGTCGAGAAGGAGGAAGACATGGCGGAATTCGTTGACCCGTTCCGAGGCAAGGTTCCCGACCGAATGCTGAAGCTGGGCGAGTTGATTCGCGCGATAAGACTGGACATCGCCGCGGAAGAGGAGGCAACTCACATCTATACCGCGCAGGCAGAGGCGACGGACAACGCCCTGGCCAAGCGCGTGCTCCTTGACATCGCCGACGAGGAGCGAGTGCACGTCGGCGAGTTCTCTCGCTTGCTGAGCATTCTCACGAAGGGCGAAGAGGACAAGTTCCTCGCCGAGGGAGCGCAGGAAGTTGACGACATGGCGGGCAAATAGAGAATCCAGCAGGACGGCGCCAAGTCGGGTGGAATGATTGTCGGGGCTTGGCGTGAACTCTGTGAGACAACTCAGTCCGGCAAGGAGGAACGACGCGCGGACAGGCCGAAGCACGAGATGTAGCTTCGCTCTTCCTTCCTTCACAAGATCTTCACATAGTATGCCCGCCTACTCACAAGATAGCCATGCGGGACCCCTAGAATTGCCTTCTGGACTACGCCCGCTTTTCAGTGGCGAGAATGGGTAGTGCATGACGGTTGAACGAAATGATTCCGCCCCTCGAACGGTTCTGATAGTCGAGGATGACCCGGCAGTCGCAAGAGTGCTGAGGGTCTGTCTCCGGAGAGCAGGATTCGAGACCACCGAGGTCGACACGGGCGGAGAAGCGCTGAAGGAGATGAAGATGCGGCCGTTCGACGCCGTTCTTCTTGATCTGGGGCTTCCCGACGGAATCGGTGGCGCCGTGCTCCGCAGACTGCACGAGGCGCGGGACGGCTATCCTGCCTGGCTCATAGTCTCCGCCCTCGACGAGGATGAGGCCGTCCGGCGCTACGGACCCCTCAAGGGAATATTCATTCCCAAGCCCTTCGACCCCTGGGAGTTGGTGCAGAAGCTCAACGATCTCTTGAGCCGCCGCGATACGGATGGCCCGAAGGCCGAACCCGGCAGGCCTCTGCAATCGCCGTAGGGCGACAACGCCTGATGCCCATGTTTTCATCGCACATGCGCTTCCTCTCCGCCATGCGGCAGAGCGCCGATGGCTTCCGACCTGCACGCCTCTGCGAAGAAGGAATCTTGCTGAGGGCGTCGGGCTTTGCTATAGGGCCATCCGAGATGCTAACCTTGAATCGCGGTTCCTCTGCTTCGTGGCAGGTCTCTTCGGCCAATCTCGCGACCCGCCTAGCGAGTTGCGGACAGGCAACCGCAGGCCGGTGGAGGGAAGTCGTTTCCGACGGAACCGATGGCGCAAGATCGAAGAAAAGGAAGCAGCCGACGGCGAATTCCAGCCCAGACCGCCAACGAGGTCGGGAAGGGAAGACGCCTGTCTAGTAAATCCGCCGCAGGCGCAAAGGCCGTCTTGGATCGAGTGGCAAAGCTCCCCGAAGCGAAGCCCGAGAACGGAGAAGGGGTCACGAGGGCACGACGCAGACAGGAAGAAGTAGAGGCCCTCCTGGAGTCGGCTCGAGCGGTCATGAAGCACCGGGAGTTTGCCGACGCCGCACGCGTGATCTTCGACCGCTGTAAGGCCCTGATCGGCGCCACCGCCGGCTACGTGGCCTTGCTGAGCCTCGAGGGAACGGAGAATGAGGTCCTTTTCCTCGACTCAGGCAGTCTCCCCTGCAGCGTCGACCCGACGCTGCCAATGCCCATCCGCGGGCTGCGCGCCCAGGTGTACCAGACGGGCCAAGCAGCGTACGAGAACGACTTCGCGGGCAGTAGCTGGGCGCAGTTCATGCCGGAGGGACATGCCACCCTGGACAACGTCCTTTTCGCGCCGCTCACTATCGACGGTGCAGTCGTCGGGCTGCTGGGCATCGCCAACAAGCTGGGGGGGTTCACGAAGGACGACGCCCGACTTGCGACCGCTTTCGGCGAGCTTGCCGCCGTGGCGTTCAGCAACAGCCGCACGTTGGAAGCTCTGCAAAGCAGTGAGCACCGCTTCCACTCCCTCGTTGAGACGGCCAGCGACGCCATCATATGCGCGAACAGCAGCGGCAAGATCGTCCTCTGGAATGGCGGCGCTGAAGCCATTTTCGGCTACCCGGCCGCCGAGGCGATAGGGCAGCCCCTAACATTAGTCATGCCGGAGCTGTTTCACGAGAGGCACCGGCAAGGCATGAAGCGTTTCCTCGCAACCGGAAAGCCCCGCATCATGGGCCGGACCATCGAGATGTTCGGCCGGAGAAGTGACGGCAGCGAATTCCCCGTGGAACTTTCTCTCACGTCATGGAAGGCGAAGCAGGAGACGCTCTTCGCGGGAATCATCCGCGACGTGGGTGAGCGCAAGCGCGCTGAGGAGGCGCTGCGGGAAAGCGAGGAGCGCTTCCGCCTTCTGACAGAGAACGCCACCGACGGCATCTACCGCTTCCGCCTGGACCCGCCGGGCTATGAGTACGTCAGTCCGGCGATGACGACGCTCTTCGGCTATGAGCGCGATGAGTGGCTCTCCGACCCTGACCTTGATCACAAGATCGTGCATCCGGACGACCAGGCCCTCATCGATAAGATGCGCACGCCCTCCGGGATGCTGACCGGGCCGGTCATCCTTCGCTGCCATCACAGGAACGGCGCGCCGATGTGGATCGAGCATCATAACGCGCCTATCCAGGACGAAAGCGGCAAGGTCGTCGCAATTCAAGGGATCGTGCGCGACGTTACGGAGCGGGTGCAGTCGATGGAGGACCTGGAGAGACTGCGCAGCGACTTCCTGGGCATGGTGACGCATGAGTTGAGGACGCCTTTGGCGGCCATCAAAGGCTCGGCGGCGACGGCGCTGGGCAGCGCGCGGCCCTTCGACTCCGACGAGGCGCGGGAGCTGTTCCAGATCATCGACGAGCAGTCAGACAGGCTGCGCGATTTGGTGGACAACCTGCTGGACATGAGCCGCATCGAAGCCGGTTCGCTGTCAGTGAAGCCGGAGCCGCTCGAACTGCGCAGCGTCGTCGAGGAAGCGCAGTCGATATTCGTGCGCAGCGGCCGGTCGCATCGAATCGAAGTCGAGATGCCGGAGGAGATGCCGGCGGTGAATGCCGACCGGCGGCGCATTGTGCAGGTGATGACGAACCTGTTGACGAACGCGGCGAAGTTCTCGCAGCCGACGGCGCCGATCAAGATCAGCGTTCGCAACGATAATCTGCTGGCGACGGTCGCGGTGCAGGACAGCGGAGAGGGAATAGCCCCCGCCAAGCTTCCGCTGCTGTTCCAGAAGTTCTCGCAGGTCAGCGATTCAGGCAAGGCGCGCGCTTCGGGAACGGGACTGGGGCTGGCCATATGCAAGGGGATCGTCGAGGCCCACGGTGGACGCATCTGGGCGGAGAGCGCGGGCGAAGGCAAGGGCGCGACGTTCACCTTCACCCTGCCTCTCGCCGCGGAGCCGGCCGCCGCGCCTGCCCGGGCGACGACGCCGACGACCACGGCCGGGGTGCGTCGAAGCGACAGGCCGCGCGTCCTGGCCGTCGATGATGAGCTGCCGGTCTTGCGTTATCTCCAGCACTCGCTCGAGGAGGCCGGCTATCAGTGCATCGTGACGAGCGATCCCTCGCAGGTGACCAAGTTCGTCGAGATGGAGCAGCCGGACCTTGTGCTGCTTGACCTGAGGCTTCCCGGCATCAGCGGCTTCGACTTGCTGGCGCGCATCCGCGAGTTCTCGTCGGCGCCGGTCATTTTCCTGACGGCGAGCGATAGCAGCGAGGACACGGTTCGGGCGCTGAAGCTGGGCGCCGATGACTACGTCACCAAGCCGTTCGCGCCGTCGGAGCTCCTGGCGCGCATCGAAGCAGCGCTGCGACGTCGCTCGTTGCCGGGCATAAGTGAATCGCGGCCGCCGTTCAAGTTGAAGGACCTGGAGGTCAACTTCGCTGAGCGGCGGGTGATACTCGACGGCAAGGAGATTTCGCTATCAGCGACGGAGTACAAGCTTCTCTACGAGCTGGCAATTCACAGCGGCCTGGTCCTGACATTCGATCAGATCTTGCAGCGCGTCTGGGGCGCTGAGTACGCCGGCGAGACGGAGCTGGTGCGCTCCTTCATTCGCAACCTGCGTCGCAAGCTGAACGATGACGCGAAGCAGCCGCGCTACATTCTGACAGAACGTCAGATTGGCTACCGGATGGTCAAGGAATAGCCCGCCTCTAGTCCTCGACGTTCGGTGAGGCGTCGGACCGATGCATCGGCCCGGCGCCTTTCTTATCGCGCGGGAGCGGCGGCGGGTAAGGGAGCCGCGCCGCT
>Ga0315287_10005164_pt1 | contig 12833 bp, 10 predicted proteins | sample YL17G11_0_MG_FD_205037 | JGI IMG/M metagenome (GOLD analysis project Ga0315287, IMG submission 205037) | Sediment microbial communities from Yellowstone Lake, YNP, Wyoming, USA - YL17G11_0 | ecosystem: Environmental > Aquatic > Freshwater > Lake > Sediment | place: USA: Wyoming | collected...
CAGATCCACTGGGCGCCCGGCCTGCCCAAGACCCGCTCGGGCAAGATCATGCGCCGCATCCTGCGCAAGATCGCGGAGTGCGAGCTCGGCTCGATCGGCGACACCTCGACGCTCGCCGATCCGTCGGTGGTCGAGGACCTGATCAAGAACGACCCGCGCAACAAGAAGTAGGGGCGCGGTCTCCGCGTCCGCGCACAGGGCGGGCATGAAGCCCGCCCCTACAGTTTTCGAAGACGGCCTCGGGGAAACCCGGGGCCGTTTTTTTCATCGGAAATAGCGGTTGACGCGGCCCGCCGCGCAAGGCGAGCTTCTTTCGGGAGGGATCCCGATGACTCACTACGTCGCCGCAATCGATCAGGGCACGACGAGCACGCGGTGCCTGATCTTCGATGAACAGGGGCAGGTCGTCGCGGGCGATAGGCTCGAGCACGCGCAGCATTTCCCGAGGCCGGGCTGGGTCGAGCACGACGCGCTCGAGATCCTGGCGAACGCCCGCCGGGTCGTCGCGGGCGCGCTCGCCAAGGCCGGCATCGACCCTACGGCGCTCGCCGCGGTCGGGATCGCGAACCAGCGCGAGACGACCGTCGTGTGGGATCGCGCGACCGGGATCCCGATCCACCCGGCGATCGTCTGGCAGGACACGCGCACCCAGTCGATCTGCGACGCGCTCGGCGCGCTCGGCGGCGGGAGCTCGAGGTACCGCGAGCGCACCGGCCTGCCGCTCGCCACCTACTTCTCCGGGCCGAAGATCCGCTGGATCCTCGACACCGTCGACGGCGCCCGCGAGAGGGCCGCGCGGGGCGAGCTCAAGTTCGGCACGATCGACACGTGGCTCGTGTGGAACTTCACCGGCGGCCCGGAAGGCGGCGTCCACGTCACGGACGCGACGAACGCGAGCCGCACGATGCTCATGGATCTGCGGACGCTGCGCTGGGATCCGGGCATCGCGGAGGAGATGGGCGTGCCGCTCGCCATGCTGCCCGAGATCCGGTCGTCGTCGGAGGTCTACGGCGAAGGCGACGCGGGCGTGCCGATCGCGGGGATTCTGGGCGATCAGCAGGCGGCCGCGTTCGGGCAGGCGTGCTTCTCGCCCGGAACGGCGAAGAACACGTACGGTACCGGCAACTTCATGCTGCTCACGACGGGCGACGCGCCCGTGCCGAGCCGGCACGGGCTGCTCACGACGGTCGCGTACGCGCTCGGCGCGAGGCCCGCGGTCTACGCGCTCGAGGGCTCCATCGCGGTCACCGGCTCGCTCGTCCAGTGGTTGCGCGACAACCTCGGCCTCATATCGTCGGCCGCGGAGATCGAGGCGCTCGCCCGCTCGGTCGCGGACAACGGCGGCTGCTACATCGTGCCGGCGTTCTCCGGCCTCTTCGCCCCGCACTGGAGGCCCGACGCCCGCGGCGTCATCGTCGGCCTCACGCGGTACGTCACGAAGGCGCACATCGCGCGGGCCGCGCTCGAGGCGACGGCGTTCCAGACGCGCGAGGTGGTCGACGCGATGCGCGCGGATTCCCTGGTCGAGCTCGCGGAGCTCAAGGTGGACGGCGGGATGGTGGTGAACGATCTCCTCATGCAGTTCCAGGCCGACATCCTCGGCGTGCCGGTCGTGCGCCCGCGGGTGAGCGAGACGACGGCGCTCGGCGCGGCCTACGCGGCGGGGCTGGCGGTCGGCGTCTGGTCCTCGACGGACGAGCTGCGCCGCAACTGGGCCGAGGGCCGCCGCTGGACGCCCGCGATGGGCGAGGGGACCCGCGCCGCGCTCTGCGCCCAGTGGCAGAAGGCGGTCACGCGGACGTTCGACTGGGTGTGACGCCGCCGCGCAGCATCGCGAGGGCGAGGAGGCCGACGCCGATCGTGATCCAGATGTCCGCGAGGTTGAACACCGGCCAATACGGCACGCGGATGAAGTCCACGACGAAGCCGCGGAGGACCCGATCGAGCAGGTTGCCGAGCGCGCCGGCGAGGGCGAACGCGAAGCCCGCGGCGTAGACGTCGAAGGCGCGGCGCCGCAGGAGCATGATCGAGAGGGCGATGGCGCCGAGCGCTTGGAGCCCGAGGATGATCGGCAGCCGCGTCTCGGGCTCGAGCCACCTGAGGAGCCCGAACCCGGTGTCCCGGTTCTCCGTGTAGTCGAGGCGCACGACGTCGCCCAGCACCGCGTGCGGGGTCGCGCCCTCGAGCCCGGCCTTGGCGGCGTACTTGCTCGCATGGTCGCAGCCCGCGAGCGCGATCACGGCGGCGATCATCAGGGCGCGGACCAGACCAGCTCTCATGTTCGTTCCTCCGATTCCCGTGCAACGCCCGTGGAGAGCGCTCCATTCCGCGATCCGCGCCGGCGACGGGACCGCGAACCCCTGTTTTTCCTTGATTCCCGGTTGGAAACCTCATTATCTCCGTCAGCGAGACCGCAGCAACGTGCCCCATTCCGGAGGTGGTGCCATGAAGAAGAATTGGAAATTCGACACGATCGCGCTCCACGGCGCATTCGAGGGCGTGAAGCCCAACACGATGGCCGTGCCGATCTACCAGAGCGTCGCCTATCCGTTCGACGACGTGCAGCAGGGCGCGGACGCCTACGCCGCGGTCAAGGAGGGCCTGTTCTGCTACGGCCGCTGGGACAACCCGACGGTGGACATCTTCGAGAAGCGCGTCGCCATGCTCGAGGGCGGGGACGCCGCGATGGCCACGTCGTCCGGCATGGCCGCGATCCACCTGATCACGCATCACCTGTGCACCCAAGGCGACGAGATCGTCTCCTCGAACCGGGTGTACGGCGGCACGTTCGTGCTGTTCGAGGCCGGGCTCGCCAAGATGGGGATCAAGGTCCACTGGATCACCGACCCGACCGACCTCGCGTCGTGGGAGAAGGCGATCACGCCCAAGACCAAGTTCCTGTACGTGGAGACGCCGTCGAACCCGTCGTTGAGCGTCGCCGACATCCCGGCGCTCGCCCAGATCGCCCACGCGCGCAAGCTCCCGCTCATCGTGGACAACACGATCTGCTCGCCCGCGCTGCAGAAGCCGCTCGAGCTGGGCGCGGACATCATCGTCCACTCGGCGAGCAAGTACCTCTCCGGCAACGCGACGAGCCTCTCCGGCGTCGTGATCGGGAAGAAGCAGCTGATCGCCGACCTGCGCAAGGGCCCCATGCGGTACCTGGGCCCCTCGCTGTCGCCGTTCAACGCGTGGCTCCTGCTCATGAGCATGGAGACCTTGTCGCTGCGCATGGCGCGCCACTCGTCGAACGCGCTCGCCCTCGCGAGCTACCTCGAGAAGCACCCCAAGATCGCGTCGGTGAACTACCCCGGGCTCGAGAGCCACAAGGGGTTCCAGCTCGCGAAGAAGCAGATGAAGGGGTGCAGCGCGCTCCTGTCGTTCGTGCTCAAGGGCGGATACGACGACGCGGTGAAGATCATCGAGAGCCTCGGGCTGTGGGTGCACGCCACGCACCTCGGCGCGTCGCGGACCATCGTCACCCACCCGGCCTCGACCACGCACGTGGCGCTCGGCCCGGAGGAGCTGAAGAAAGCCGGCATCCCGGCGAACATGATCCGCGTCTCCGTGGGCCTCGAGGATCCCGAGGACATCATCGGCGACATCGACCAGGCGCTCGCCTGCGTCTAGCCTGAGAGCCGTTTTCCCGAATTCACGGCGCGGTGGTATCATCCGCGAGACGTTCCATCACGAAACGAGGGAAGCCCCATGAGCGCATGGAATTGCGTGCGGTGTGCATGGTCGATCGTCGCGTTGCTCGCCGGCCTCTGGGCGTGCGGGATCGCGGCGTCGTGTGACGGCGGCGGCGGCCGGAGCGGTGCGGACGCCGACACGGACGTGGACAGCGACGCGGACAGCGACAGCGACACGGACGGCGACAGCGACACCACGGACGGCGACACCGATACGGACGGCGACTGGGACTGCGGCGGAGGGCTCGCCGAGGTGTGCCCGCCGCCGACCTGGGGCGCGGACATCGCGGTCGGCAACCCGGTGGCCAACTGGCAGATGCACGGCTACGTCGATCTGGATCTCGACGGCGTCATCGAGGACGCCGAGAAGGTCGAGACGTACTTCTCCATGCACGGCGTCTACTGCTGCGCCGGGCTGCGGTCGCTCATCGTCCTGTTCGGCACCACGACCTGCCCGAACTGCCCGGCGTACTTCACCGAGCTCGCCGGGCGGCTCGCCGAGATCGACGGGGCGGGCGGCGCGATCCTCGCCGTGATCACCGAGGGCTCTACGCCGATCGCCACCGAGCAGGCGTACGCCTACCTCTCGGAGTACTTCGACGGCTCCTTCTTCCTCGGCACGCCGCCGAACATCACGTTCAGCGGCGGCACGCCGTACGCGATCGTCATCGACATGGACGACGCGCTCGTCCTGTACTCCCAGGGCACGGCCTTCTTCCCGTACGACATCCAGGGCGTCATCGACGCGGTGAACCTCGCGGCGACCAACTGACCCGGTTCTCAGTACCCTTCGAGCTCGCCGAACGACGCGCAGCCGGATCCGAGGGACGGCGACAGGACGCCCGTGACGTCCACCGCTCCGTCGGCGGTGTTGATCCGGATCCAGCCCGCACCGCCGCCACCGCCGCCGCCGCTGAACCCACCGTCGAAGGCCGCGCCGCGCGCGCCGTCGATCGCGCCGCCGTAGGCGCCGTCCCCGCCCGGCGCGCCGTCGGCGCAGGCACCGCCGTGCGCCGGCGCCGAGCCCGGCTGCCCGGGCATGCCGTCGCCGAAGAGGCAGCCCGCGCCGCCGCCCCCTCCGTTCGCGGCGAGGACGCCCGCGACGCGCACGGCGGGCGCCTCGAGCAAGACCGCGCCGCCCGCGCCGCCGCCGCCGCCCGCGTTTCCTTTGCCGCCGTTGCCGGACACGTTGATCGCGCCTCCGCCCTCGACCGCGATGGAGACCGCCGAAGAGATCTGGAGGGCGCCTCCGCCCGCGCCGCCGACGCCGAGCGCGCGCTTGCCGCCCGCGGAGCCGCCCTCGAGCGGCGTGATCCGCGCGCCGCCGTAAGGATCGCCGCCTTCGCCCGGGTCGAGGGACCCGCCGTCACCGGCACCCCCGAGGCCGCCCGCGCCGCAATGGCCGCCTCCGCCCGCGCCGCCCGTGCCGTAGCTCGCGCCGCCTCCGCCCGGTCCGTCGCCCGAGGTCGGCGCCGTGTTGAACTCGCAGCCGAACCCGCCGGCCCGGCCGACGAAGCGGTAGATCGGATCGATCGCCGTGATCGATCCGCGGAGCTCCACCTCGCCGGTGGCGAGCACCACGAGGGGGCGCGCTCCCACGACCTCGACGTCGATGTCCTCGCGGATCACGAACCGCGCGACCGCGATCACCGCGACCTCCGTGCCGTCGGACTGCACCGCGATCTCGCAGCGGGCGCCGCCGGCGCAGTCGACGCGGCAATCGTCCGTGTCGATCCGCGCGGACGCCGCGCACGCGCTCCCCTCGAAGACGAGATCCGCAAGCGGCCCTTCGGCGGCGCCGGCGCCCACGTTCGAAGGCGCGTAGCCGAACGCGTCGCAGCCATCGATGCCGGAGTCGGGGCCGGATCCGCCGCAGGGGCACGGGCCGGGCTCGATCGCGCAGCCGAAGACGGCGGAGCCGAAAATCACGGCAGCGGCGATCGCCCTGAGGAACGTCGTTCGATTCCTGATCATGCAGGCCCCTTTCGCGGTGCGCCGCGGTCGCGGCGTTCGGTGCGTGCAGCAGGATCCGTGCCGGGCGGGCGCCCCTCGCAACTCCGCGATGTCGATGTGATTATACGGCGGGCTGAACCGGAACGGGCGAGGCCGCCGGCGGGCGGCGTGCGGATCGGGCGGCGCCGCCGCGATCGTCAGCCCGCGTACAGGACGACCGTGAACGTCGTGCCGCGGCCGACCTCGCTCGCGACCGAGATCTCGCCGTCGTGGTTGTCGAGGATGTTGCGCACGATCGAGAGGCCGAGGCCCGTGCCCTCGCCCTGGTCCTTGGTCGTGAAGAACGGCTCGAACACGCGCTCGAGGTTCGCCCCGGGGATGCCGCAACCCGTGTCGGCGAAGGCGATCTCGATGCGGTCGTCGCCGCAAGGCCGCGCCGTGATGGTGATCTTGCCGCCCGCCTCGGGCAGGGCGTGGCACGCGTTCGTGAGCAGGTTCACGCACACCTGCTCGAGCTGCCCGCGGATGCCGTACACGGGCTTCAGATCCGCGGCGACGTCGAGCGAGACGTCTGCCTCGGCCTCCCCGACGAGGTGCTCGCAGAACGACAGGGATCGCTCGAGGAGGTCCTCGACGCGGATGAGCGTCGGCTCCTCGCCCGATGGCCGCGCGTAGGTCACGAGGTCCCGCGAGAACGACTGGATGCGGTCCGCCGCGTCCCGGATCCGGCCGAGCTTCGCGAGATCGGCCTCGTCGATCGCGCCGGCGAGCTTCTTGAACAGGTAGTTCGTGTACACCGTGATCGACGTCAGGGGGTTGTTCAGCTCGTGCGCCACGCCCGCGGCCACCTGCCCGAGCGTCGCGAGCTTCTCGGTGTGGATCACCTGCTTCTGGAGCTCGCGCACCTCGGTCAGGTCCTGGCCGACGAACACCACGGCGTCGAGCTCGCCGTAGGCGGAGAGGATCGGCGCCGTGTTGAACGCGATGTGCGCGAACCCCTTGCCGTCGGGCTTGGCGATGCGGACCTCGATGGCGCTGGCCGGCTCGCCGCGCATGGCGGAGAGGACGAGCGGCAGGAGCCGCGCGCGGTCGGACTCCTGGACGAGCGACGTGAAATCGGCGCCGATGATCCCCTCCCGGGAGTACCCCGTGTTGCGCTCCGCGGCCTTGTTGACCACAGTGATCCGCCCGTGGCGGTCGGCGACGAGGACCGGGGCGTTGGCGTTGTCGAGGAGCTTCTCGAGGTAGTCCTTGAGGAACACCGTCTCGGCGATGAGCCTCGTGTTGCGCAGCGCGGCGCACATCTGGTGCGCGAGCGGCACGGCGATGCGGCGATCCGCGTCGCGCGGCGCGCCCGCCGGGTCCGGGTACTCCACGTTGATCATGCCGTAGAACCGCTTCCTATCGCTCAGCGCCACGTCGAAGCCGCAGGCCCCGTTTCCGAACACCGGGACGTACGCGTCGACCCGCTCGGCCCCCGTGGCCTCGAGCGCGGAGGCCACGTCCTCGGTGGTGAGCTTCAGCCCCTCGAACGCCTCCCCGGTGAGGCGGAACAGGTCCCGGCCCTCGTCCGCGAGGCGGCCGTTCGCGTAGACGAGCTTCAGGCCCGCGCCCACGTCCGCGGCGAGGCGGATCGCGACGAGCCGGCCCGGCAGGAGATCCTCGAAAACGGCCGAGAAGACCTCGACCAGCTCGTCCTCACGCATCGTGAGGTTCAGCTCGTGGGACAGCTTGATGAAGGCTTCGAGGACGCGCGCGTCGCTCGGTGACTCGACAAAGGCCATCAGTCGCCCTCCGAGCGTGGGCGCCCCTGTTGGACGCGATGGGTCTCGTCGGCCACGCGGTCGAGATCGATGATCCGCGAGGTCCCCACGTACGTCTTGGTGGTGTACTCGGTGAGCTTGCTCAAGCGGCGGATGATGGACGCCATGCGCTCGGCCTCGCGCTCGACGGTCTCCATGAGCTTGAGCGACCGCTCATCCTTGTCGACGAGAAGCCGGCGCATCATCGCGACGCTCGTCATGACCGACGTGAGCGGCTGGTTCAGCTCGTGCGCCGCGGCGCCCGCCACCTCCATCATCGCGGACTTCTTCTCGCTCTCGATGAGCCGCTCGCGGGTCTCGGCGAGGTGGCGCGCGATGAGGCGATCCTCGGTCACGTCCCGCATGGTGAGCAGCGTCATGCCCTCGCGGCCGAGGGAGCCGGCCGAGATCGAGAGCACCCGCTCCTCGTCCTTGAGCCGCGTGATCGTGAAGTCTCCGGTGCGCCGCTCCCCGCCGAAGGAGGCGTCCGCGAGGAGCGCCTCGAGCCGCGCCCGATCCGAGGGGTGGAGGAACTTCGCGAACGGCGCGCCCCGCACCCGCTCCTCGGCGAAGCCGAACATGCCCGTGCCCTGCGCGTTCACGAACAGCACGACGCCGGCGTCGCTCAGCACGACCATGCCGTCGACCGACGAGTGGAAGAAGTCGAAGTACGGCGCGAGAGCCTGGAGCTTGCTCCTGGCCTCGCTCTGGACCTGCTCGACCTCCTGGGTCTTGGCCCGCAGGGACTGGAGGATCTCGTGGTTGCGCAGCGCGATGGCGGTCGCGTTGGCCACGGTCTGGCAGAAGACGAGCTCCCGGTCCTCGAACGACTCGCGCTTCTTCGCGAACCTGAGGAAGATCACGCCGACGATCTCCTCGTCGCGCGCGATCGGGAACAGCGCGACCGAGGTGACGTCCGCGGTCTTGAGGCTCGGGAGCACGGTCTGCAGGATCTGGGAGTCGGAGACGTCCGCCACGACGAGCGGCCCCCCCCCGGCGGCCACGCGCATGATCTCGGGGTAGCGCTTGAGGTCGATGGGCAGGCTGCGCACCTGCGGATCGTCGCTCGACGCGATGACGAGGCCGAGGCTGCGCTCGGGCCCGACGAGCACCACCGAGCAGCGGGTGACGTCGAGCTCCTCGGAGAGGAGCGACGCCACCGCGTACAGGCTCTTGAAGAGATCGCCGGCGCCGACGAGCGTCGACGTGATCTCCACGAGCTTCTCCGAGTCCCGCACCTTGTGCGCGAGCGATCGCCCGGTCCGGATGCGCCGAAGGTGCGACGCGATGCGCGCCTTGAAGCCCCAGGGCTTGAGCTTCCGGCTCACGACGTCGTCGGCGCCGTTCGTGAGCAGATCCGCCATGCTGAGGTCGTCCGCGTCGGTCACGAGCACGAGCACGCCGAACTCCGCGGCCGGGATCTCGGACCGCAGGGCGCGGCACGCCTCGAGCGCGCCGGAGAAGGAGAGCTTCGCGTCGAGGAGGACGAGGTTCGGGTGGAGCTCGCGGACCAGGGAGAGCGCGTGGTCGGCGCCCGAGGCCCGCACGACCCCGATTTCGATGTCGTGCAGGATCCGTGCGACCTCGGCGGCCAGGATCTCGTCCTCGGCCACGAGGACGATCTTCTCTTCGTGCTGCATCTCCCCACCTTATATCCCGAGAGGGGACGTCGAACAACGCGAAGGGCGGCACCCATTTATGGCGGAGTGTTTCCTAAAGCGTTGCGTACGCCACCCTTCGGATGGAGGATTGGTTGTCATGGACCACGCCCCCAAGAAATTCCTGAGCATCTGGTGGTTCGCCTTCGGCTACTTCGCCTGCTACGCGCCCTACAGCGCCCTCACCAAGTACCTCACCAAGTACAAGGGGCTCTCGGGCAGCGAGCTTTTGCCGCTGACGGCGATTGCGTCGATGGTGATGATGTTCCTTTTCATCAGCGCCATGGGCTGGTGGAAGTACGCGGGCCACAAGAAGATCCTCGGCTTGAACATCCCGATCCCCGGGATCTGGACGGCCCTGTCCGGCCTGGGCACGGCGGCGGTCATCCCCACCACGACGCTCGCCTACACCTTCACCGGCGTGTCGATCGTCTTCATGATGCTGCTGATGCGCGGCGGGGTGCTGATCATCGCGCCCGTCACCGACCTGCTCTCCGGCCGCAAGGTGAAGTGGTACTCGTGGGTCGCCCTCGCGCTGAGCATCCTCTCGCTGCTCTGCGCCTTCTTCATGGGCAAGGTCAGCTACGACATCACCGCGATCGCGGTCCTCAACGTCTCGATCTACCTGGCGGCGTACTTCATGCGCCTGCGCTTCATGACCCGGCTCGCCAAGTCGGACGACGAGAACGCGCGCACGCGCTACTTCGTCGAGGAGCAGATGGTGGCGACCCCGGTGCTGGTGCTCTCGCTGGCCGGCCTCGCGTGTTTCGGCATGGGACAGGACTCGGGCTTCGCCCACGGGATAGCCCAGGGCTTCGCCGGGCCGAAGGGGCTCGCCGGGTTGTGGACGCTCGGCATCGTCGGCGTCGCGGTGGTCATCGGGATCCTCTCCCAGGGCACCGGCGTCTTCGGGGGCCTCATCCTGCTCGACAAGCGCGAGAACACGTTCTGCGTGCCCGTCAACCGCATCTCCAGCCTGCTCGCCGGCGTGGTCGCCAGCTTCGCCCTCTGGTTCGTTCTGGGCGAGCCGTGTCCGCCCGCCAACGAGCTCGCGGGCGTGGCGCTCCTGGTCGCCGCCATCGCGTTCCTCTCCGTGGGGCCGACGATCGAGCGCCGCCGTCAGAGATCCGCGTCCCCTCCCCCTTGAGTGGGGACCTCGGCACAGCCGTCGAAGGTGAGCGCCGCCTTCAGGGTCCCGCCCTCGGGGAACAAACAGTCGAAGAGGGCGTGCCCGCTGTAACGCAGAAAAGCGCTCATGTCAGAGACGACGACGTCGTGCACGCGGCAGTATTTCTTGTCCACGCGCCGCTGTTGGCATTTGAAGCCCTGGCAGATGTTCGGGTTCTCCACGAGGGCGTCCCATCCGCCGGCGCCGGCGTCCACGATCTTGAGCCCGCCCCGGAAGCCGCTCCTGTCGCCTTCGGTCAGCGTCTCGGTGACGACCCAGACCCCGTCGAAGCCCCAGTGCCCCCCGGTGTAGCAGGTGACGGGTCGCACGACGAAGTCGCCGTGCGGCGCGCCGGTCGAGCGGATGTCGCCGGTCACCGAGCCCTGGGGGTGGCTCCGGAAGATGGTGAACAGCAGCGCCAGGATCGCGAGGGCGATCAGCACCGCTTTCACGGCCGTCCACTTGGATCTCGGCTTGGTCGGCGGCTCGGGTGATGTCACGGTAAAAGGAGAGCGCAGGGGGTCGGGTTCGTCAAGGGGAGGGGCTCGCTCCCGGTCGGGTCGTCACAGGGCGCAACCCGAGGTGGCTCGCGCGATACGGTTGTGCCAGCTTCCTCGCAGTCGTGCGCGGCACAACGTGTGCCGCGCTTTCGACGCGCAGATCTCGGGTGAGAATCGAAAAACATCAAACACTCAGAGGCGTTGCTCGCGCGCTCGGCCTTGGGTGTCCAGCTGGCGCGAAACTTGCGATTCGACGGCCGCGAGCCTCGAGGCTCGACCCGAAGAGTGCGCCTCGGCGCAAGTGGCAGTAGACTGGAGGGCAACCATGGCACGACGCGTTTACGACAAGTGGACGGTTCTCTATCTCTTCGCGGCGCTCGCGCTCGCAGCGTGCGGTGGCGAAGACGGTGACAGTTCCGGCACCGACGCGGGTACCGACACCGACACGGACACGGATACCGACACGGAAACGGATGCGGGCACCGACACGGACACGGATGCGGGCACCGACACGGACACGGATGCGGGCACCGACACCGACACGTCCGAATGCTACCCCGGGAGCTTCACGATCGATGAAGTGGACACGACCGGTGATCTCGTAGAGATCTCCCCCTACACATGCATCGATGGAAGCCTATCGATCTTGAACACGACGCTGGAGATCTTCGCACTGCCGAATCTCCAGTCGGTGGGAGGCTACGTGGAGATACGGGGCAACAGCGCCCTGACGAGCCTCTCCGGGCTGAGCAATTTATCGTCGGTGGGAGTGGGTCTGATAATCGGCCTGTGCGATATGGACACGCAGGATCCTCCAGCTGTTCCGGGAAACGCCGCGCTGACGAACCTGACCGGGTTGGAGAATCTCACAGAGGTCGGTGGCGATGTGGATGTCTGCCGCAACCAAACCCTGAGCGACCTGACAGGGTTGGAATCGCTCGTTGAGATCGGCAATACGCTCTGGATTGGGTGGAACGTCCAGTTGACGAGTCTGTCTGCGTTGGAGTCGCTGACCACCATTGGGATTGACCTGTGGGTGCACGACGACTCCTCGCTACCCTACTGCGAGGTCTGTGACCTGACGGATACCGCGATCGTGTCCGGTATGCTGGTCGTGACCGGCAATCTGGACGACGCCTGCTGGACCGGAAGCGAGCTCAGCTGCCCGTGACCGCGGCTTCGTTCGTCGCCCTTCGCCCCCGGTGACACGACTCTCCGCTTTGCGTATCATCTCTGGCGCCGCGTGAACGGCGCGCGGCTCGCCCGAGGAGGATCGAGATGCAGCTGCTCGACGGGAACGCGTTGGCCAAGAAGATTCGGGCCGAGGTGGCGCAGGCGGCCGAGGCGTTCGCCACCGCGACCGGCCGGCGCCCGGGGCTCCACGTCGTCATCGTCGGCGAGGATCCGGCGAGCGAGATCTACGTGCGGAACAAGCGGCGCGACTGCGAGAAGGCGGGGCTCGCCTCCGAGGAGCACAGGCTCCCCGCGGACACGGGGCTCGACGCGCTCGTGGGGCTCGTCGCGCGGCTGAACGCGGACGACCGGGTCGACGGCCTGATCGTCCAGCTCCCGCTCCCGCCGCACCTCGACGCGAACGCGGTGATCGCCGCGATCGATCCCGCCAAGGACGTCGACGGCTTCCACCCGATGAACCTCGGGCGGCTCGTCTCCGGGGAGCCGGGGCTCGTCGCGTGCACGCCGAGCGGCTGCATGCGGCTGCTCGACGAAGCCGGGGTGAAGCTCGCGGGCGCGGACGCGGTCGTCGTGGGCCGCTCGACCATCGTCGGCAAGCCGATGGCGCTCCTCCTCCTCGCGCGGCACGCCACGGTCACGCTCTGCCACTCGCGGACGCGGGATCTCGCGGCGGTCGTCGGGAGTGCCGACGTCCTGATCGCCGCGGTGGGCAAGCCGGGCCTGGTCCGCGGCGAGTGGGTGAAGCCCGGCGCCGCTGTCATCGACGTCGGGATCAACAGGCGCGACGACGGCACGATCGTCGGCGACGTCGGGTTCGACGCCGCGGCCGAGCGGGCGGCGTGGCTGACACCGGTGCCGGGCGGCGT
>Ga0315287_10005165_pt1 | contig 12832 bp, 14 predicted proteins | sample YL17G11_0_MG_FD_205037 | JGI IMG/M metagenome (GOLD analysis project Ga0315287, IMG submission 205037) | Sediment microbial communities from Yellowstone Lake, YNP, Wyoming, USA - YL17G11_0 | ecosystem: Environmental > Aquatic > Freshwater > Lake > Sediment | place: USA: Wyoming | collected...
CCGCTCGGCACCGTGGCGTTCGTCGGCTTCCACTCCCGGGCCCCGATGGTGGCGGCGGTCGGTGTGGCCCTCCTGGGCGCCTTCTGGCTCTGCCTCGCCGTCGGGCTCCAGCCGTGGATCGAACCCCACCTGACCGCCCGCCGGACCCGGAGTGTCATCACCTGGTTCAGCCAGCGCTCCCTGACCATCTACCTGTGGCACGGGGTCGTCCTCTACGCCATCTACGAGCTCGCGCTGCCGGGGTGGACCAACTTGTTCACCCGACTGGCCTGGTGCGCCGCCCTCCTGCCCGTGGCGGTCGTCCTGTTCGGCTGGGCCGAGGACCTGGCCGCCCGACGACCGGCCCAGCTCTGGCCCCGGCTGCCCAGCTCCCGGATGGCCCCGCCGTCGGACGCGGCCGGGACCATCGACCTCCGTGAGCAGCCGGCGCCGCCCCCCGGCGGCCCCTCCACCCACAACGAGACGGGCCTGGGCCACACCTGAGGGCCCACGCCTGAGCGCCGACACCTGAGAGCCCTCGCCGGGAGGGTCCATGCCCGGAGGCAGGGACCCGACCGAAGACGTCAGGGCGTCCCGAAGACCCGGTCGCCGGCGTCGCCCAGGCCCGGCACGATGTAGGCGTCCTCGTTCAGGCGATCGTCCAACGCGGCGAGCGTCACCGCCACATCGGGATGCGCGGCGTGCACCGCCTCCACGCCCTCGGGGCAACCGACGATGCAGAACAACCGGACGTCGGTGCAGCCCGCCGCCTTCACCCGGCCCAGAGCGTGTGACGCGCTGCCGCCCGTGGCCAGCATCGGGTCCACCACGACCGCAGCCCGACGGTCCATCCGGTCGGGCAGCTTGGCGTAGTAGTCCACCGGTTCGTGCGTCTCGTGGTCGCGGTACATCCCGAGGTGCCCGACGGCGGCCTCGGGCAGGAGCTCCAGCAGGGCATCGACCATCACCAGTCCGGCCCGAAGCACGCCCACCACGGCGGGCGGGGGTTCGACCAGTCGCTGGGCCGCGGCGATGGCAAGGGGGGTCTGCACGGTCGTGTCCTCGACGGGCAGGTCGGCCAGGGCCACGTAGGCGGCCAGCAGGGTGACCTCGCGGCACACGCGCCGGAACTCCCCGGTCGATGTCGACGCGTCCCGCAGGATGCGCAGCTTGTGCTGCACCAGGGGATGACGCACCACGTTGAGGGTGGGCATGTCCGATCTCCCCGGCGTCGGTCGCTCAGCGGCCGAGCAGCGGCGCGGCGAGCGTGGCCAGGTCGGTGGCGGGCCGGGCCCCGAGGTGCGAGATGACCTCGGCCGCGGCCAGCGAGCCGAGCGCCCCGCAGGTGGCCAGGTCCATGCCGCGGCTGAACCCGTACAGGAAGCCCGAGGCGTACAGGTCACCGGCACCGGTCGTGTCGACGAGCTCATCGACCGGGTGGGCCGGCACCTCGATGATCTCGTCCTCGGTGACGACGACCGATCCCCGCTCCGATCGTGTGAGCGCGGCGATGGCACCGTGACGGCGCACCCCCTGGGCGGCGACGGCGAAATCATCGGTCCGGTAGAGCGCCTTGATCTCGGCCTCGTTGGCGAAGACCAGGTCCACGTGGTGCTCCACCAGATCGAGGAAGGCGTCACGGTGGCGTTCCACACAGAAGCTGTCGGACAGCGTCGCCGAGACCACCCGCCCCGCGTCGTGGGCGTAGTGGGCCGCCACCCGGAAGGCCTCCTGGGCCTCGGGCGGGTCGAACAGGTAGCCCTCCAGGTACAGCACCGACCCGGCGGCGACGAGCTCGGGGTCGACGTCGGTGGCGTTGAAGTGCACCGAGGCGCCCAGGAACGTGTTCATCGTCCGCTGGGCATCCGGGGTGACGAGGATGAGGCAGCACCCGGTGGACGGGCCGTCGGCGGTGAGGGCCGTGTCGTAGCGAACGCCGGTGGCCCGGATGTCGTGGGCGAAGACCTTGCCGAGCTGGTCGTCGCGGACCTTGCCCAGGTACCGGGCCCGACCCCCGAAGGACGCCACGCCCACGATGGTGTTGGCAGCGGACCCGCCCGACATCTCCACCGCGGGGCCCATGAGCCGGTACAGCTCGATGGCGCGGTCCTCGTCGATGAGGGTCATGCCCCCCTTGGGCACGCCGAGGCGCTCGACCAGTTCGTCGTCCTCGTGGCTGAGCACGTCGACGAGGGCGTTGCCGATGCCGACGACGTCGACCGCAGCTCCGGACGGGTCGACGGGCCGGTCGTGGGTGGCGGGTCCTGGAGTCACGGCGCTCACGGTAGGGACCGTCCGGAGCGGATGCACAACCGGTGGCGCCCGGGGCCGGGCGGCCGGGGCCGTGGTCGCCCGTTACGATCGGCGCCCGTGACCGCCGTGGAACCGCTCGTGCCGCCCGGTCTTCGACTCGAGGAGGCCCTGGCGGCCCTCGACGGAGTCGTGGTCGCCTTCTCGGGTGGCGTGGACTCCGCGCTGCTGGCCCACGCCGCGCTCGACGTGCTGGGACCCGACCGCGTCCTGGCGGTGACGGCGGCATCGGGATCCCTGGCCACCGGTGAGCTCGACCACTGCCGGGACCTCGCCCGGGCCTGGGGCCTGCCCTGGCTCTCCCTGGCCACGGCCGAGCTGGATCGGCCCGAGTACGTCGCCAACGCGGGCGACCGGTGCTTCTGGTGCAAGGACGCCCTGATGGACGTGCTGCAGCCGTTGGCCGACGAGCGTGACGCCACCATCGTCCTGGGCGTCAACCTCGATGACCTCGGCGACCATCGACCCGGCCAGGACGCGGCCCGGGGCCGCGGGGCCCGGTTCCCCCTCGTCGACGCCGCACTGTCCAAGGCCGAGGTCCGGCAGCTGGCACGCGGTCGGGACCTGCCGGTCTGGGACCGACCCGCCACTCCCTGTCTCAGCTCGCGGATCCCCTACGGAACGCCGGTGACGGTCTCCGTCCTCTCCCAGGTCGACCGGGCCGAGGCCGTGGTCCGCTCCGCCGGCTTCGGCGACGTCCGGGTGCGCCACCACGGTGACACGGCCCGCGTCGAGGTGCCCCGGTCGGACCTCGGTCGGATCGTGGAGCGGGCCGACGAGCTCGTCGACGCGCTGACCGCGCTGGGGTACCGGTACGTGACCCTCGACCTGGCCGGGCTCCGCTCCGGCAACCTCAACCAGGCCCTGGCCGGGCGACCGCCCCGTCACGACGGCACGACGGGGCTCCGATGACCCCCGAGGACCGGACACCGGCGACCGACCTGGGCCACACCCGGCCCGACGTCGACCGGCCCCGGCGGACCGGGTTGCCCGAGGCGGTGTACGCGCCGGGCAAGACCCCCGCGCAGTGCGTCGAGATCGTGACCCACCTGCTCGACGCCACCGACCACCCCGTCGTGGTCACGCGGGCCGCGCCCGAGCACCGCGACGCGCTGGTCGCGCTGGCGCCGGATGGCGTCCGCTCCGGCACGTTGACGTGGCGCCACGCGCCGCCGCTGGCCGACGGCCGCGTCGCCGTGGTGTCCGGCGGCACCTCGGACCAGCCCGTGGTCGACGAGTGTGTGGGCACGCTCCTGGCGCTGGGGGCCACGGTGGGCTGCGTCCCCGACGTGGGCGTTGCCGGGCTCTACCGCCTGCTCGACGCCCTCGACGACCTGGCCGATGCCCGCGTCATCGTGTCCGTCGCCGGTATGGAGGCCTCACTGCCGACGGTCCTGGGAGGGCTGGTGGCGCCGCCCATCGTCGCCGTCCCCACGTCGACCGGGTACGGGAGCAGCTTCGAGGGGATCACGGCGCTCCTGTCGATGCTCAGTTCCTGTGCCCCCGGCATCTCGGTGGTGGGCATCGACAACGGCTACGGCGCGGCCTGCGCGGCGCTGCGCATCCTCGGGGCCACGTCGTGAGCGACCGGGTGCTCTGGCTCAACCCGGCGGTCGGCGTCGCCGGCGACATGTTGCTGGCGTCGCTCCTCGACCTGGGTGCCGACCCGGCCGCGGTGAGATCCCAACTGGACCTCCTCCCCGTCCCCGGCTGGGCGCTGACCATCGACCGGGTGACCCGCCGAGGCCTGACCGCCACGGCCGCGCACGTGACCTTCCCCGGACACGACGACCACCGCAGCTGGTCGACCATCGACGCCATGCTCCGCGACGCCCCGTTGGCCTCACCGGTCCGCGACGGCGCCCGGGCGACCTTCGAACGCCTCGCCCGTGCCGAGGCACGGGTGCACGGCATCGAGGTGGACCACGTCCACTTCCACGAGGTGGGCGCGGTGGACGCCATCGTCGACGTGGTGGGCACGTGGGCCGCGCTACGTTCGCTGGGACTGCCCGACGTGGTGTCGGCGCCGGTGGGACTGGGCACGGGCACTGCATCGATGGCCCACGGGGTCGTCCCCGTGCCGGCGCCCGCCACCCTCGACCTCCTCACCGGGTACCCGACCGTCCCCGTCGACGTGGCCGGCGAGACGGCCACCCCGACCGGCGCGGCCCTGCTCGTGACCATGGCCGGCTCGTGGGGGCACCTCCCGGCCGGCACCGTCGAAGGCGTGGGCCGCGGGGCCGGGTCCCGGGACCCCGACACCCACCCCAACGTGGTGACGGCCGTGTTGAGCTCGACCCAGGTCCTGGCCGGTCCGTCCGGCACGACGACCGGCGTCGGGCCCGATGGGGACGGGCCCGACGCAGTCGCGGCGGTGCTCATCGAGACCAACGTCGACGATGTCACCCCGGAGGTGATCGCCCACCTCCTGGGGCGGGCGCTGGAGCAGGGGGCGGACGACGCCTGGGTCGTGCCGATCACCATGAAGAAGGGTCGGCCCGCCCACCAGCTGCGGCTGCTGGGACGGCCGGAACGGGCCGCCGATCTGCGGCGCCTGGTGGCCCAGGAGACGGGCACCCTGGGCCTGCGGCAATGGCCCGTCACCAAGTTCGAGCTGCCCCGCCGCCGTGGGGTCGTGACCATCGACGGGCATGACATCGGGATCAAGGTCGGGCCCCACGGGGCCAAGCCCGAGTTCGATGACACCGCCTCGGCGGCCACGGCGCTGGGCCGACCGGTCCGCGACGTCGCCCGCGCCGCGCTCGACCGCTGGGCCGTCGACGGGGCCGATGCGGCCGAGGCGGTCGACCGGGTGGACGGAGCCTCATGACGCCCACCGATGACGACTGGGCCCGCCTGCGGGAGGCGGCGCGCCGGATGACCGAGCGCTCGTACGCCCCGTACTCCGAGGTCCGCGTCGGCGCCGCGGCCCTCACCGATGACGGCCGGGTGGTGACCGGCTGCAACGTCGAGAACGTCAGCTCCGGGATCGGTATCTGCGCCGAGGTCAACCTCTGCGGCCACCTGGTGGCGGGCGGGGGCGGGCGGCTGGTGGCGCTGTCCGTGGTGGCGGGCGACGGCCTCCCCATCTCACCGTGCGGTCGTTGCCGGCAGTTCCTCTACGAGTTCGGTGGCCCGGACCTACTGGTTGAACGCGACGACGGCGTGGTCTCGTTGGGCCGACTGCTTCCCGAGGCCTTCGGCCCCGATGACCTGCTCCGCCGGTCAGACTGAGCGGAACACCAGCCCATGGCCGTGAGCATGCTCGACGTCATCCGCACCAAGCGCTTCGGCCGGGCCCTGAACGACGAGCAGATCGACTCGTTCATCGGGGGGTACTCAGCGGGCACCATCCCCGACGAACAGGCCGCGGCCCTCCTGATGGCCATCGTGTTCCAGGGGATGGAGCCGAGGGAGACCACCCGCTGGACCGCCGCCATGATCCGCTCCGGAATCCGGCTCGACCTGTCCGGGCTCGATCGGCCGACGGTCGACAAGCACTCCACGGGCGGCGTGGGCGACAAGACCTCGCTCCCCCTCTGCCCGCTGGTGGCCGCCTGCGGTGCCGCAGTGCCGCAGATGTCCGGCCGGGGACTGGGCCACACCGGCGGCACACTGGACAAGCTGGCGTCGATCCCGGGATGGCGGGCCGAGCTGTCACCCGATGGGGTGCGACGCCAGCTCGCCGAGGTGGGGGCTGTGATCACGGCGACGGACGCCGACATGGTGCCCGCGGACCGCAGGCTCTACGCCCTCCGTGACGTCACCGGGACCGTGGCGTCGATCCCCCTCATCGCCAGCTCGATCATGTCGAAGAAGATCGCCGAGGGCACCGGCGCCCTGGTCCTCGACGTGAAGGTGGGGTCGGGCGCGTTCCTGCCCGAGGTGGAACAGGCACGGGAGTTGGCCGTCACGATGGTCTCGCTCGGGGAGGCGAACGGCGTGCGGACCGCCGCGCTCCTGACGGACATGGACGTGCCCCTGGGGTTCACCGCCGGCAACGCCCTGGAGGTGGCAGAGTCGGTGGAGGTCCTGGCCGGGGACGGACCCGCCGACGTGGTCGAGCTGACCCTCACACTGGCCCGCACGATGCTGGAGCTCGTGGGGCTCGGGGGGACCGACCCGGCCGATGCCCTCACCGACGGCCGGGCCATGGACGTGTGGCGCCGGATGATCCGCGCCCAGGGCGGCGATCCCGATGCCCCGCTCCCCCGTGCCCGTCACGTCGAGGAGGTCATGGCCACCGCCGACGGCGTGCTCCGGCGGATGGATGCGCTCCACGTGGGCCAGGCGGCGTGGCGGTTGGGGGCCGGACGGGCCCGGAAGGAGGACCCGGTGTCACCGAGCGCCGGCGTGGTCTGGCACCACCGACCGGGCGACCGTGTCCGACGGGGCGACGTGCTGTTCGAGCTCCACACCGATGACACGGAGCGGATCCACCCCGCCCGCCTGGCCCTGGAGGGCGCCGTCGAGCTGGGTGACGAACCCGCTCCTCCCCGACCCCTCATCCTCGAACGCATCGGCTGACCCGCTGACCCGCTGATCGGCTGATCGGCCTGCAACCGGTGCGTCTCACCCCGCCCGGCGGCGATCGGACGCCATCGGTTCAGGAGGTGAGGAGGCGTTTGACCCGGTTGGGGGCGATGCCGTGTCGGCCGGCCACGGCGGCTGCCGCATCGCGGCGGGTGGCCCCGGCCGCCAACTCGACGGCCAACGCGGCGCGGATGACATCGTCATCGACGTCGGGCGGCGCTGGTGCCCCCTCGAGCACCACCACGTACTCGCCCCGGGGCTCGACGTCGTCGCAACGCTCGACGGCGCCCGCCAACGTCCCCCGCCAGACCTCCTCGTGCAACTTCGTCAGCTCGCGGCACAGGGCCACACCCCGGTCCGCTCCGAGGGCCTCGCACAGGTCGGCCACTGTCCGGGCCAGCCGGTGGGGTGCCTCGTAGAGCACGACGGCGCGCCGTTCCCCCACCAGGGCCTGCAGGCGTTCGCGCCGGGCCGGGCCCTTGCGGGGAAGGAAGCCCTCGAAACAGAACCGGCCGGAGGGATCCAGCAGGCCGCTGGCCACGGCCGCCACCGCGGCGGCGAAGGGGCCGGGCACGACCTCCACCGTCACCCCGCCCTGCACGGCGGCGGCCACGATCCGGGAGCCCGGGTCGGACATCGCCGGCATGCCGGCGTCGGTCACGACCGCCACCACCTCCCCACCGAGGACGCGCCGCACGAGCACCGGCGCCAGGGACTCCTCGGTGTGGTCGTCGAGGCGGACCAGTTCGGGCGCCCGCACACCGGCATGGGCCAGGAGGCGGCCCGTGCGACGCGTGTCCTCGCACGCCACCACGTCGGCGGCGGCCAGCGCCTGCACGGCGCGGGGGGACAGGTCCCCCAGGTTGCCGATCGGGGTGCCGACCATCACCAGGCGGGGCGGGCCGTCACCCATCTGGGGCACCGGTCACCGGATCTCCAGTCGGTCGCCGCGCCGGAGGTCCCAGCGCCGGAACGAGCCGGCCTCGGCCTCCAGGGTGACGCAGCCCCGCAGACTCGGGCGGGTGACCCGGTTGCGGGCGACGGTCATCACCCGTAGCACCCGGACCTCGTCGCGTCCCGACGGAGCACACACGGCGACGTCGATGGGGAAGCGCATCCCGAAGGTGTGCACCGATCGGGCCCGTAGGCACAGCACACCGTCGAGGCCGTCACGGCCCCGGAGGCCGCGTCGCCGGTCCCGGCGCGAGTCCGCCGACTCGACGCTGGCCAACACCTCTCCGTCACGAACCAGCCACGGCATCACAGACGCTCACACGTTGAACCGGAACTCCATCACGTCGCCGTCGACGACCTCGTAGTCCTTGCCCTCGACGCGGAGCTTGCCCACGTCCCGGGCCTTGGACCACGAGCCGATCTCCAGCAGCTCGTCCCAGTGGATCACCTCGGCCCGGATGAACCCGCGCTCGAAGTCGGTGTGGATCACGCCCGCGGCCTGCGGGGCCCTGGCCCCGGCCCGGAACGTCCAGGCCCGGCTCTCCTTCTCACCCGTGGTGAAGAACGTGCGCAGCCCGAGCATCGAGTACGCCGTGTGCAGGAACGCCGGGAGTGCTCCTTCGCCCAGGCCGAGCGCCTCGAGCATCTCGACCCGCGAGTCGGCATCCAGGAGGGCGGCCTCCGCCTCGAGCTGGATGCACAGGCCCAGCACCGAATCCGGTGGGGTGTCGTCCTGCACGAACAGGTCCCTGACCGGGGCCACCACGGGCTCGGGGTCCTCCAACTGCGCCTCGTCCAGGTTCACCAGCACCAACGCCGACTTGGCGGTGAGCAGGAAGAAGGGCCGCAGGAGCGCCCGGTGCTCCGCCGAGAGGTCCGACCGGTAGATCGGGGTCCCGGTCTGCAGCGCACCGATCGCCGCGTCCATGGCCACGACCTCATCGGCCAGCGTCTTGTCGGCCCGGGACGCCTTGCGCCGCTTGTCGATCTGCTTCTCGAGGGACTCGAGGTCCGCGTAGACGAGCTCCACCTCCAGGGTCTCGAGCTGTTCCACGGGGTCCGACGAGCCCGGGACGTCAGGGTCCTCGAAGGCCCGCAGGATGAAGACGATGGCATCGACCTCCCGGATGTGGGACAGGAACCGGTTGCCCAACCCCTCACCCTGCGCCGCACCCTTCACGAGCCCGGCGATGTCGACGAACTGCACCGCGGCGGGGACCACCGACTTCGAGCTGCTCATCTCGGCCAGGCGGTCGAGCCGGGCATCGGGGACCTTGGCCACACCCACGTTGGGATCGACGGTGGCGAACGCATAGGGCGCGGCGAGCGCGCCCCCACCGGCGAGGGCGTTGTACAGGGAGGACTTGCCGGCGTTGGGCAAGCCGACGAAGCCGAAGCGTTCCACGCTGCTCCTGGTCGGGATCGAGGTCTGGCGGCGGGCGGCACGGGGTCCGCGGGCCAGGGGCGAGGGTACCGGCCCGAGCACCCGGGCACGGAACGCGCGGACCCGGGCAACGGCGCCGTGCCGGTCCGGACGTTGCTACCCGGACACCATGTCCGACAGAGTGTCTGGATCACGGATCGCGCCGGACGGCGCCACACAGAGGGGTACGCCGCATGCAGGTGGAGCTCAACGACGAACGGGCCAGGATCTTCATCGACCCCGAGGCCTGGACCGACATGGACCAGTGGCACGCGACGGCGACCGACCTGCGGCGCGATGACCCGGTGCTGCGGGTCGAGGCCACCGGCTTCCGGCCCTTCTGGGCCCTCACCCGGCACGCTGACGTGTTCGAGGTGTCCCGGCGCAGCGACGTGTTCCTCAACACACAGGACTCCGTTCTCTCGCCCGACGGCCAGCTCGAGGTGATGCTGTCGATGGGCATCGACCCCAAGACGCTGATCCACATGGACGGCAAGGAGCACCAGGACTACCGGAAGGTCACCAACGACTGGTTCAAGCCGGCCGCGGTCAAGACCCGCCAGGCCGCCATCGAGTCCATCGCCGACGAGTACGTGGCCAAGCTGGCCGAGCTGGGGGGCGAGTGCGACTTCGCACAGGACATCGCGGTGCCCTACACGATCCGCGTGATCATGAGCATCTTCGGCGTGCCGGAGTCGGACGAGCCGATGATGCTGGAACTGACACAGGGCATCTTCGGTGCCGCCGATCCGGAGTACCTGGGCGACATGTCCGATCCGTTCCAGTTCGTGGTCGACACCATCGGCCGCTTCGACAACTACTTCGACGACCTGACGAAGGACCGTCGGGCGCACCCGACCGACGACCTGGCCAGCGTGGTCGCCAACGGCGAGATCGACGGCTGCCCCATGGGGAAGGCCGAGACGCTCTGGTACTACATCATCGTCGCCACCGCCGGACACGACACCACGTCGTTCGCGCTGAGCGGCGGGATGGAGGCGCTCCTGCGCCACCCCGACCAGGTCCAGGCCCTGCGGGACGACCCCGAGCTGGCCCTCAACGCCGCCCAGGAGATGATCCGTTGGACGTCGCCGGTGCGGCACTTCCTGCGCTACGCCCAGGAGGACACCGTCGTCGGCGGCGTGGACATCCCCGCAGGCGACCGGGTCCTCATGTCGTACCCGTCGGTCAACCGTGACGAGACCGTGTTCGCCGACCCCCAGGCCTTCGACATCCGCCGCGCCGACGTCGACCAGCTCCTGTCATTCGGCGTCGGGGTCCACTACTGCCTCGGTTCGCAGTTCGCCCGACGGGAGATCCGCACGTTCCTCCCCAAGTTGCTGGAACAGGTCAGCCACATCGAGTTGGCCGGCCCGCCCGAGTGGTCCGCGGCCCCGTTCGTGGGGGGCGTCAAGCACCTTCCGGTGTCGTACCGGATGAGGTGACGGGCCGATGAGTTCGGTGACCCGACGGCCGTCACGGGCCAACGACCGACGAGAGGCGGTCGAGCAGCGGGTCCTGTCCGCCGTCGAGGAGCTCCTGTCGGCGGGCCGGTCCTTCGTCGAGCTGAGCGTGCAGGAGCTGGCTGACGCGGCCGGTGTCGCCCGCTCGACCTTCTACGTCCACTTCGCCGACAAGACCGAGCTGCTCGTCCGTCTGGCCGAGGCCTCGATGGCCGACATGTTCGCCGAGGGCGAACGGTGGATGACCGGCAGCCACGAGGGCGGACAGGACCGGTTGCAGCAGGTCTGCAGTCGCATCATCGCCGACTTCCGGGCCCACGCACCGCTGCTACGGGCGGTGGGGGAAGCCACCGGCTACGACCCCGAGGTCTTCCGCTGGTGGCGGGCCCGGATCGAGGCCTTCATCGACGTGACGGCGGTCCGGATCGAGCGGTCGGTGGCAGAGGGCCGGACCGATCCGGGCCTGCCCGTCCGACCCACGGCCGCACTGGTGGCGTGGTCGATCGAACGGACGGTGAGCATGACCGTGGTCGCCACCGGGCCCGACCGGGACGACGACCTGTCCGCCGCCCTGGCCCGGGGGGTCTGGCTCCTCATGTACGGCGACCCGGCGGGCCGCGCCGGTGTTCCCGGAGATTCCTGATCCGATCCGGTATCCATCCGACCTCCTCGTCCGTCTGTGTCCATGAACGTCGGATCGGGCGCGGCCCGGGACATCAGGAGGTCCTCATGGGACGGAACGAGAACAACGTGGACCGTCTGGTCCGAGTGGCCATCGCCGTTGCCGCGGTGGGCGTGGCGGCGCTGTTGGGCGTGGGCTCGGTGGCAGGCATCGTGCTCCTGGTGGTGGCCGCCGTCATGGTCGTGACCGCGGCCGTCGGCTTCTGCCCCTTGTACGCCCTCTTCGGGCTCAGCACCTGTCCGGTCGACCAGCCCTGACGGTGCCCGGTGCACGATCCGGTGCCTCCCGCACCACGGGAGGCAAGGATGTGGCACCAGTGGGTCCGAACCGTGATGCCGACAGGGCCGGGAGGGCCGACCTGGCCAACCGCATGGTCGACGCGCTGCCGTCGCTGCAGCGCTTCGCCCGCGTCCTGACCCGGGATCCCGCCACCGCCGACGACCTGGTGCAGGAAGCGGTCACCCGGGCACTCGAACGCGCGGACACCTTCCGGGGCGACGCCTCGGTCCGGACGTGGCTGCACCGGATCCTCTACCACCTGTCGGTCGACCGGGCGCGGCACGAGGGGTGGACGACCACGCTCGATGCCGGCGACGTCGCCGCCCGGGTTGAGCAACGGTGGCGCGACGACGCGTACACCGTCGACACCGCCGTCGTGGCGGAACGGGCCGAGACCCGGGCGGAGATCGAGGACGCGCTCGTCCACGTCCCCTACATCTACCGATCCGCGGTCCTCCTCCACGACGTCGAGGGCCTCAGCGTGCGCGAGGTGGCCGACGTGACCGAGACCCAGCTCCCGGCGGCGAAGCAGCGTCTCCGTCGAGGCCGCATGATGCTGGTCTCGGCGATGGCGGCCGGCGCTGAACGACGGGCCGAGATCGGCGACGTCCCCCTGCGCTGCTGGGACGCGCGGCGGCTGGTGTCGGACTACCTCGACGGGGAGCTGACCCGGACCGAGCGGACCACGGTCGAGTCACACCTGGCGGCCTGTCCGACCTGTCCACCGTTGTACTCGGCGCTGGTGGGAACACGGGCGGGGCTGGGCAGGCTGCAGGATCCCGACTCGGTGATCCGGCCCGACCTGGCGGATCGGATCCGCAGCCGGCTCGATCGGACCCCGTAGCCCGAGACCCCTAGCCTCGGGGCGTGGCGACCGACCAGACCCACCCCGTCATGGAGGGCACGGCCACCGGCCGCGCCGATGCTGCGCTGGCCCGGGCCGTCTACCTGCTGGACCGGGGGTTCGCTCCGGCCGGCAAGGCGAGGGCCTTCACCAACGCCAGGGCCGTCGTCGAGGACCTCGCCGATGCCGAGCTGGTCCGACGCGTGCGCACCGGGACACTGACCGAACTGGACGGCATCGGCCCGTCGACGGGGTCGGTGATCACCGACGCCGTGGTGGGCACCCCGCCGCACTACCTGGACCGACTCGAGCGGGAGACCCGCGTCGAGACCGGGCCAGGACGCGGTGTCCGGACGGCGCTGCGG
>Ga0315287_10005166_pt1 | contig 12830 bp, 11 predicted proteins | sample YL17G11_0_MG_FD_205037 | JGI IMG/M metagenome (GOLD analysis project Ga0315287, IMG submission 205037) | Sediment microbial communities from Yellowstone Lake, YNP, Wyoming, USA - YL17G11_0 | ecosystem: Environmental > Aquatic > Freshwater > Lake > Sediment | place: USA: Wyoming | collected...
ATGCAGATCGGCGCGCTGATCCCCAGCGGCGGCCGCCCCGAGGATCTGCTGGCGCACGCCATCGGCTTCGATCATGCCGGCCTGATCCGGCAGTTGCACGACCAGGGCTTCAACCCGATCGAGCTGGGCGGCGACCTATCGCTGTTCATCCCCCACGCATTCGCGCCGCAGACGGTCGAACGACTGACCGCGCTCAAGCACGAGACGGGCGTCACCTACACCGTGCATCTCCCGCTCTGGTCGGTGGAGCCGTCCACCCCGCTGACGCCGGTGCGGCTGGGCTCGGTGAAGGCGCTGGTCGACATCATCCGGGCCACGCAAGCGCTGGAGCCGGAGGTCACCGTCATGCACGCCACCGGTGCGCTGGCCGCCGAGTTCTACCAGATGCGTCTGCCGCCGGGGGCGAAGGCGGTGCTGTTGCGTGGATTCCAGGCCGGCGCCCGCGCCAGCATCCAGCAGATCCTGGCGGAAACGGGCATCGCCAGCCGCAAGCTCGCCATCGAAACCATCGAGTTCCCGTTTGATCTCATATTCGAGCTGGCCGAAGAGCTCGATCTGTCGATCTGTCTCGACACCGGGCATGTGCTCTCCGGCTTTCCGGGCCGCTCCGATCTGGATGCCGTGCTGGAGCGCATCTTGCCGCGGCTGGCCGAGATCCATCTGCATGACTCGCCGCTGTGGACGCCGGGCGCGCCCATCGCGTACGGCAAGGATCACCAGGCGCTGGGCAAGGGAGACCTGGACGTGGCGGGGCTTCTTCGGCGGCTGGCCGCCGCGCGCTGGGATGGCCCGATCATCTTCGAGCTGACCGTGCCGGAGGCGCTGGCGTCGATGGAGACGGTGCGGGCGGTGACACGGTAGGACAACGCGGGAGCTCCCGGCGTTTGGAACGTCAAACGTGAGGACAGCGATCGGTTTCACGTTTGACGTTTCACGTCTCCGCCAAGAAACCTGCCTCTCATCCAAACAGATCGCGCCGGAGCTTCGCGCCGGGCTGCGGCAGCGGATTGCCCTGCTGAAACGTCTCGAAGCCGAACATGCGGCGGGTGACGAAACCGGGCACCCGGCGGAACGCTTCGCCGGGACCGCCCTGGCTGCGGTGACAGGCCGAGGCGCGCTGCTTGACGTGGTAGTAGGCGCGCACGTCGATGCGGGCGTGCACTGGCGTCTCCCAGCTCACCATCTGCGTCAGGTCGATGTCGCCGTTGCGGCCGAAGTGGCGCGGATCGCGGCCGAACAACGGCATCAGCCGGACGACCACTTTGAGCAGGCCGGGGCTGAACGCGGTGAAATAGAGGCGCTCGGGCTGGTGCGGCGGACCGGCCTCCGGGAAGCGCTCCGGATCGGCGGCTGCGGTGAACGCCCGGACGGTCGCCTGATGCAGCTTGATGTGGTCGGGGTGGCCGTAGCCGCCGAACTCGTTGTCGCAGATCACGACCTGGGGCCGATGTTTGCGGATCGACGCGACGATCTGCGCCGTCACCTGCTCAAGCGGGGCCTGCACCAGGCAGTCCGGGTGCTGGTTATCGGGCGTGCCGGCCATGCCGCTGTCGCGATAGCCGAGCCAGTCGATGCCCCGCAAGTCGAGCTCCTGCGCAGCGCAGCATAGCTCGGCGGCGCGCACCTGGCCCGGCCCGGCGTATCCGGTCAGCAGATCGGCTTCCACGCTGCCGGCGGCGCCGTCCGTGCCGCACACCAGCCAGACGTCGACCGCCTCTCGCGCATACTTCGCCAGCGTGCCGCCGGGGCCGAACGATTCATCGTCGGGGTGGGCAAAGACGGCGAGCAGTGTTTTATTCATCGGGACGAAATCCGTTTGACAAAATTCATGCGCTCGATTATAGTGCCACTGCATTCCACGAAACCGCTAGTGCGGGCGGTGATCTCCATGCAGGAGGACTGTGTATGCTTTGATTCCACGGATAGGGTTCCTCGCAATGTCAGAGCCGGTAAGCGGTCTGACCCGGTGCTGCCCCGTGCAGCGCGTCCTTCTCTCGTCTGGTTCATTCCAATCAAAATAGGAGACTTCTCACATGACTGCCGCAATTACTCAGACCAAGTCGCCCGTCCCGTGGTGGCTCATCCTCATCGAGGGCATCGCGGTGCTCGTCCTGGGCGCGCTCTTGTTGACGTCGCCGGCCGCCACAGCGGTCATCATAACGACCTTCTTAGGCGCATACTTCCTTGTCGCCGGCATCTTCAACATCGTCGCCGTCTTCACCAACAAGCAGCGCAAGTGGTACTGGTCGCTGCTCATCGGCATCCTGGGGATCATCGCCGGCCTGCTCGTGCTCCGGCACCCCATGTGGTCGACGGTGGTTGTCGGCGGGACGCTGACCATCATGATCGGCGTTTGGGCGCTGATGATGGGCATCCTCTACCTCATCAAGGGCTTCCAGGGTGAAGGCGTTTGGTCGATCATCCTGGGCATCGTCGACATCGTCATCGGCATCTGGCTGCTGACCAACATCGGTAGAGCCACCCTGTCTCTGCCGTGGGCGATCGGGTTCTTGGCGGTCATCGGCGGCATCGCGCTGATCGTCCTGGCCTTCAAGAACAAGTAAGGCCGGCATTTCGGCAAGGTGGGTTTGCTCGGCTGATCGACTTGAGCCGACTGATACCATAAGCTGGCGAAGAACGCAAGGCGCCGCGTCGAGCGACCCAGACAGAAACGCCGGGAGGACTCCGAACTGGCTCGGTCAGAGACCGGCCAGAGCGGGAAGTCAGGACACGTCGGCGACCCCCCCGGGGCGTTTTCGGACAGACTCCAACAGTAAAACGGCAGGAGGATTCGATCCCCCTGCCGTTCTTCTTTTCTTCGCCCTTACGATCCTGCGGGACGGGGCTCAGGTGGAGCCGGTGGCTCGCACCGTCCACCTGAGCCCCGCACAAGGTCTTACTTTGGCGCAGGCGCAGGCAGCGGCGCCGGTAGCGGCGCCGGCACAGCCGCGTACACCATCACGCTCTGCACAGCATTCGCTGAGCTCTGCTCTGAGCTGACGATCAGCGTGTAGGTGATCCCGCCGGCAGCCAGCGGACAATCCTGGTGACTCCCCGGCGACTTGAAGTCCTGCGCGATGACATCGTTGTTTCGCTTGAGGATGGTCGTGGTCGTGGCGCCTGAGAACTCATAGGACAGCACGACGCACTGCCCCACAGTGATGTCCTTGGCGCTCACACTGAAGGACTTGATGACCGGCGCCTGCGGCGGCGCGGCCGTTGGCGGCGCCTGCACCGTCACGGTCCGCTCCTGCGAGGCGACTTGCCCAGGCTGATTGAACGCCTCCAGCCGGTAGATGAAGTTGATCGGTTCGGTGAGACAGTCTTGCAGCGAGCCGCTCGTCCCGCCGCGATCCAACACCACCGCGCCGTTGCGCGTGAGACGCGTCGACTCCGTGCCGCCGCTCGTCGCCCACTGGATTTGTACGCACTGGCCGGATTGGATGCGGTCGGGTTGCACCGAGAAGGAGTTGATCACCGGCGGTGCGGGGGCCGGCGTCGGCGGGACGACCGGCGTCGCCGTCGGCGGCAGGACTGTCGGCGGCAGTGGAGCCACGTTCACGTCTCGCTGCTGTTTCGATGTGCCGCCGGGGCCGGTTGCCGTGAGCACGTAGGACGCCACGCCGCTGCCGGGCGGGCAGTCATCCATGCTGCCGCGTATCGGCGCATTGTCCCAGATTGCCGTGCCGCCGCGCGTGATGACGACCTTGCTCACGGCGCCCTGCACGTCCCACTGGAGGTTCACGCACTGGCCCGCCCCGATCTGCGTCGGGTTGACGGCGAAGTGAGCGATCTGCGGCGCGGCGCTTGCCTGGACGTAGATTGTGATCTGGCTGATCTGCACCGAATTGTTGGGATAGACGACGCGCAGATCATAGGTCGTCGTCTGTGTCGGGCACTGGACGCTGGTGCCCTGGCCCGCCACGCCGTAGTTCTGCCAATCGGGGGTGCCATTCGGGTAGAAGAAAACCGCCTGGACGTTCGTCACGTTCCACGAGAATGTGACGCACTCGCCGGCGTTGATGTTCGTCCGATCCACGGTGAAGGAGATGCCAGGAGCCGGCGTCATCGTGGGGGCTGCGGTGGGCTGAGGCGCAGCCGGCACCTGGATGCCGACATAGACCGTCTGGCCGAAGCTCTGCCCGGAACCGTTTTGCATCTGCCAGAAGCCCTGATAAACGCCCGGCTGAAGCGGCGCCACCAGGTTGACGTAAAAGTCGTAGGTGCCGCCGGGCGGCACGGCTTGCATGACCGGCGCCGGCTGGCCGCCCATGCTGGCAGCGGGCGTGTTGCCATAGGCATAGACTAGCTTGTATGCCGTCGACCACGTGCACGTGCCCGTGTTCTTCACCCGCCAACCCTTCTTGAATGGCTGTCCGGGCTGCACGACGGGCGGAGCAGTCATGTTTTTGTCGTCATAGCTGAGATCGGCGACCCAGGCCATGCCGTCGATGCAGCTTGCCGGCGTGGGTGTGACCACCACAACAGGCCGAGGCGTGTTTGTGGGGCGCGGCGTGGGGGTCGGCAGCGCCGGGTCGGGCTTGTTGCCGGTGTATTGGAGCAGCAGCTTCGCCACTGTCCCGTCCGCCTGGAGCACGGCCAGGCTCTTGTTGATGTTGCCGCTCAGCACATCGGCGCCCAGCGGCACGGCGATGCCGTAATACTGCGGCAGCAAACCGCCCCCGACGATCTTCAGGCCGCCGTCGCGCATGAAGGCGTTGGCAGGGCCAGCATCAAGCATCACGACGTCGATCTTGCCGGATTTCAGGGCCGCGATCGCTTGAGCGGTGTCGGTGAAGCTGAACAGGTTGCGCTGCGGCATCTTGCGCGTGTCCACCAGGGTGTGCTGAAGGTATGTTTCGTAGACACTGCCTCGTTGCGCGCCGACCTTCTGGCGTGCCAATTCGTCAACTGTCTTGATAGCAAGCTTCGATTTGTCGGTGGCGAGCAGCGCATCTTCGCCAACATAGTACGGGTTGGAAAGATTTACAACTTTTTCACGCTCTGGCGTGATCGAAACGGCCGCGATCACCGCATCGACTTGGCCGAGCTGTAGGGCATTGTAGAGGCCATCGAACGCGAAGTTCTTGATCTCGACCTGCACGCCGAGCTGCTTGCCGATCTCGCGGATCAGGGCGGGGTCGAAACCGTCGATCTGGAAGCTGTTATTCAGGTACTCGAAAGGCGGATAGTCGGCGGAAGTGCCGACGAGCATGACGCCGGACTTCTGGATGCGCTCCCAGGTGCTATCAGCCGCAGCGGGAAACGTCGCGGTGGGCGCCGGCTTCGGCTGGGTCGGAGCGGGCGCCAGGGTCGCCGACGGTGGCGGCGGCGGAACGGTGGGCGTCGGCGTGGGTGCGGTTTTCGCGCACGCGCCTAACAGGATGGCCGTCAAAACGGCCATCGACAGCAGTACAAGAACCAATCTGCCCCTGTTCATACATCCCCTCCCAGGACTGATGATGCGCCGGCTGCCGCGTCGCCGCTCGAGCGAAGTGTGCAGCCGGCACCGGTGGGTTGCGCCCTACCTGAGCGTGATTTCAAGTGTGTAGCTGACCATCGCGATGTCAACAGGCGCCTGTACGGTGAGCCGGTATTCTCCGGTGGCCGGTAAGACGCCGGACCAGGACTCCTTGGCCTCTGCCACGCCGATGAGCTGGCCCTGTGGATCGCTGATGGCGACCCGCATCGGTCCATTCGCGCTGACGCTGACAATGAGCTTCTGGCCCGCCTTCGCATCAAGCGTGTAGTTCATGGACCCGCCGGGCTTGACCTGACCGCTCACCTGCGTGGTGGTGGCGCCAGGGTCGAAGCGGATGGCCGTCGGCTCATTTTCCGGCGAGGTCGGCGCGCCGGGCTTGCCGACAACGGTGATTGCCAGGGTGTAGTTCGTCGCGACCCCGCCCTTCGGCACGGAGACGGTGAGATAGTAGTCCTGGCTGGCCGGTAGAACCCCGCTCCATTTCTGCGGCGATGTCGCGGCGCCAAGCGGCTTGCGGTCAGCGCCGAGGATGCTGACCTGGACGGCGCCCTTTGCCGCGGTTGGCGCTACCGTTATCGTTTGGCCTGCTGCAGCGCGCAGCACATAAAGGATGGGCGTTCCCGGCTCGACATAACCCTCGATCTTATCCGAAGTTGCGCCCTTGGGAAACTCGATGCGGATCGGCTGCGGCATGGCACGCGGTGTGACTTGCGGCATCACGCTGAGGGCTCCCGTCGCGGTGACGGCCCCCGTCGCGGTGACGGGCCGGGTCGCCATCACGCCGATGGTGGGCGTGATGGGCGTGCCGGCCGGCTGGCTGGCCGCTGCTGCCAGCGTCCCGTATGTCAGGACGCTGCCTTCGCCGTAAGTCACCCGCAGCTTGCCGTCGGGCGTAATCTCGACCGTGCGAGCCGCCTGCAGGGCATCCAGGTAGGCCTGCTCCTGCTGCATGATCGGCGGCGCACACATCTTGCGAGTGGTGGCCAGGGGGCCTACAGAAAGCTCATTTCCGCTTGCGACGTACGTTCCGGTGTAGTTGTTGCAGCCTGCTGAGCCTGCGACTGTACCAGCGAAGCCGAAGCTCGCGGTGATCGGGGTCTGCGGCAGCACCTTCACCGGCTTGTCGGGTTTGCCGTACGACTCCAGCGCCCAGGCCACGTCCTGCAGCTTAGGCGACAGGGTCCCAGTGACGGGTGCCGCGGGCTTCGCAGGGCTGGCCGGTGTGGTAGTCACACCGACCGTCGCCGAAACGACCGCCGCCGCCGTCACGGTGGTCGCCTTGCTGGCGGCGATCGTCGGAGTGAGCGGCTTGGTTGCCGTGACCTCCAGGGTTGGCGTGATGACCGGTGCGGTAGCCGCCTTTTCCGGCACGGCCGGGGCGGGCTGCTTCGGCAACCCGCCGAGACAAGCGGTGAGTGTCACCGACAAGACGAGCAATGTGAGCACAAAGAATAGGCCAAAGCGTCGATTCATGAAATCCTCCGATAGGGTACGCACGCGCCGTACGTGAGCAACGTCGCACTGCACGCAGTTCTGATATCTGAAACAGCCGCCTGCTGCCGCAACGATTTGACAGGGCACACCAGTTCGGGTACATTATACTTTGCTTCATCCGCGTGTCCAATTTATGTCACTGGTTTCGTTGTCGCCGGTGTTTGAGCGGACGCCTGACATTGTTTTCCCACATTTGATGATGGTCGGGAGTGAGCCGCGTAGGCCGCGAGCTCTGCCACGCCAGATTGATTTCGCGTGGTAGCAGGCTCAGACTCGCCGTGTGCCGAGTTGCATGGTGGTTCAAACGATATCGAGAGCCGAAAGGTTCCCGTCTCCTTCCGTCGTGTGCTCCCTCCGCAGGTGGTGTTTGTTCTCTTGAGCTTGTGAGTTCTGATGGCTCGAATGGAAAGTGGTGTCGAGAAGATGGCGAAGGAAATATTGACCGCTGAAGAGGATCGTCTGGCCGAAGCCAACCGAGGCGACGCGCCCTGGAAGAGCGACACCTTCAAGATCGAGTGCCCTACCGGTTCGGGGCAGTGGATGAACCTGTTCGATGTGAGCCGGGAGATTGCCGACCGGTTGACTCGCATCTTCTTGCCCGATGCGCAGGGCAACCGGCCCGTCCACGGCGGGGCACGGAAGTTCCAGACCGATCCGCACTGGCGGGATCACATCCTCTTCTACGAATACTTTCATGGCGACAACGGCGCAGGCCTCGGCGCCAACCATCAGACAGGCTGGACAGGGCTGGTGGCGCGCATGATCCAGTACTACGGCTCAATTGACGCGGCCGGGTCGCTCGCCGGGTCAGAGCGGCCCGGGGCGCGGGTATATCGGAGGACATGATGGCGACAACTAACGTCACCTCGGCGGACAAGCCAAGCGGCGCTGCGCCTCCAGCCGCGAGCCCTGCGGGGCCGTCCGCGGGCACGAGCGCGGCGCAAACGCCGGAAGACGCCGACTTCGACGCGCTGCAATCGATCCTGCGCTTGGCGGTGGGCGGCGCCCTCGAAGGCTCCGACGAGGCTGTGCGGCGGCTGAAAGCGCAGGAAGCGCGCTTGCGCGCCTCCGGCGCGTCTGCGCCGACGGTGGAGCACGATGAAACGGATGCAGATCGAGCGCGCTACGCGGCCATCGGTCTCCTATTTGAGGGCGAGCACGCACTGCGTGCCGGCTTGAGTGTATGGGAGCGCTCGGCTGCATTGGCTGTCAACGCGGCTGCCCGGGCCGCCAGGCCGGTGACGAGCAGCCGGCTGGCGCGGCCCTGGCAGCGGCGCTATGACCAGTGGGCGGATCGCGGCGCAGGCATCGTCGACCGCTGGGTCCGGACGGGGCGCATCGAGGAGCCGCGCAGCCGCGCGATGATGCTCGGCGTCGCCGGGCAAGCGATCGACGATACCATCGATGAGGTGGCCGAGCTTGAAGGTGTGCAGCGGATCGTGCAGCAACAGAGCGTGGGTATGGCGACCATGATGGTCGGTGAGGCGCGCGAACGTACAGCTACCGGGGATAATCTCCTCGAGCAAATCACCCATCGCCTGCTGCGGCGGCCTCTGCCATCTTCCGGCGCACCGAGCGCCGCGTCTGAATCGGTCCCGGCCGAGGAACAGACAAAGGGGAAGTGACCACATGCCGCCGAAGCCGAAAGCCCCGCCATTGGAGCCACGTCCGGCCGGCTTCATCAGCCGTTTCGCCGCGTGGTTCGTCGACCAACTGGTCCTCGTCGTGGCATTTGCTGTGATGGGGATGACTGTCCAACTCGTCTTCACCTTTTCCGGTCAGAGTATCCCCGCGCTGAGCGGAGACAAGGTCTCGGGCCTGCTTGGCACAGCCTGGTTCGCCTTCGTGGTGAGCGCGATCTATATGGCCCTCTTCTGGTATCTGTTCGGCAGCACCTTAGGCCAGCTTCTGTTCGGGCTGAGGGTTGTGCGAATGGATGGCTCGCGTACGCTTACTTTCTGGCAGGTGGTGGTGCGCGTGATCGGCTTCTACATCTCGATGGCAGTGTTCTTCTTAGGCTTCTTGTGGATCTTGATCGATTCCGGCCGCCGCGGCTGGCACGACAAACTCGCCCGCACGAAGGTGATCTACACCTTTGAGGCGCCATCTCTGGAAGCTACGTCTGACATGCTGCGCGTGGTGTCGGGCATGCGCAGCAATCAACCAGCCAAGAAAGGATAGCTCATGGCCAAGGTGCGTATTTCCAAAGGGAAGTTCGGCGGCATCAATGCCAGCGCCAACGATCGCGGAGTCATCGCGGCGCTCGCGATGGATCAGCGCGGCTCGCTGCAGAAGATGATCGCCAAGGCGAGCACGAGCGGCGTCACTCCCACGGCAGAAGATCTGACGCGTTTCAAGGCCGCCGTGACGCACGTGCTCAGCCCACATGCCAGCGCGATCTTGCTCGATCCCGAGTACAGCCTGCCGGCGTTGAAAGATAAGGCCGCGCAAACCGGCCTGCTGCTGGCCTATGAAAAGAGCGGCTACGACACGACCGCTAAGGGCCGCCTGCCCGACCTGCTCCCGGAGTGGAGCGTGCGTCGTCTGGCCGAGGCCGGCGCCGACGCCATCAAGCTGCTCGTCCACTACAACCCTGAAGACGCGCCGGGCATCAACACCGTCAAGCAGGCCTTCATCGAGCGGATCGGCGACGAGTGCGTCGCCGTCGATGTCCCGTTGTTCCTGGAGATCGTCTGCTACGACGATAGTCTGGATGAGAAGGGTCTGGAATTCGCCAGGCGCAAGCCGGGGATCGTCGCCCGCTACATGGCGGAGTTCTCCAGGCCGCGCTACGGCGTGGATGTGCTGAAGGTTGAATCGCCGGTCAACATGAAGTTCGTGGCGGGGACGCGCGCGTTCGGCGGGACGGCGGCCTATTCTCGGGCCGAGGCGTTGGCGCACTTCCGCGATGCGGCGAGCGCGGCGACGAAGCCCTTCATCTATCTGAGCGCGGGCGTCAGCGATGAGGTGTTCCGCGAGACGCTGGAGCTGGCGATCGAGGCCGGCACGGCGTTTTCCGGCGTGCTGTGCGGGCGCGCGACATGGCAGGACGGTGTTGCGGCCTTTGCGAATCAAGGTTATAATGCACTGGAAGCGTGGTTGGCCGACCGCGGCGCGCAGAATATCGAGGCGCTCAACCAGATCCTGGCGCGAGGCGCCACGCCGTGGTGGTCGATCTATGGAGGACGGGACAATATCGAGGTGATCTGAACCGGAGTCGAGCGCCCGGCTGACCGCTCAGCGTTGGCCAGGGGCTGGCGATAATTCAACTCATCGCAGAGGAGGAACTCATGGTCGCACAGACGAAACCGGCAGCACAACCGGCGAAACGTCGGCAGCGGGAAGTCACGGTCTTCGGGTTCGGTCGCCGCTTGGGAGCGGCAGCCATCGATGCCGTGATCGTCATCTTTTTGGCATGGGTGTTTGCCATTTTGGCCTCACTGGTCGGTTGGCTCTTCACGATGTTCAACTCCAACAACCCGCCACCAGTCCAGGCCCTCATAATGGGCTCGGCGCTCGTCGTCAGCGTCGTCTATTTTATCGGGGCGTGGGCGAAAGACGGCGCCACCGTCGGTCAGAGCATCCTCGGCATGAAAGTGGTGCGTCCCGATGGATCGAAGCTCACCCTCACCGCCGCGATCCTGCGCTATATCGGCTACATCATCAGCGGCCTGCTCTTGTCGCTCGGCTTTCTATGGATCAACTTCGACGCCCGGCGCCAGGGTTTGCATGACAAGATCGCTCGCACCATTGTCATCTCCAGTGACGATGATTACAAGGTGGGCGACACCTTTAAGTTAGTGGCGAACGATGCCGACCGACAGCGCCGCTATCTGTGGGTCGTCCTCTGGTTCGTCTTGCTCGTCGTGGCCCCCAGTCTGCTTTTCTCGAGCCTGATCGTGCTGGGGCCTGTCATGAGCCGGTGGGCTCAAAGCATCCTGCAGGGCATCGCCGCTCGCTGATCCCTGGAGCGCGCGTCCTGGGTTGTCCCGACTGATGTCGTACGCGCAGTCCGGCCAGATGAATGACTTTGGCTGGACTGCGTTTTGGCATGTTTCGCGGAGGTGATTGTGAGCGCCGGAAAGCGTATTTTCGCCGCGGTTATCATCGTTCTGAGCATTATCGGCATCGTGCTTTGCGTCGGCGGCATCATCGGCACGTGGATCGCCGAGGACCGTCTGACCCGCATCACCGTGAGCCTGCTGTCCAGCGCCGAGGAGATGTTGCAGACGGTGGGCAACGGCCTCGATCGCGTGGGTACCGACCTGCAGGACGCGCGCGATGGCATCGCCGACATCGAGCGTCTTGCGAAAGGCCTGAGCGACAAAGCCAAGAACACCAACCTCGTCTTGGTGGCTATCGAGCAAGCGCTCAGCGACCGGGAATTCCCCAAGTTGCAGCGGGCCCAGACTACAGTCCAGGGGCTTGTCGAATCCATCGTCGCATTCAACAAGACACTGGAAGCGATCAACGCGATCCCGGGAGTCGAGGTTCCGACTCTGACGAAGTCGCTGAACGCCACCCAGGACAGGGTCGACTCCGCACTTCAACCGGTGCAAGATCTGGTCACCAAGCTCCAACAAATGAAAACAGGTGTCTTGGATGCGTCGGTCGAGTTCGTGACGACGTATACGACCAAGGTCGAAACCATCCTGAAGACGGTGCAAGGCGAGGTCCAGGATTACCTCGCACAGGTTCGGAAGTTGCAGGGGGCGGTTGCTGCGGTGAAGGCCGGCCTGCCGTTCTACTTCACGATGGGCGCCATCGCAATCACGCTGGCGTTGCTGCTCTTCCTGTGGGGGCAGGCGCGGCTGTTTGTCTACGGTCTGACGGTGTGGCGGACGGCGAAGGCCGCTCCTGAATTGCCCGCGAGCGACGACGGGACGCCGCCGCAGTTGCCTGCTGGCAGCGCGGCTTAGGGCGCGACGCGCGAGGACAGCCGATGAAATACGATGCGGACATGGTGCGCGAAGCCATCAGCCTGGCGCGCGGCCGGGGCGAGAGGCCGAATCTGAGCGGACACGACCTCTCGTACCTCATGCTGGAGCACGACGATCTGCACGATGTGAACTTCAGCCGCACCGATCTGTCGCGGACGGACTTCGTCGGGGCGAACCTGGCTGGGGCCGATCTGTCCGATGCGGAGCTGTTGGGGGCGGTGTTCCGCGGCGCGAAATTGCCGGGCGCCAACCTGCGTCGCGCCTCCCTGTTTCAGGCGGATCTTTCGGGCGCCGACCTGCAGGGCGCGAATCTCAGCGAGACGAGCCTGGCCGGGGCCACTCTCGTTTCGGCTGACCTGCGCGGCGCGAATCTGCGCGGGGCGACCTCCGACGGCTCGACCTACTGGTCGCTCGACTTTGACCCGGCTGCGGCGGGGGTCGTGAAGTCGTAAGCCGCCGCCCCACATCTCTGGAATTTGGAGTCTGGCTGCAATCGCGGTAAGATTCTATAATTCACGATCATCCACGGGGGAAGACCCGCAAAAAAACGAAGGGGAAGTGGTATGTCCAAGAAACGTCGGTCTGCGTCACGCAGTTCATCTGCGTCGAGCGCATCTTCTTCGCAGCAGGCATCGTCCACATCGCAGGCATCGTCCACCCAGGCGAAGTCCTCGTCCAGCAAGTCGCAGGCGCAACAGCCGCAGCATCCGAAAAAGCGCAGCATCGCGTACATCATTGCTGTCGTGTATGTGATTCTGCACGGTTTTTTCTGGACGGCTGCCAGCGTCGCTACTCATCGCGCTGAGGTCGATAAGTACCCGGTGTTGTTTGGACTCTTGATCGCGTCGGCGCTAGTCTCTGTGGCGGCCGGGTTGGGCATGTGGTTCTGGAAAAAGTGGGCCGGCTACCTCTAC
>Ga0315287_10005167_pt1 | contig 12830 bp, 13 predicted proteins | sample YL17G11_0_MG_FD_205037 | JGI IMG/M metagenome (GOLD analysis project Ga0315287, IMG submission 205037) | Sediment microbial communities from Yellowstone Lake, YNP, Wyoming, USA - YL17G11_0 | ecosystem: Environmental > Aquatic > Freshwater > Lake > Sediment | place: USA: Wyoming | collected...
GCGGTACGATAGCGCTTTCCGGGGACGCATGGCGCTACGACTTTCGATGGATACCCGCATTCGCACGGCGGCGCGTGTCGCGGAAATCGCACCCTTCCACGTGATGGAAGTGCAGACGGCCGCGCGTGCGCTGGAGGCGGCCGGACGCACCGTCGTGCACATGGAAATCGGCGAGCCGGACTTTCCGACGCCGCCGCTCGTCGTGGCCGCCGCGCAGCGCGCGATCGCCGCGGGCGACATCTACTACACGTCGGCGCTCGGCATGCCCGAGCTGCGGCGCGCGATCGCCGCGCACTACGCGGACCACTACGGCGTGTCCGTGGCGCCCGAGCGCATCATCGTCACCGCGGGCTCGTCGGCCGCGCTGCTGCTCGTGATGGCGCTGCTCGTGAACCGGGACGACCGCATCCTGCTGTCCGACCCCGGCTATCCGTGCAACCGCCATTTCGTGCGCGTGCTCGAAGGCGCGCCGGTCGGCATTCCCGTCGGCCCGGATTCGAACTACCAGCTGACGGCCGACCTGATCGAACGGAACTGGACGCCCGCGACCCGCGGGGCGCTGATCGCGTCGCCCTCCAATCCGACCGGCACCGTGGTCCCGTTCGACGAGATGCGCCGCATCGCGGACGCGATGACCGACCGCGGGGGCGAGCTCATCGTCGACGAGATCTACCTGGGCCTCACGTACGGCGCCCGGCCGCGCAGCGTCCTCGAGTTCGCGCACGACGCGTTCGTCGTGTCGAGCTTCTCCAAGTACTTCAACATGACGGGCTGGCGGCTCGGGTGGCTCGTCGCGCCGGAGCGCCACGTGCGCGACCTGGAGAAGCTCGCGCAGAACCTCTACATATCGCCGGCGACGCCGTCGCAGCGCGCGGCGCTCGCGTGCTTCGAGCCCGCCACACTCGCGCTGCTCGAGGAGCGCCGGCATGCGTTCGAGGCGCGGCGCGATTTCCTGGTGCCGGCGCTGCGCGAGCTCGGCTTCGGCGTGCCGGTGATGCCGACCGGCGGATTCTTCGTCTACGCGGACTGCTCGGCCTTCGGCAAGGGCAGCGAGCAATTCTGCCGCGACGTGCTCGCAGGCTGCGGCGTCGCGATCACGCCCGGCCTCGACTTCGGACAGCATCACGCCGACCGGCACGTGCGCTTCGCGTACACGATCGACCAGGCGAAGCTCGAGGACGGCGTCGCGCGGCTCGCGCGATTCCTGCGGCGCTGACGATGCGGCGCGCGCTGGCGCTCGTCGCGGCCGTGGCGCTTTCCGGCTGCGGAGCGATGGAGGCGGTCGACTACTACTGGCAGGGCGCGGCCGGCCAGATGGACATCCTCGCGCGCGCGAAGCCGATCCCCGACGTCATCGGCGAGTCGCAGGACGCTGCGCTCAAGGCGAGGCTCGCCCGGGTGCAGGAGATCCGCGCGTACGCGAGCCGCGAGCTCGGCCTGCCGGACAACGCGAGCTACACGCGGTACGCCGATCTGGGCCGTCCCTTCGTCGTGTGGAACGTGTTCGCGGCGCCGGAACTGTCGCTGACGCCGCGCCAGTGGTGCTTCCCGGTCGCGGGCTGCGTGAACTACCGCGGCTACTTCGACGAGGCCGACGCGCGCGCGGAGGCGGCGCGGTTCCGCGCGGCCGGCGACGACGTCTGGGTCAGCGGCGTGCCCGCCTATTCGACGCTCGGCTATTTCGACGATCCCGTGCTGTCGACGTTCGTCCGCTGGCCGGAGGTCGAAGTCGCGCGGATGGTGTTTCACGAGCTCGCGCACCAGGTCGTCTACGTGAAGGACGACACGCAGTTCAACGAGTCGTTCGCCGCGGCCGTCGAGGAAGCCGGCGCGGCCCGCTGGCTCGCGGCGCAGCGCAATCCGGCGCTCGATGCGCAGTACGCGCGGAGCGAGCGGCTGCGCCATGCGTTCCGCGACCTCATCGGCGCCGCGCGCACGCGCCTTGGCGCCGCGTACGCGAGCGACGCGCCGGACGCCGTGAAGCGCGCGGAGAAGGCGGCCGCGTTCGCCGCGATGAGGACGGCGTACGATGAATCGAAGGCCGGCGAACCCGGCCTGGCCGGCTACGATCGCTGGTTCGCGGGTCACGAAGGCAAGGGTCCCAACAACGCGAGCGTCGCGTCCGTCGCGCTGTACACCGCGCAGGTGCCGGCGTTCCGCGCGCTGCTTGCGCAGGAGGGCGGCGACCTCGCGCGCTTCTACGCGCGGGTGCGGCAGGTGGCCGCGCTGCCGAAGCCCGAGCGCGACGCGGCGCTCGCGCAGGCGGCCAGCCACGGCCCGCGGCTGGCGGCCGGCCGCTGACCGGCCGGTTGGCGCCATCCGCGCCAGTACGCTGATTCAAAAGAGGTTTTGCCGAGCGCGCGGGCGGTGCCCGCCGAAGGCCCTGCGCGTCCTCGCAGCTATCTCATTGATCGCTCAAGCGAATTCAGATATACTTTCGGGCTCCCTTGCCTCACCCGCCGCAGACGGGGAGGCCGCCGACGGTCCTTCCAGGCAGCACGCACGACCGGACCGTCACCCACCGACCGAAAGGAGTGTTCTGCATATGCGTCATTACGAAATCGTATTCATCGTGCACCCCGACCAGAGCGAGCAGGTGCCCGCGATGATCGAGCGGTACCGCACGATGGTGACGGGCCACAAGGGCCTCATCCATCGCCTCGAGGACTGGGGCCGCCGGCAGCTCGCGTACCAGATCCAGAAGGTGCACAAGGCGCACTACGTCCTCATGAACATCGAGTGCGACCAGGCGACGCTGGACGAGCTCGAGCACGCGTTCAAGTTCAACGACGCGGTGCTGCGCCACCTGATCGTCGCGACGCGCGACGCGAAGGTCGCGCCCTCGCCGATGATGAAGGAAGAGAAGGCGCGGTCGCTCACCAACCGCGACGCCCGCGACACCGACACGCCGCGCGCGGCGGAGGCGCCTGCGCCGGCAGTGCCTGCGCCGACCGCGCCCGCGACGGCAGCCTAGCGTCGACAGGACACGGCAGCCGACGTGCCGGGCGAGAACCGGCTCACGCTCGACGCCACGCTCACGCAACGCGGCGACCTCCGCTACACGCCCGCCGGCATCCCGGCGATCGACTGCACGCTCCTCCACGCGTCCGTGCAGGCCGAGGCGGGCGGGCAGCGCAAGGTCGAATGCGAAGTGTTCGCGGTGGCATTCGGGGACGTGGCCAGGAAGCTCGGCCGGGCGCCCGTCGGTGGCGGACTCCGCTGCGAGGGATTCCTCGCGCGGCGCTACCGGACAGGCGTGACCGTCGCGCTGCACATCACGCACATCGAACTCGAGAACGAAAGGAATCACGATGCCCCGCCCGTTGGGAAGAGGTAAAGGCAAAGGCAAGAAGGACCTGAAGAAGCGCGACCGCGGCAATGCGCTGTTCAAGCGCCGCAAGTTCTGCCGCTTCACGGCCGAGAAGGTCACGGAGATCGACTACAAGGACATCGACGTCCTGAAGGACTTCGTGCAGGAGAACGGCAAGATCATGCCGGCGCGCGTGACGGGCACCAAGGCCCGCTACCAGCGCCAGCTGTCGACGGCGATCAAGCGTGCGCAGTTCCTCGCGCTGCTTCCGTTCACCGACCGGCACTAGGGAGCGCGGAACATGCAGATCATCCTGCTCGAAAAGATCGCCAACGTCGGCAACCTGGGCGACGTGGTGAAGGTGAAGAACGGCTACGCGCGCAATTTCCTGATCCCGCAAGGAAAGGCGAAGCGCGCGACGGCCGAGAACGTCAAGATCATCGAGGACAAGCGCGCCGAGCTCGAAGCCGCGGCGGGCGCCAAGCTCGCGGCGGCGCAGGGCCTCGCCGAGAAGCTCGAGGGCCTGGTCGTGAAGATCACGCAGAAGTCGGGCGTCGACGGGCGCCTGTTCGGCTCGGTGACGAACGTCGACGTGATGGAGGCGCTGAAGGCGCAGGGACTCGCCGTCGAAAAGGCGATGATCCGGATGCCGGAAGGGCCGCTGAAGCACATCGGCGACTTCCCGCTGACCGTCGCGCCGCATACGGACGTCGTCGCGAACATCACCGTGACGGTGATCGGCGACACCAGCCAGGGCTGACGCCGCAAGCAGCGTCGTTCCGACCGAAGGCCGCGCGGCGCATCGCGCGGCCTTTTTCTTTCGGCCGATGGCCCGGCTTCGCGCCGCGCAGTAGAATCGACGGGTTCCCCGTCACGTCCTGCCATGCCCGACGATCCCCAACTCGAGTCGCTGAAGCTCCCGCCGCATTCGCTCGAGGCGGAGCAGTCGATCCTGGGCGGCCTGCTGCTCGACAACGAGGCGGCGGACCGCATCGGCGACGTGCTGTCCGAGGACGACTTCTACAGCGACGCGCACCGCGTCATCTACCGGCACATCGTCGCGCTCGGGAGCGAGGGCAAGCCCGTCGACGTGATCACGCTCTCCGAGACGCTGGGGTCGGTGCAGAAGCTCGACTACGTCGGCGGGCTCGCCTATCTCGGCGCGCTCGTGCAGAACGTGCCGACGTCGGCGAACATCCGCCACTACGCGGCGATCGTCCGCGAGCGCTCGATCCTGCGCCAGCTCGCCGCCACGGCCGGGGAGATCGCCGACTCCGCGTACAACCCGCTCGGCCGCAGCGCGAAGAGCGTGCTCGACGACGCCGAGGCGAAGGTGCTGCACATCGCCGAGCAGGGCACGCGCGGGCAGCGCACGTACGCGCTGCTGAAGGATCTGCTGGCCGGCGTCGTCGACCGGATCGAGATGCTCTACAACCGCGACGATCCCTCGGACGTCACGGGTGTCGCGACCGGCTACACGGACCTCGATCGCATGACCTCCGGCATGCAGCCCGGCGACCTCGTGATCGTCGCGGGCCGGCCGTCGATGGGCAAGAGCTCGCTCGCGATCAACATCGGCGAGCACGTCGCACTCGAGCTCAAGATGCCCGTCGTCGTGTTCTCGATGGAAATGGGCGCGTCGCAGCTCGCGATGCGCATGATCGGCTCGGTGGGCAAGCTCGACCAGCACAAGCTGCGCACCGGGCGCCTGGGTCCCGACGACTGGGAGCGGCTGTCGAGCGCGCTAGGGCGGCTGTCGGAGGCGCCCATTCTGATCGACGAGACCCCCGCGCTCAACGCCATCGAGGTGCGCTCGCGCACGCGGCGGCTGCAGAAGCAGTACGGGCAGCTGGGCCTCGTGATCGTCGACTACATCCAGCTCATGCAGGCGCAGTCGTCGGGCGAGAACCGCGCGACGGAGATCTCCGAGATCTCGCGGTCGCTGAAGTCGCTCGCGAAGGAGCTCAAGGTGCCGGTGATGGCGCTGTCGCAGCTGAACCGCTCGCTGGAGCAGCGGCCGAACAAGCGTCCGGTGATGTCCGACCTCCGTGAATCGGGCGCGATCGAGCAGGACGCGGACGTCATCCTCTTCATCTACCGCGACGAGGTCTACAACCCCGACACGCAGGAGAAGGGCACGGCCGAGATCATCATCGGCAAGCAGCGCAACGGACCGATCGGCACCGTGCGCCTCACCTTCCTGGGCGAGCACACGCGCTTCGAGAACTTCGCATCGCCCGGCAGTTACTAGTTTCATCGGCGCGCATCATCGGGCGCCCCGACGCGGGGCGCGCGCGGCGCGATCACGAAAGACACCAGACAACCATGACCACGCCAACGCCACGCAATGCGGTCGTCACCGGCATCACCGGCCAGGACGGCGCCTATCTTGCCCAGTTCCTGCTCGACAAGGGCTACCGCGTCTACGGTACGTTCCGTCGCGGCAGTTCCGTCAATTTCTGGCGGATCGAGGAGCTCGGCATTGCCGGGCACGAACGCCTCCAGCTTGTCGAGTTCGACCTGCTCGACATGGGGTCGTGCATCCGGCTCCTCGAGAAGGCGCAGCCGGCCGAGGTGTACAACCTCGCTGCGCAGAGCTTCGTCGCCGTGTCTTTCGACCAGCCGGTCAACACGGGCCTGGTCACGGGCCTGGGCGTCGTGAATCTCCTCGAAGCCGTCCGGATCGTCGATCCGCGCATCCGCTTCTACCAGGCGAGCACGTCCGAGATGTTCGGCCGCGTGCAGGCGATGCCGCAGGACGAGGGCACCCCGTTCTATCCGCGCAGCCCCTACGGCGTGGCCAAGCTGTACGCGCACTGGATGACCGTGAACTACCGCGAGTCGTACGGGATCTTCGGCAGCAGCGGCATCCTGTTCAACCACGAGTCGCCGCTGCGCGGCCGCGAATTCGTCACGCGCAAGGTCGCGGACGCCGTCGCGCGCATCGTGCGCGGCAAGCTCGATGTCCTGGAACTCGGCAACCTCGACGCGCACCGCGACTGGGGCCACGCGCGCGAGTACGTCGACGGCATGTGGCGCATCCTCCAGCACCGCGAACCCGACACGTTCGTGCTCGCGACCGGGCAGATGCAGACGGTGCGCCACTTCGTCGAGCTCGCCTTCGCGGCCGCGGGCATCGCGATCGATTGGCGCGGCAGCGGCGCCGACGAGACCGGCATCGACGCGGCGTCGGGCAAGGTGCGCGTGCGCATCAATCCGGCGTTCTACCGGCCGGCCGAGGTCGACCGCCTGCTGGGCAATCCGGCCAAGGCGCGAGAGCTGCTCGGCTGGTCCGCGACGACGCCGCTCGACGCGCTGTGTCGCGCGATGGTCGAGGCCGATCTCGCGCGCGTCGACCGTGGCGTCTCGTACTGAGCGCATCCTCGTCACGGGTGCGGCCGGCTTCACCGGGCTGCACCTGTGCGCGCACCTGCGCGCGCAGGGGCATCGCGTGGTCGGACTGGTCGAGCGCGCACCCGCGACGGCGGACGAGATCGCCGTCGACCTGCTCGATGCGAGGGCCGTCGAAGCGGCGGTCCGCGCCACGGCGCCCGATCGCGTCGTGCACCTGGCGGCAATCGCCTTCCCGGGTCATCGCGATGCGGACGCCATCTATCGCGTCAACGTCAACGGCACCCTCGCGCTGCTCACGGCGCTGGCCGGCGCGGCGTGCGGCCGCGGCGGCGTGCTGCTGCCGAGCACCGGCACGGTGTACGGCACCGCGGACGCCGACGCGCTCGCCGAGTCGGCGCCGGTCGCGCCCGCGACGCACTATGCGGCGAGCAAGCTCGCGATGGAGCACATGGCGCGGATCTTCGGCCGCGAACTGCCGATCGTGATCGTGCGCCCGTTCAACTACACCGGCCCCGGCCAGCGCGAGCCGTACCTCGTGCCGAAGATCGTCCGCCACTTCGCGGAGCGGGCGGGCGAAATCGAGCTCGGCAACGTCGACGTGGTTCGCGACTTCCTCGACGTCCGAACCGTCGTGGACGCGTACGCCCGGCTGCTCGCCGCGCCGGACGCGGCGGGGCGCACGTTCAACGTGTGCTCGGGTGCGGGCACCGCGATTCGCGACATCGTCGCCGCGCTGGAACGCATCACGTCCCACCGGATGGCGATCCGCGTGAATCCCGAGTTCGTGCGGGTGGGCGAGGCGCAACGCATCGTCGGCAGCCCGGACGCGCTGCGGCAGGCGATCGGGGAGCTGCGGCCGATCCCGCTGGCCGCGACGCTTGCGGACATGCTGCGCGAACGCGAGGCGCTGGCCCGCGCGGGGACCTGACGGCGCGGGCCCCGCGCTTCGGTCCTGCGCGCGCGTCGCGATCGAGTCGCGGCCGGCGGTCCCCGCGTCGCCTTCTGGACGGCGCACGTCCCTGCGCCGGCAACGTCTACAGGACTTCCGCCGCGTGGTCGGCGAGCCGCGAGCGCTCGCCGCGCTGCAGCGTCACGTGGCCCGAGTGCGACCAGCCCTTGAAGCGGTCGACGACGTACGTGAGTCCCGAGCTGCCCTCGGTCAGGTACGGCGTGTCGATCTGCGCGATGTTGCCGAGGCAGACGACCTTGGTGCCGGGGCCCGCGCGCGTGATCAGCGTCTTCATCTGCTTCGGCGTGAGGTTCTGCGCCTCGTCGATCACCAGGAACTTGTTGATGAACGTGCGGCCGCGCATGAAGTTCAGGCTCTTGACCTTGATGCGCGACCGGATGAGGTCGCGCGTGGCGGCGCGGCCCCATTCGCCCGCTTCGTCGTCGGTCTTGTTGAGCACGTCGAGGTTGTCCTCGAGCGCGCCCATCCACGGGTTCATCTTCTCCTCTTCGGTCCCCGGCAGGAAGCCGATGTCCTCGCCGACCGGGACCGTCACGCGCGTCATGATGATCTCGGTGTAGACCTTGAACTCGAGCGTCAGCATGAGTCCGGCCGCGAGGGTCAGCAGCGTCTTGCCCGTTCCCGCCTGACCCAGCAGCGTGACGAAGTCGATCTCCGGGTTCATGAGCAGGTTGAGCGCGAAGTTCTGCTCGCGGTTGCGGGCGGTGATCCCCCACACGTTGTTCTTCTGGTGCGAGTAGTCCTTGAGCGTCGACAGTAGCGCCGTCTTGCCGTGGATCTCCTTGACGATCGCGAAGAACGGCGCCTCGTCCTTCTTCTCGAGGTACAGGAACTCGTTCTGCATCAGCGACGGCACGACCGGGCCCGTGAGGCGGTAGTACGTGTGGCCGCCCTGCTGCCACGACTCCATGCCCTTGCCGTGCTTGTCCCAGAAGTCCGCAGGCAGCTCGCGCGTGCCCGAGAAGAGCAGCTCGGTGTCCTCGAGGACCTTGTCGTTGAAGTAGTCCTCGGCGGCCATCCCCAGCGCGCGCGCCTTGATGCGCATGTTGATGTCCTTGGACACCAGCGCGACCTTGCGCTTCGGGTGGTGCTGCGCGAGGTGCATGACGACGCCGATGATCTGGTTGTCGGCCTTGCCTCCCGCCAGCGACGGCGGCAGCGCCGTCGAGATCGACTCGGTCTGCAGGAACAGCCGCCCCGTCGCGGCGCCGTGCGACTTCTCGGCAAGCGGTATGCCCTTCGCGATCGCTTCGAACGTCTCGCCCTGCGCCGTTACCAGCTCGTCGAGGAAGCGGCTGACCTGACGCGCATTGCGCGCGACCTCGGTCATGCCCTTCTTGTGGCCGTCGAGTTCCTCGAGCGTGAAGATCGGCAGGTAGATGTCGTGCTCCTCGAACCGGAACAGGCTCGTGGGGTCGTGCAGCAGGACATTGGTGTCGAGGACGAACAGCTTCGACGCGGACGTCGATCCGGACTTGGCCGGCTTGCGGGAGGGGAGGAGTTGCAACGTGGAAGGAGCGGGGCGCAGCTTGCGTTCGACCATGGGCCTCCTGGAGGGCTCGGGACGGCCGCGGCGCGCGGCCTTTCAATAATCGTACCCTTTTTGGTCGGCGACACAAGGGGTTGTGGTTGGAACCTCGACGCGACGGGAGGTATTGTGGTGGAAACGGAACAGCGGGCCCCAGGGGCGGGCAACGTCGCGCATCCCGCCGCGAGGTTGTCTGTTACAACGCCGCGACGAACGCGAGCACCTCGTCCACGTGGCCGGGCACCTTGAGGCCGCGCCACTCGCGCACGAGCTTTCCGGCGCCGTCGATGACGAACGTGCTCCGCTCGATGCCGCGGACCTGCTTCCCGTACATGTTCTTCATCTTGATGACGGCGAACTGCGCGCAGAGTTTTTCCTCCGGGTCCGAGATGAGCTCGAACGGAAAGTCCATCTTCGCCTTGAAGTTCTCGTGCGACGTCAGCGAATCGCGCGAGCACCCGACGACGACCGCGCCCGCCTTGCGGAACTTCTTGTACGCGTCGCGGAACTGCGTGCCCTCGGTCGTGCAGCCGGGCGTGTTGTCCTTCGGGTAGAAGTACAGGACGACGGTCTCACCCTTGTGGTCGGACAGCCTGAACGTCCCGCCGGTGGCGGGCGCCGTGAAGTCCGCGACTTTCTTGCCCAGCATCGGTGTCTCCTGGTGTCCTTCGTGATCCGCTTTGCCTTGAGTCTTACGCCGCCCGCGCGAGGTCGACGTTGCCGAGGAACTCCTCGCCCTGGACCAGCAGCGTGCCCGTGCGGCCGGGCACGGTGCCGGGACCCGTCGTGCAGCGCGGCAGCGCCATCGGCTCGACGGTCTCGAACAGCATGCGGACGGGACCAAGCGTGAATCCCTGCGCCTTCCAGCCCAGGATCAGCTGCTCGAACGCCGGCGCCAGGCGCATGCCCTCGAGTTCCGCGTGCAGCGTGAACACGTGCCCGGCCGGCGCCGCCGACGCGTCGCGCGTGCGCTCGAGAAGGTGGGCAGCGACGTTGTCCTCCGTGACGTCGCCGATGCCCACGAGCTCGTCCAGCGTGGGCAGCGTCGTCGGAAACTGGGGGCAGCGGACGGGCTCGGCATTCCAGATCGGCAAGTGCGGATGCGTGCCGCGCCCGTCCGAGCAGTAGTCGAAGCCGAGGCGCTGCGTCATGCGCAGCGCGTGAACGTTCATCTGCCATCCGGCGGCGCCGTGCGTGCGCGGCGGCTCGCGGAAGATCTCGGTGTACCGCTCGCACGCACGGTGCATTTCCTGGTACGTCCACGCATCGTCGGCCTCCATGACGCCGTCCTGCCACCGGATGTGGTCCCAGCAGTGGACGCCGGTCTCGTGGCCGGCGTCGCGCACGCCCTGCATGACGTCGGCCGCCCGCCGCCCGATGTCGGGGCCCGGCAGCACCGTTCCGTAGAGCAGCGTCTTCACGCCGTAGTGCTTCACCACCGACGTCCGGCGCACCTTGCCGACGAAGCCGGGGCGGAACACGCGCTTGATCGCGCGGCCCGTGTGGTCCGGCCCGAGCGAGAACAGGAACGTCGCGGCGACGCCGTGCCTGCGCAGCAGTTCGACGAGCGTGGGCACGCCCTCGCGCGTGCCGCGCAGCGTGTCCACGTCGATCTTCAGCGCGAGGCGCATCGTCGGAAGTGCATTTCACAAAGAGGCGCCGAGGCGCCGAGGAACGGCATCATCGAAATTCTCTGCGTCTTTCGCGCCTCTTTGTGGAACCGGGCCTGCGCTAGTCGACGAGCCGCCGCGCCTCGGCCACCTGGCCGCGATACGCGTCGAAGATCCGGGCCAGCGCATCCTCCATCCCCACGACCGGCTTCCAGTCGAGGTCGGCGCACGTGTTCGTGATCTTCGGCACGCGGTTCTGCACGTCCTGGTAGCCGCGGCCGTAGTAGGCCTCGGCGGTCGTGTCGATCAGCTTCACCTTGGCGGCGTTGGCCGCGTACTCCGGGTAGCGCGCGGCGAGCGCCAGCATCTTCTCCGCGAGCTCGCGGACCGACCAGTTGTTCGCCGGATTGCCGATGTTGTAGATCTTGCCGGACGCGATGCCGTCCTCGTTCGCGATGATCTTGAGGAGTGCCGCGATGCCGTCGTCGACGTAGGTGAACGCGCGTTTCTGCGTGCCGCCGTCGACGAGCTTGATCGACTCGCCGCGCACGATGTGCCCGAGGAACTGCGTGATCACGCGCGAGCTGCCCTCCTTGGCCGTGTTGATCGAGTCGAGGCCGGCACCGATCCAGTTGAACGGCCGGAAGAGCGTGTAGTCGAGGCCTTCCTGCATTCCGTAGGCATGGATGACGCGGTCCATGAGCTGCTTCGCGCACGAGTAGATCCAGCGCGGCTTGTTGATCGGGCCCAGCACGAGCTCCGACGCCTCCGGGTCGAACTCCGCGTCGCGCGACATGCCGTAGACCTCGGACGTGGACGGAAACACGATCCGCTTGCGGTAGCGCACGCACGAGCGGACGATCGGCAGGTTCGCCTCGAAGTCGAGCTCGAACACCCGCAGCGGTTCCTTGACGTAGGTAGCGGGCGTCGCGATGGCCACGAGCGGAAGCACGACGTCGCACTTCTTCACGTGGTACTCGATCCACTCGCGGTTGATCGTGATGTCGCCCTCGAAGAAGTGGAAGCGCGGCTCGGACATGAGATCGGAGATGCGGTCCGTCTGCATGTCCATGCCGTAGATCTCCCAGTCGGTCGACCGGACGATGCTCTGCGACAGGTGGTGGCCGATGAAGCCGTTGACGCCGAGGATGAGGACGCGTTTCATGGGGAAGGTGGCCTGCGGGGTGGCGACGCATTCTACCGCGCGGCCTCCGGACTCCCGCGGGACGGCGTTCGGGCCCGCTCAGCGCCGCGCGCCGTCCGCCGCGTCGCGCGGCGCCGCGTCGGGCAGGCGCGGAAAGAAGTGGACGACCGCCATGAGGAAATAGAGGTAGAGCGCCGCCCGCGTGTTGAACGCCGCGACGGCCATCGACAGCGCGGGGACGGCCGAGAAAAAAAGCAGCCGCCGGCGGATGGCGCCGGCGACCTCGGAGGTCAGCGCAGGCTCGCACAGCGCCGGCCGCCGCCGGATGTAGTTGAGGTTGGCGAGCAGCATCGCGGACAGCAGCAACTGGTTCGCGCCGTACATGACGACCGGCACCCGCAGGTTCTCGTAGTCGATCATGATGCTCGTCGTGAACGGCACGACCGTCACGAGCAGCATGAACGCGAGGTTGATCCACATGACGCCGCGGTCGATGCGGCGGACGTAGTGGAACTGCAGGTGATGGGCGATCCAGTACATGCCGAGCACGACGAAGCTCACGAGGTAGACGGTGAACGTGCGCTCGATCTCGAGGAGGTGCCGGACGAGGTGGTCGTCCGCGCTGATCGCTTCCGTGCCGTCGAACTTGAGGTCGAGCACGAGGATCGTCATCGCGACCGCCATGATGCCGTCGGTCAGCGCCTCGATGCGGCCCTTGGCCATGCCCGGCGCGGCGAGGCTTGCGGGCGGAGGCGGCTCGTCGTCATCGCTGGTAGGGTCCCCCCGAACGGCGCTGCGCGCCGCCCCCCCCAGGGGGCGATCGCCTTGGGGCGGCCCCGCGGCGCTCATTGCGCGTCCCCCAGCGGCAGGTCGGTGCGGCCGAAGCGTGCGGCGAGCCCGGCGGGCGTGACGGC
>Ga0315287_10005169_pt1 | contig 12829 bp, 13 predicted proteins | sample YL17G11_0_MG_FD_205037 | JGI IMG/M metagenome (GOLD analysis project Ga0315287, IMG submission 205037) | Sediment microbial communities from Yellowstone Lake, YNP, Wyoming, USA - YL17G11_0 | ecosystem: Environmental > Aquatic > Freshwater > Lake > Sediment | place: USA: Wyoming | collected...
AGTCGGAGAGCATGAGGTGAAACTCGACGCCTCTCGTGCGAGCGAGGTCACGCAGACGAGCCCGCACCGACGCGGCAACGTTCACTACTGGCCGTTTCGGGCTCATCCGACCGCCTCGAGATAAGGACGGATGACACGCGCGACCCGGTCCACTTCAGCGAAGCGCCACACCGCCTCGAGCCGCTTCGGATAGACTCGGCGATACTCGCGTAGCGCCTCAACGGCAACGTCGGTACCGATCTTGTTGCGGAACTTGAAACAATCCGCGACGGTCCTCGCCGCGCTGAAGACGCGCACGCGGACTCCGTCGACAACGTGATCTTCCACGCCGTCCCGAAGCATGGATCCCGAGAGGTACACAATCCGCAGCGGCGGATGCTCCAGACGCGGGCGCCATGCCTTCCGGTCGATGGCCAGCCACACCTCGAAGGGATTCTGGGTCGTCAGGTGGTGGAAGCGCAGGGCGGACAGGAGACAGACGATGCCCCCCGGCACGAGGCGAGCCACCTCCGCGAGGTCGTTGCGCTCGGTGAGGGCGGCAGCCGGGCTCCGGTAGAGCCCACGGCCTGCGCGGGTGATCGTGCCTTGCGCAAGGAGGCGGCGAATCTGGGTTCGCGAGACTCCTGCGCGCTCCAGGTCTCTGGAGCGAATGGTGCCGGCCTTCTTCAGCGCGGCGATGGCGCGATTGACTGGGCTCCTGGATGTCACAATACCTCGGCTAAACTTCATAACTGCCGATGAATTGTAACATTCGGCAGCAGGGCCGTCAATGGCCGGGCACGATGCCGACGAGTTGAAACGAGAGCGGTCAACCATCGTTGACGCCCGGCCTGCTGTGGCGCCTTCTGACCCTTCGCAAGCACTCGCAGCTTCGAGAGGAGCTCGGCAGGCGTCATGTCGTCCGTGTTGACCGACGAATTCCGGCTGACGACTTGGGTGCCTCGGACGAGAAATACGCCGAAGGGACCGGCCAGACGCCCAAATCCTCGGCTCCGGGCCGCGAGGAAGACGATCATCTCGTCTTCGATCTGGTATTGAGCGCGCTCGCCATCCCAACTCTCCTGCACAAACGTGACGGTCCGACCCATGGGAGTGGAGGAGTTGGGCTTGAGAACCTCAAGAACGGTAGCTGTATGCTCGATGTCGTTGGATGGGCACGGGGACGCGGAACGAACCGGACTTGTTCCCACGATCCGGACGTGAACAACGGCCGTCGACGCACCAATGGCGACCTGCATGAAGGGTCGGTGTCCGGGTGCTACCCTAGCCGCCGAAAGGGAATCTCACTCACTCTCGGCACCCTCGCGGGTAGATTTCTCGATGCACTTGCAATTCTCTTATCTGTCGCCCAGTGCGGTCCAGCTCGACAATTCGCGTTTGGAGTTCCGTTCGGCAACGCTGCGTCTTCACGTCACGCGGCAGCATCTCCAGTACGAATCGATGGCCGCTTGCTTCGGCAAGCAAATCCACACGTTCCGGTTTGAGAGTATTGACCGCAGGACTCAGTTGACCGAGGTTTGGAACCAAACCGGAGGGTGTCTTGTCAGATAGTGGCATCCGTTGCATCGCGTGCGGACGGAGTTCGCTGTCGAGCGGAACCAGCAGCATTGCTGTGAACAGCCGTATTTCAATCCGATCGTCGTAGCAGCGCATCCCGTGCACTTGAGCGAGCGGCATCTCTATCACGTCAGGCTTACCGATGCCCTCCCGTCCACCGAGTCGGATAACCGTGAGTTGGTGCTGGCCAGTCGGATAGTCGACGCCAAACTGGTAGGCAATATAGCGGTGTCCGATGCAGTAGTAGCCGTCACTGTCGGCCCGAGCAACACCAGTTACCAGCATCATGACGAAGGCGAACGCGCAGATGCCCCCGCGTGTACTCATTCGCGGCTCCTCGGGCAGCGGGAAGTGTCAAGACTGGGTCGATCGGCTGGCGCGATGCCAACCGCTCAGGAAGGATCATACACCTCACGGCACGCGCATCACGGGAGCGGTGATCGACTTCAGCCCGAAGTCGCGTACCCGAGCGACGGCCCCGTCCCGGAGGTTGCCTTGACCGGAGATCGTGTACCCCTCGAACGCCGACGGCAGAGTGCTGCCTCGTACCACGTATTGAAAGCGCAATCACTTGCGACGGTTCTAACGCCCCGTTCTTCGTCGAGCGTGAACCCGGCTGGGCTGAGAACCGTCAACGGTCGCCGCGTCTGCTTAATCGAGAACTGCATGTACAGCGCCTTCGCATTGGCCAAGATCGAAGCGTGGCGTGTCGACTATAATCAGCGTCGGCCACACAGCGCGCTCGGCCGCCTGACGCCGAACGAGTACGCGGAAACGTGTTAGGAACGACAGAACGCCTGAAGCTGGGTTTCTCCAGTGCCGGCTGTCGCGTTTTGGGACCGACGTCAGGGGCAGCAGAACGAGGCGGCCATCGCTGCCGTCCTGCGCAATGCCGCCCGCGTCACGAACATCAACATCAAGCCCTGGCCCTGACAAGGGCGTAACCAGCCGTCATGGAAGCAGAGTCAACGGGTGACACTTGAATATGGCGCAAGACTACCCGCGAAGGCCACGATGCACAAGGCGCTGATTGTTCTCCTGCTGCTTGCCGGGGCGGCAGGCGCGGCGATGCTGGGAAGCTGCGGACGTGGCAACGGATTGCCCGAGGACTTGATCGGTCACTTGGCGGGGCTGGGCATTACCATCACACCCACACGGGTCCATGCCCCGTTGTCCTCCCGTGGCGGTTATGTGGTGGCGCAGTACTCCGCCGCGATCGCCGCCAACATCGTGACGACGTTCAAGCTGCAACGGATCACACCTGAGGATGCGCATTCGGTGATTGAGCGAGCCGGAGGCCTGACCGGCGTGAAGGAGATCTGGGGCCTCACGAACCGACCGGCTCAGTTCCGACTGAGGGGCGGCGCACAGTTCCAGTATTTCTATCTGATTATCACGGAGGACGGCTTCATCTACCTCGTGGCGGAGTATGCCTATGGATAACGGTGGTGCCGGTCGCCCGACCAGGATCGCCGCAGGAATGTCCATCCTGATCAATTTCCTGCTTTCTTGGACACTCTTGCCTTTCGGTATCCCACCCTTCCGCAGCTACTCACTGCGCGAGTTGATCGAGGTACTTCTCTGGCAAGGCATGGGGGCGGTGGGCTGGCCCTTGGGGCTAGTGGGCGGGCTGGCGAACTTGTGGTTGCACCGAAGGTCATCGGATCTGGCAGGTCTCCTGTTCTTCGCGATTTATCCACTGATGTTCGTGCTTCTCATTCTCGCTTTGTACCCAAGGCGGCCCAAGCGGTGGGTGTTGGCCCTGGCGCACCTGTCGTTCATCGTCTCGTTTGCATTGGTTTGGTACAAGGTTCTCAACGGATATGATTTCATGAAGGGTTAGTCAGGCCAATGCCAGTGAAGCGGCAAGCGAGTGACCAGTCTTTTTCGACTGTGGCTCCGGAAGTCGCGGGTTCGAACCCCGTTACCCACGCCACTCCATGCCTCGATTTCCTCCACCAACCGAGCGTCGCTCGCGTTGACGGCCCCCGGGGGTGGATCCACGGGGACCGACGAGCGTGCGGTCAGTCGTCGCGGTGCCGCGGGAACATCATGCGCACGCCGTAGCGCTTGATGCGGCGCCAGAGCGTGACGGTGCTGATATTGAGCGCCTCGGCCGCGCGCCGGCGGTTGCCACCAAACTGCGCGAGCGCCCGCTCGATCAGATCGCGTTCGTGCTGTTGAAGATCGAAGGATGGTCCCGCAGGCGCACCGCCGTCCTGGAGGCGAAGGTCGGGCGGCAACTCGTGCGTCGTGATGCGCGGACCGGTGGCGAGGATGGCGGCGCGATCGATGGCGTGCTGCAGCTCCCGCACGTTGCCCGGCCATGGGTAGTCGAGCAACACGCTCATGGCGTCCGGTGCGATCGTGTGCACGTCCTTGTTGAAACGCACCGCCGCCTGCCCGAGGAACTCCTGCGCCAGCGCCGGGATCGCCTCGCGCCGCTCGCGCAGCGGCGGAACCGTGATCACGAACGCGGCCAGCCGATAGTAGAGATCCTCCCGAAACGTCCCCGCGTGGACGGCAGCGCGGAGGTCGCGATTGGTGGCGGCGACGATCCGCGGGTTGGCCTTGATGCTGGTCTCGCTGCCCACCCGGCGGATCTCGTGCTCCTGGAGCGCGCGCAGCAGCTTCGCCTGCAGCGCCGGCGACATCTCGCCCACTTCATCCAGAAACAACGTGCCCGCGCTGGCCACCTCGAACAGCCCCGCTTTGTCGCGGACCGCGTCGGTAAACGCGCCGCGCACGTGGCCGAACAGCTCCGACTCGAGCAGCGTCTCGGTCAGCGCCGCGCAGTTGAGGCTCACCAGGGGCTGGCCGGCCCGAGCACTCTGCTCGTGGATCATCCGAATCACGAACTCCTTGCCGGTGCCGCTTTCGCCGCAGATCAGCACGCTCGTGTCGAGCGGGGCCACGCGGGCCGCGAGCTCCAGCGTCTCGCGCATCCCATGGCTGACCAGGACGATGTGCCCGCGACGCGCGTATTGCTCCACGCGATCGCGGAGCGCGTCGATTTCGCGGGTCTGGTCCGTCTGCCGGCGTTCGCGACGCGCCGTCGTCTCGTGGCGGCGATGTTCGTCCTGGTGCAGATGCTCCATCTCGGCGGCGAGATCGGCACAGTGGAAGTCGGTGCGAAGCCGAGCGCAGTCGTCCCCCCAGCCGTCGGCGTCTTTCCCCACCACGACGCAGTGGGAGCCTGACACCGCCGCGCACTGCGTCTCGCGGAAGTAAATCTCGCGCCCCAGGCACGCGCTGGCAAAGCCGCTCGCGTACCCGGCCAACGTCCAGCACACCGGCTCGACCGCCGTCCCGAAATGGTGCAGGTGCTGCTCGACCTCGTAGGAGTGCCGCCACAACGCCTCGGCTTCGAAGCGGCGCGACGCTGGGTCTTCGGTGAACCGCACCAGCTCGGCATGCACGATGCCCTCGAGGCTGTGGAGCATCGGGCCCAGGCGTACGCCGTCCAGCGGGTCATCCCACTGGAACTGGGCGCGCAGGCTGATCGCGTCTTGGTACCCGTTGGCAAAACCGAATCGCAGGAGGAGCGGGCGGGCCGTCTCGATCCCGACCGTGGCGATCAGCTCGCGCCGCAATACGCCGACGGCCGCCGCGCTCACCACGAGCACGCGTTGCTCGTGAAGTCGGATTTCGCCGCCTTCGGGCCGGAACTCCAGCACCTCCGGCAACTGCAGGTCGTGATCGGGTCGCATCGCAGCACCACGCAGGGGCGCCGAGGCCTGTGCGGGGGGCTATCAGGCTGCGAACAGGATACATCCACTTCGGGCTCGGCCGTGCATTCTGAAACCCAGCGTTTCAGTAAGTAATTGCGTGTACGTTTCGTACACACCGTGTCCAGCCCGCAAACACTTGCCGGCGCTTGACTTAGCGTCGTTCTGAAGATCGCACCGGCTGGCCCGATTCCTGCTCCATTTTCATCTCTAGGGAGGAGTGTCGAACGTGGACAAGCCTCGGTGGCAGCATGCCCTCGGCGAGATGCGCGACGCGGCAGCATCCCTGCGCGCAATGTTGGCGACCGATGTGTCGTTCGAGCCGCTGCCCGGCCCTCAGTCGCAGGAGTGGATGGCTGTTCACGAAGAGCACGGCCAGACCTTCAACCAGTACGTGCAGGCCCTGACGCGGCCGACCGCCGCCGAGCGGACCATCTACCTCCAACCCGTCGACGACGTGGGAACTCTCTCTGACAAGTGCCTGTCTTCGCTGGCCGTCTTTGCCGGAGCGTTCTTCGGACTCGACGTGCACGTTCTTCCGCCGCTCGTCCTGGACCCGTCGACCCTGACGACCAGGGTGGCACCCGACGCGGGCAACCGGCAGGTGTACACCGGTGACATCCTGAGCCGGCTCTTTGCCGGCAAGCCGGCCAACGCGTTTTGCGTGCTCGGCATCACCGCCCACGATCTCTTCCCTCATCCGATCGTGAGCTTTGCGTTCGGCGAGGCCTCTGCGTCGTGCCGGGTCGGCGTCTGCAGCGTCGCGCGCTACGGACCGCCGTTCTGCGAAGACGCGCCGGGCAGGCAGCCAGGTGCGATGAGGCGCCGTTGCTGCCGTGTCGTCGCCCACGAGATCGGCCACATGGCAGGCATCCTGCACTGTGTCCAGTTCCGGTGTCTCATGAACGGTTCGGCGAGTCTGACGGAAAGCGAGCGGCGGCCGCTGCACCTCTGCCCGGTCGACCTCCAGAAGCTCCAGTGGCTGCTCGGATTCGATCTCACGGAACGCTACCGCCAGCTCCAGCAGTTCTGGCGCGATGCCGGAGACGACCAGGAAGCCACCTGGATCGCCAGCCGTCTGCGGGGATCCACAACTGGCTGGCGGAAGCTCGCCTCCTTGGTTGGCCGCCGCGCCTGATCCCACAGCAGGCGACGTCGTCGCGCCCCAACGGGACCGGTGGGCGGGCACGATGAATCGCGTCCCTACCTGACGCGCGACGCGCTAGAGATGACAGCACCCGCGCGAGCACAGCCTCGATTGCCGTTTCTGCCAGATCGGTCATTCGCGTTCTTCGCAGTTCCTTCAACCCGTTCTACACCGACCCGCTGGTTCCTCAGGAATCCGGGCGGTCGCTAGCGGCATGCACCGTGCAGAAGCCCAACCGGCGCGAGGCGCGGCGGCTGGAACGCCGTTGGCCGAAGGCGGGGACACTTGACATATGAGCATCGTTATTGATATGTCTAGACATATGAGAACGACTGTTCGGCTCGATGATGCCCTGCTCGAGCAGGCGCAACGGGAAGCGAGGCGGCGAGGTCAGACGCTCACCGCGCTGATGGCGGAAGGCCTTCGTCTGATACTCGCCAAAGGCACGGCTGCGCCAAAGCGGCACCTCGTTGTGCTGCCGATGTGCAAGGCGGGCGGCGGCACGTTGCCGGGTGTCGATCTCGACGATTCCGCGGCACTCGTCGACATCATGGAGGAGCGATCGTGATCCTCTCCGATGTCAACGTGATGGTCTATGCATTCCGGTCGGATGCGGCCGGCCACCATAAGTATCGCGAGTGGCTGCAGGCCACGGTCAACGGCAATGAAGCCTACGGCGTCGCGCCCCAGGTCCTCTCGTCGTTTGTGCGAATCACGACGAACCGGCGCGTGTTCGCGAGGCCGAGTAAACTCGAGGAGGCGCTGCTGTTCTGCCGCACGCTGCTGGAACAACCGCACTGTCAGATCATCCAGCCCGGCCCGAGGCACTGGAAGATCTTCGCCGACCTGTGCCGGCATTCGAAAGCCACCGGCAACCTCGTGGCGGACGCCTGGTTGGCCGCGCTGGCAATTGAATCGGGATGCGAGTGGATTACGACCGATCGCGACTACGCACGATTCGAGGGGCTTCGGTGGAGAACGCCGGCGTAAGGCAGGCGGGCACGGCGTGCCGTGCCCCTACTTCGCGCGCGAGGCGCTCCACTTCTCGGCCTTGCCGTTTGACGCGACCGTCCCCTCAATGGTGCTGCCGTTGACGCGGCCCGCGTAATGGGCGCTGCCTGCCGTGAAGCTGATCTGATCGCCGAGCAGTTTGCCGCCGGCAATCGGCGTCGACACGACGCCGTTCTTGAGCGACCCGGTCACCATCTGGAATTCCTGCCCCAGCGTCAGCTCGCCCTGCGCGGACTGCCACTCGCCCGCCGCCTTCGCCGGCACGATCCAGAGATACGCCGTGCAGTACGTGGAGCAATCCTCGGTCACCGTCACGGTGTCATCGGCCGTCCACTCGCCCATCGTGAACGAATTCGACACGATGCGGGTGCCCGGCTTCAGATCCAGGATCTTCGGCCGCAGCCTGAGGTTGATGTCGGGCAGCAGAAACATCGTGATGACGGTGGCCTTCGAAAAGTCCGTCTCGAACAGGTCGGCCTTCTCAAAGGTGGCCTTCTCGCCCACGCCCGCCTCCGCCGCGGCGCGTTTCGACAATTCCACCATGTCGGGGTTGTATTCAATGCCGAATGCCCGCGCTCCTCGCTTGGCGGCCGTGATGACCGTGCGCCCGTCGCCCGATCCGAGGTCGAAGACGACGTCCTGCGCGGTCACCTTCCCGAGATCGAGCATCTTGTCAACCAGCGTCTGCGACGTCGGCAGCCAGATCACGTCCTTGCCGGCCTGACCTTGCGTGGGTTGAAACTGGCCGGGTGGCGGCTGCTGCTGCTGCGCCTGCGCAAACGCTCCTGCGACCAGTACGATCAGAGACAGAATGAGGAGCGCTCGGCGAGCGGAATGCGATGCCTTCATGTGCGTTCTCCAGCCAGTTATGGGGTCATCCGTGGATCCGTCGACCCTGAATTACTTCTATCGGCGCTATCCTACCAAATCGAGCGAACTTCTCGGCACCCGGGCGGAAGCAGGGGTCCCCGACCCAACTGCCTCGTGAGGGTGGCATTCTGGGTTCAACCCTGGATTCCGGCGTTCGCCGGAATGACGCGCCAAGAGGGCGCCTTCAGGCACGGAGATCGCCCCGAGGGCGACGGCGATGCTGACATGCCTGCCTATGTGCTCGCAATCGTCTCGACATGCGCCAGGTGATGCAGATCGTGGCCCGCCAGCAACTCCAGGATCCACGCGACGCGCATCTCGCCCCGCTCGGGATGCAGGAACACCCGCGTCAAGTCCCTGGCCGTGAGGCTGCGGTACAGCGGCAGATTGAACTGCCGCAGCGACACGTACGCGCCGAGCGCGTCGCGCCAGCCAACCAGCGGCTCCCGGCGCATCCACTCGTCCTGATCGAACGGTTGGACCACGTAGTGGTCGCTTTCGAGCGCCATGCGCAGCCTCACGCTGAAGGCGAGCTCGGTCTGTGCCAGGTGAAGAAACAGTTGCGCGGCCGTCCACTTGCCTGGCGCATACGACCGGGCGAACTGCCTGGGGGTCATCCGCTCCGCGAGCGAACGGTAACGCCCGGGCGTGCGCCCGAGCGCAGTCACGGCATCACGCTCCCCGAGCGATGCCCGATACGGATTGTTCCCCCAACGCTCGATGCCCCGGCGAGATGGCGTGCTCATGACACTCTCCTTCCTGATCCCCGCGCGTGCGTCTGATGCAGCAATTGCCTGGTTGCGGGATGTTGCGGGTTGGTCAGCACCTGCTGCGGATCGCCTTGTTCAACCACGCGCCCCTCCGCCATGACGATCACGCGATCGGCGTAGTCGCGGACGAAGTCGTCATCGTGGGTCGCGACGAGCAGCGTGCGGCCGTCGGTCGTCAACCCCATCAACGTGCCGCCGAGTTCGTCGCGCCGCGCCGGGTCGAGCGACGCGGTCGGCTCGTCCATCAGCAGCAGGGGCGGGTCGACAGCCAGCGCACGCGCGATGGCCACGCGCTGCGCTTCGCCGCCTGACAGTTCGCGGGGCAGCGCAGAGGCACGGGCACCCACACCCATCTGGTCAAGCAGTTGCCGGGCCCGGCCTTCCGCCTCGCCACGATCGATGCCGTACGCATGCACAGGCGCCAGCCAGACATTCTGCAACGCGGACATGTGCTCGAAGAGGTAGTGAGACTGGAAGACCATGCCCACCTTGCGCCGCAGCGCGCCAAGAACGGGCTGGCGCGGCAACATTCCGGGTTGCAGCTCGACGCCATCCACCGCAAGCTGGCCCCGGTCGAACGCCTCGAGCCCGGCCACCGCGCGCAGGAACGTCGTCTTCCCGCCGCCAGACAGTCCCATCAACGCCACGAACTCGCCGGACCCCACCTCCAGGTCCACGCCGAGCAACACGTCGCGGGCTCCGCGCCGCAACTGCACGCCGCGTGCCCGCAACAGGACCCCATCTACGCCGTTGGTGCCTTCCACTTGGCCTCCAGGTTCCGCGCAACCCGTGAAAGCGGCAGCGACATGCCGAGATACATGGCGGCGCAGAGCGCCCCCGGAATCACCCAGCTCCCGATGTTGGCCGCGAAGATCGACGTCTGCTTGGTCAATTCGACCACGGTCAGCACCGAGACGAGCGACGAGTCTTTGAGCAGCGCGACAAAGTCGTTGGTCATCGGCGCCAGCGCGAGCCGAAGCGCCTGCGGACCGCGTACCAGCGCGAAGACCTGACGTTCGCTCAGGCCCAGCACGCGAGCGGCTTCGAGCTGCCCTTTGGGCACCGCCTCGAGCGCCGAGCGATAGATCTCGCTTTCGTAGGCCGCGTAGTTCAGGCCGAGGCCGACGAGCGCGGCCACAAACGCCGGCAGACGCACGAACTCCGCCAGACCGTAGTAGAGGACGAACAACTGCAGCAGCACCGGCGTGCCCCGGGTGAGTTCGACGTAACCGGTGAGGACGGCGCGGGTCACGGCGCCGCCGTACACGCGGCCGCTCGCGACGACGACGCCGAGCGCGACGGCCAGCGCCATCGACAGGCACGACAACACAATCGTGATGACCGCGGCGCTCAGCAGCGATGGCAGATAACGGACCACCGCCGACAGGCCACCGAGCGGCGCGGCGCCACCCGGCGACGAAGGCGGCGAGGCCTCGGCCCTTCCCTGGGGCGGAGGCGGCGCGGTGCCGGTTCGGCCAAGCGGCTGAGACGGACCGGCTGCGGCAGTCGTCACATCATGGCCGGCGAGCACCCACGAGCGCAGCTTCGGCTGGTCGTCGTTCCAGAGACCCCACTTGCGGAAGATCGCCTCGAGCGAGCCGTCGCGCATCGCCGCTTGCAGGATGGTGTCGATCCGATCGCGCAGTGACGCGTTGTCCTTCGCGAGCACACCGACGTAGTACCCGATCGCGACGGCCTCGGGGATCGTGTAGATCCCCTTCTCGCGCCGCATGGCACGATCGGCGATCAGGTGGTCCAGCAGCACCGCGTCGACGCGACCCAGCATCAGGTCGCTGTACGGGTGCACGTCATCGTCGTACGACACCGGGATGACGCCGAGGCCGGTCTGCGCCTTGAGCAGCATCTCGTAGGCCATCGAGCCGCCGAGCGTGCCGACACGCCGGCCAGAGAAGTTGGCGAGCGTGTGATACTTGCCGCGGTCCGCGTCCCGGATCGTGATGACCTCGCGGAACGCGTAGTACGGGACCGTTGCCGAGAGCGCGCCCCGACGCGCCGGCGAGTCCTCCATCCCGCAGAGGCCGATGGCAAAGTCGCCGCGGCGGACCGAGGCGTCGATCGACGCGAACTGCACCGGGACGAACTGAGAGGTGAGGCCAAGGCGATTCGCGATGAGGGCCGCGAGATCCACCTCGTAGCCGACGACCTTGCTGGGATCGGCCGGGTCGGCCTCGACGTACGGCGCGCCGCCTTCCGGATCGCAGCCCCAGCGAAAGATGCCTCCGCCCGGGCGCGGCTGAGCGTCGGCGCCCGCCGCGAACGACAGCGCCGCCAGCAGCAGGGCGCCGACGGGGAGGCGGCCTCGGCGGGCCGCAGTGCTGAGCATCACAGGTATCAGATGGTGCGTTCGGGCATTATGTTGACGGAAGGCCGCCGAAGGCAAGCGCGCAGGTTCCCGGAAGATGCGATAGGATCATGCCGCTATGCGCCGACTCACCTTGCTCGTCGTCATCCTTGCCGTGGCCGCCGGCGTCATCGCGTGCGGCAGCAAGTCCGGCAACACCATCACGATCGCGGTCGTTCCCAAGGGCACGACACACGAATTCTGGAAATCGGTTCATGCGGGCGCCATCAAGGCGGGCCGCGAGCTGGGCGTCACGATCCTCTGGCAGGGGCCGCTCAAGGAAGACGATCGCGAGGACCAGATCAGAGTGGTCGATACGCTGGTGTCGCGCGGCATCCAGGGCCTGCTGCTGGCGCCGCTCGACGACAAGGCGCTGCGTCAGCCAGTGGCCAACGCGGTGCGCGCGGGTGTCCCCGTGGTGACATTCGACTCCAAGCTCGAGAGTGACGACCCTGCGAGCCTGGTCGCCACGAGCAATCTTGATGCGGGCAAGCTGGCCGGGATGCACATGGGAAAGATTCTCGGCGACAAGGGCAACGTGGTCGTGATGCGGCTGCACGAAGGCGCGGCCAGCACGACAGCCCGCGAACAGGGTTTCCTCGACGCCATCGCCACATTCCCCGGGATCACCGTCGTCAGCTCCAACCAGTATGCGGGCGCGCTCGCCGAGGGGGCGTATCGCACGGGTGAGAACCTGCTGGCGTCCACCAGGGCCGCCGAGGGCTTCGTTCAGGGCATCTTCTGTCCGAACGAGTCGACCACGTTCGGCATGTTGCGCGCGCTGCAGAACGCGGGCCTGGCAGGCAAGATCAAGTACGTCGGTTTCGACAGCAGCGACAAACTCGTCCAGGGCGTGCGCGACGGCCAGATCGACGCCCTGCTGCTGCAGGATCCGTTCGCGATGGGTTATGTCGGCGTCAAGACGCTGGTGCGGCACATGCGCGGCGAGACGGTGCCGAAGTTCATCGACACCGGCGCGACCGTCGTCACCCGCGAGAACATGAACCAGCCCGACATCAAAGAGCGCCTGCAGCCGAACCTCGATCAGTACCTGAAGTAGCAGCGGCATGAGCCACGCCAGGCTTCGCGTCGCCCACGTCAGCAAGCGCTTCGGTCCCACCGTGGCGCTGGACGGGGTGCACCTGGAGGTGGCGGCCGGCGAAGTGCACGCGTTGGTCGGCGAGAATGGTGCGGGCAAGAGCACGCTGATGAAGATCCTGTCGGGCGCGCTCGCGCCCGACCAGGGCGAGGTGCATCTCGACGGCGCATTGTACCACCCGCGTAGTCCGCTCGATGCGCGCCGTCAGGGCGTGGCAATGGTCTACCAGGAACTGTCGCTCGCGCCGCATCTGTCCGTCGCCGAGAACATCCTGCTCGGCGTCGA
>Ga0315287_10005172_pt1 | contig 12824 bp, 13 predicted proteins | sample YL17G11_0_MG_FD_205037 | JGI IMG/M metagenome (GOLD analysis project Ga0315287, IMG submission 205037) | Sediment microbial communities from Yellowstone Lake, YNP, Wyoming, USA - YL17G11_0 | ecosystem: Environmental > Aquatic > Freshwater > Lake > Sediment | place: USA: Wyoming | collected...
CGCTCGGCGCGTCGGCGCCGCTCAGGGAGGGCGTTTCGCGCCGCGAGCGCTATGCACTCGATCGCCGGGTGGACATCCAGGTCGAGCCGATGCCGAACGTCCTCATTGAGCGCGATGTGCAGCGAGCCGACCTGCAGCCCACGCCGCGTTCACCGCGAAGAGCAAGCAACCGCGGGTCGAAATTGTAAGGAACTCACGGGTGTCCCGGTTGCGCGACGCTCTCGCAAGTGCACGTGGTGCCACAACCTGCATCCGCTGCGCGAACCGGGGCATCGGCCGTCGCCGGGGGAGCGCACGAAGATTGCACCCGGCGCCATGACCACCAACTCCTCCAACTGCGGGGTGCCCGATGAGGATCGCTGCTCTGACGCTCGCCATCGCTCTGGTGCCAGCCGGCATCGCAGCGCAGAAGGTCGCCATCGCGCCAACGATCGGCATCTATGCGCCCATGTCCGACCTGATCAATGCGGTGATCGACGGCCAGCAGGTCGTGCTCAAGCAGCAGGTCGGTCTCGCCGTGGGCGGGCGCATCGGCGTCTTCTTCACCCCACGATTGAGCTTGGCGATCACCGGCACCTACGTCCCCAGCCAGACCCAGGTCACCATCGACGAGACCGGCATCAACCAGAACGACCCCACCAAGACCAACCTCTGGTTCGGCAGCGGCCGACTCTCGTTCTGGGCCCTTCCGCCCACCGGCATCTTCTCCCTCGGCCTGAGTGGCGGGGTCGGCCTGGTGGGGCGGGGCACCACCACCGTGACCGACAATTTCGGCCAGACGCTCACCAGCCCCTCCACCAACGATTTCGGCGGCGTCGTCGGCGCCACGGCGGGAGTCAATCTGGGAGGGATCGGGCTTTTCATCGGCGTGGACAACTACATCTACAATCCCACGGTCTTCGAGGCGCAGGGGGTGAAACCCAAGACCCAGAACGACCTCCAGATCCAGTTCGGGCTTGGCGTACCGCTGGGCGGGGGATCCGGCAGGTAACAACCGGGGGCTTACCTGGCCCGGGTGCCGGTCGGTTCGATGATCGTCACCCGGCGTCCCAGCGCCTTGCCGAGCGAATCGGCCAGCCGCCGCGCGGTGGCCTTCTCGGACATCCCACTCACGACCACCTTGTTGAGGGAATCGGTGGCGCTCACCGGCACCACAACGCTCACCGGCCAGTCCAGTCCCTCAAGCCGCGCAGCCAGCGCTTCCGCGTCCTTCTTGTGCGTGAACGCCCCAACCAGTACGCGCCACTCCTTCGCGGGACTCGGCTCCCTGGGCGCTGTGGGCCGTGGCTCCGGCTTGGGCCACGCGGGGGCTGACACGAACACGGTATCGGCGCTGACCTTGGGCGCGCGTGTTCGATACGTCCTGAGTCCGAACGCCGCCGCGGCGAGGACACACACCAGCGCCAGCACTGCCAGAACGCGCTTCCGCCGGCGATGCGAATGATCTGCAACGCGCTCTTCCGATTCCGCGGGAACGACGACCCGAGGCAAGTTCGCCGCGCCTATCGACCGGGCGGGACGACGACCGACTTCACTCCGAGCGTACGCGCCAGCGAATCCGACGCCTGGCGCGCCTGGCCCGCGCTGCTCAGGCCCTCCACCCGCACCAGGTACAGCATGGACGCACCGCGCCGCTGGGGGATCACTGTCGCCGTGTAGCCCAGCACCGATGCCCGCTTGCCGAGCTTCATGGCATTCGCCTCTGAACCGAACGCGCCGATCTGCACCGCGTATCCACCACTCGTGGACGTCGACGTCGTCGGCGGCGATGTCCGGTCGTTCTTGAGGATCGGGGGCGGCGTCGCGACCGTCACCCTGGCGGTTTCGGGCGATGCAGCGCCCAACGTATTGACCGCCGCTTTCGGTGCCACCACCGCCGGCGCCACCACCGCCGGTTCCACCGCCCGCGCCGGTGTCGTGTCCGGTCGCAGGCCCCCCGCCAGATCCGACACCTTCGTGTGCCCGATGTCGAGCAGCATGCGTGCGACGAACGCCAGGATCACGAGGCCGGCGCCGGCCACGATCAGCCATCGGTTGGCGCTGCTGCCACTGCTGCGGTGACGTGACGAGAACATCAATCCTCCTGTTGGCGGTGCCTGCCCTGGACCGACCCCTAGATGTCGGCGGGGCCGCCGCTAAGTTTACGCGGGTGTGGCGCTGGGTGTAACACCATGCGAGGAGGTTCCATGGGGGTGAAGTCCCTGCTGGTCCCGGTGGCGTTGCTCCTTCCGGCCGCCCTGTCGGCCCAGCAAGCCGGTATCACCGGTACCTGGGTGGCCAAGGTGAAGACGAAGGACGGGCCGCAGAAGGTCATCATCCGCTCCGACTCGAGCGCCAGTTGGGGCAATGAGACGGTGCGCTGGCGCTGGCCGTCGCCCACCGAGATCCGCATCCTGCTGGGCGGCGAGTGGGAGACGTACACCATGGACCTCAAGGGCGACAGGATGAAGCTCTCCGGCACGGAGCTCGACGAGCCGGTGACGCTCAAGCGAGTGGGCCCGCCCAGCGCGCGTCCCGACTCGGTGCAGATCCCTGCCGACCCCGGCTCGTGACATCCGGCCATCGCGGCTAGATGGCGAAGGCCATCTGGGCCCCGTCGCAGCGCGTGAGGCGGAGCGGGCCGACCGGGTCGTCCTGGCGGGCGGCGTGTACTACCCCGGTGAATCCCTTTCGCCGCAGCGCCGTCTCCACCGTGTTCCGGGCAAGCTCCTCAGTATTGCAGCGCTGGCTCAGGTGCGCGAGCAGCACCGTGCCGAGCCCGGGATGCATCGCCTCCACCAGGAGGTCGGCGGCCGCGCGGTTGGAGAGGTGACCCGCGGAACCCGCGATGCGCTGCTGCACCGACGGCGGATACCCACTGGTCCGGAGCAGGATCTCATCGTGATTCGCCTCGAGGATCACGGCGGTGAGCTCGCGGAGCAGCAGCCGCACCGCCGCCGTCGGACGCCCCAGGTCGTACGCAATCCCGATCTTCACCCTATCCAGTGACTCCACCGCCACCGCCAGCGGCTCCGCGGCGTCGTGCGCGATGGGACATCCCCAGACCGTGAAGGGCCCCGCTTCTACCCGCACCGCGCTCCCGATCGCGCGGTGCGTGGCGCCCTCGGTCCCCGACTTCGTGAGGATCCGCCACGTCCCCGGCGATGTGAGCACCGGGGCGCCGTGGCGGGCCGCGAGCCGGAGTGCCCCCGAGGCATGGTCCCCATGCTCGTGCGTCAGCGCCACGCCCACCAGGCCGCCGAGATCGATCCCGGCGCGCTCCGCGCGCCGGGCGATCTCCTTCGCACTGAACCCGGCATCGACCAGGAGGACGGCACCCTCGCACTCGAGGGCAAAGCAGTTTCCGCGGGATCCGGAACCAAGCGCGCTGAGGCTTGTCGTCACCGGACGGAGAGTCGGCGGAAGATCGAGATGAGTGACGCGCGGCGCTCGGCCGTCACGGCGACGTCGCGGCGCGGCATGACCCGCTCGGCGATGCGGAGGAAGCCGTCTTCCGTGAGTTGTACGTCGCCGTTGGCGCCCCACGAGAACGGCGGCACGTACTTGCCGAGCCCTTCACCGAACACGTTGGCACCCGCGCCCACCACCGTCCCCGTGGGCAGCATGGTGCCGATCGCGGTCTTGGCGTGGTCGCCGATGAGGCTGCCGAGGAACTGGCGACCGGTCTCGATGGTGCGGCCCGCCACCGTGAGCCGCACCGTCCCGTAGGTGTTCTTGAGGTTCGACGTCGTGGTGCCCGCGCCGAGGTTCACCCAGTGGCCGATCACGCTGTGGCCCACGTACCCGTCGTGGCCCTTGTTCGCGTAGCCGTTGAAGATCGTCGAGCTCACCTCGCCGCGGACTACCGACCGCGGGCCGAGAATCGACGCGCGGATGTAGCCGCCCAGCACCCGGGCGCCCGGCCCGACGTAGCACGGGCCCTCGAGCCGGGTCCCGCTGCGCACCTCGGCGCCGCGATCGATGACGATGACTCCCGGGCGCGCGTCGAACACCACGCCCGGTTCCACCTCCGCGCCCGACGACCGCACCCGCGACGCGTCGCCCAGGACGATGCTTTGCGCGGGCAGGGGACCCGCGGCGCTGGTGAGGAAGTCGGCGCAATCATGCTCCAGCAGTTGCTCCAGCGCCGTGACCAGGTCGAAGGATCCCCGGAGGAGGATGCCGTCGATCTCCTGCGACGCGCCCGTGAGGTCGGCGTGCCAGGCGACGCCGTCGGGGACGATCCACGCCACGGTGTTGCCCTGGGCAGTGAGCCGGCGGATCTCGGCGCCAAGCGACATTCGCGTCCCGGCCGGGGCGAAGTCGCTCCGCGCCACGATGACCGGTCCCTTGAGCCCGTCGGCGTGCCGCGACTCGGGGGCATCAATTTCGTGGAAGCCGATGTTGTTGTCGCCCAGGATGGCGCTGGTGCCAGTGCCGAGCGACGCTTCCCACCGCTCCCGGATGCGCCACAGCCCCGCGCGCAGTTCGCAGATCGGCCGTGCGCCGTGGAACGGTGCCCAGGCGATGGCATCATCCGGCTCGAGCAGGACGAGGGGGGCGGTCATGGCAGGTCGCGGATGGCGGGAGGAAGGGTGTCGAGCAGTTGCTTGAGGTCCGCGGCACGGCGGCGGTGCGTCACCAGGATGCGGCCATTGGCGCGCACCACGATCAGGTCGCTCACGTCGCTCACGACGATCGGCTCGTCGTCGCTCCACACGATGCAGTCCGTCGCGTTGTGCAGCGACGCGGGGCCGACGGTGACGTTGCCGCGTGAATCCCGCTCGCGGATCCGGCCGATTGCGTCCCACGTGCCCACGTCGTCCCAGCGGAAGGCGCCGCGCACCATCGCCACCGCCTCGCTCCGCTCCAGCACGCCCACGTCGATCGACACCGGCGTGAGACCCGCGAAGAACCCGGCCACGTCGCCTGCCGCGAGCCGGTCCAGCCACGGCGCCAGCTCCGGCGTGTGCGCCCTCACCTCGGCCGCCAGACGCTCCGCCGTCCAGGCAAAGAGTCCGCTGTTCCAGAGCGCGCCCGCCGCCATGAGGTCGAGCGCCGTGGCGGCGTCGGGCTTCTCCTGGAATCGCGCCACCCGGGTCGCGTCGGCATCGAGCGCCGCGCCCGGCACGATGTAGCCGTAGCCCGTCTCCGGCCGCGTCGGCACCATGCCCACCGTCACCAGCCGGTCGTGCGCGCGCGCTGTGCGGAGCGCGAGATCCGCGGTCCGCCGGAACACCTCCGGCTCGCCGATCCACCAGTCGGCGTGCATCGAGAGCACCGCCGCCTCCGCATCGCGCCGCCGCGCCTCGTGCGTCGCCCACACCAGCGCCGGGGCCGTGGACGCCGCCCGGGGTTCGATCAGGATGTTGGCCTGGGGCAGGGCCAGCCGGTCGCGCAGCGGCTCGGCCAGGGCCGGGCCCGTCACCACCAGGATCCGCTCCCGGGGGATGAACCCCTCCAGCCGCTCCACCGTTGCCTCGGCGGTGGAGCCGGGTCCCGTCAGCGGGAGCAGCTGTTTCGGTTGGGCGGGAGTGCTAAGCGGCCAGAAACGGGTGCCGGAGCCACCGGCGAGGATGACGCCCCAGTTCACAGGAGCGTCGCGAGCGCGGTGCGATGCCGGCGGAGGTCGTAGAGCACCCGGCCGAAATTCGCGTCCGGCTCGACCAGCACGAGGAGCCAGCTCCCGGGCGCGGCAGGGGAGATCAGGAGAGTGCCCTGGTCCCCCTCGAGCGCGATCGTCTGCACCGTCCCCAGCGCCGAGCCGTCGGCCAGCCGGCCGGCATGACGGATCGCCGTCGCCGCGAGCGCGGCCATGGCATCGGGATCGGAATCGGCCCGCCCTTCGTGCGCGATCGGCAAGCCATCCATGGATGCGACGACCACCGCCTCGACGCCAGGTCGGTCGGCCAGCGCACGAATCACGTCGCTCAAGCTGCTCATGCAAGGCTCATTTCGCGGCAGGGGAGAAGCGCTCGGCATTCTATGGAGCGCCATGGGCGAAGTCAAGAAAAATCTACGGGTTGACCACCCTCAGGACGAGGCCTAAGCTTCCCCGCCATGCACCGATTGTCTGGGTCCATCCCGCTGTTTTGCGCGTTTATCGTTGCCGCCTGTTCGAGCAGCACCACCCTGCCCGATCCGACCGACGCCAACATCATCGATACCACCACGGTCTGGGCCCTCAGCGGGACCGCCGTTACCGATCCGAGCGGGTTCTCCATTCCCGACCGCGTCGCCGTGCGCACCGACCAGAGCGCCGCGTTCGATTTCGCCTTCAATGTCGACAATTCGGGCAAGCCTGTCTTCCTGCCCATTGACCTGCTCGGGCTCGGCTCCCTGTCGGGCCTGAACCCGGGGCTGCTCATCACCACCACACCCTTCGATTCGATCCGGACGGCGGTCACAGGCGATGCGTACGTCGTCGACGACACCGTGGATGTTGTCATTGGCAGCAGCTACTTCGCCCGCTCGCGAATCGTCTGCACCACGCTGTCCGTGCCGCAGTACGGCAAGATCGAGGTCCTCTCCGTCGATCCGGCGGAAAGGTCGATCACGTTCCGCTTCCTGGTCAACAACAACTGCGGGTACCTCAGTCTCGAGCCGGGCTTCCCGAGGAACTAGGGCGTGATCGACGTCAAGCGACTTCGCCAGGATCCCGACGGAACCCGGGTCGCCTTGGCGCGCCGCATGGACCCATCGGCGAACGCCGCTGTTGACCGGATTCTCGCGCTCGATCAGGCACGTCGCGAGTTGCTCGTGGCGTCCGAGACGCTCAAGGCGAAGCGGAACGCCGAGACCGAGCAGGTGGCACAGCGCAAGCGCGAGGGGAAGCCCGCCGATGAGTTGCTCGCCGCACTGAAGGAGTCGTCCGAGGAGATCAAGCGGATCGACTCGCAACTGAGGACTGTTGACGACGCCCTCGAGCCCGAACTGCTCACCGTCCCCAACATCCTGCTGGCCGATGTCCCCGACGGCGACGCCACCCAGAACAAGGTCACTCGCACCTGGGGCGAGATCCCGAAATTCGACTTCACCCCGAAGCCGCACTGGGATCTGGGCGAGGCGCTCGGCATTCTCGACCTGGCGAACGGCGCGAAGGTATCCGGCTCCGGCTTCCCCATCCTTCGCGGCATGGGAGCCCGGCTCGCGCGCGCGCTGGGCAATTTCATGCTGGACCTGCACACGCAGGAGCATGGCTACGAGGAAGTCGCTCCGCCGTACCTGGTGAACAAGGCGTCGATGCAGGGCACCGGGCAGCTTCCGAAGTTCGCCGATGAGCTCTACGCCATTGGCGCGGATGGGCTGTACCTCATCCCCACCGGTGAAGTGCCGCTCACCAACGTGTATCGCGACACCATTCTCGACGCGTCGGCCCTGCCTGTCGCCGTCTGCGCCTGGACCCCCTGCTTCCGGCGCGAGGCCGGCGCCGCCGGGAAGGACACCCGCGGCCTCATTCGGGTGCACCAGTTCGACAAGGTCGAGCTCGTGCGCCTCTGCCGCCCCGAGGACACCGAAACCCAGCACGAGCTCATCGCGCGCCAGGCGGAGACGGTGCTCGAGCGTCTGGAGTTGCCGTATCGTCGCCTGGCCCTCGCCGCGGGAGACACCGGCTTCCACAGCGCCCGCACCTGGGACCTCGAGGTCTGGGCCGCCGGCGTCGGCACCTGGCTCGAGGTGTCGAGCGCCAGCACCTTCACCGATTTCCAGGCGCGCCGTGCCGGCATCCGCTTCCGCCCGTCGGCCGGCGCCAAGCCCGAGTTCGTGCACACGCTCAATGCGTCGGGGCTCGCCTTCCCCCGGACGATCATCGCCCTGCTCGAGAACAACCAGGCAGCGGACGGTTCGGTAAGGATCCCCGGTGCGCTGGTACCGTATCTCGGGACCGACCGGCTCGTCGCCCGTGCCTAGCGGCAGGAGGCTGCGGCGCTTCGCGCCAGTGCTGGTGGTCGTGCTGGTGACGCTCCTGGTGCTGCTCAGTGTCGCCACCAGCCTCACGGTCGTGCGCCACTTCCGCCGTGAAGCCGAGAGCGCCAGTAAACTCTACGCCGGCGTCTTCACCGGGCTGAACGATCCCCGTCCCGGCGCCGAGGCCAGCGCGCTCCTCCGGCTCGGCGAGCACGTCAAGGAACTTGGCATGCCGCTCGTCGTCACCGACAAGACCGGTCGGGTGACCGCCTTCGACAACGTGCCGTTCCCCGCCACTATCGACGATCCCAAGCTGCGCGAATACGCCGCCCGCCTCGATGCGCGGAACCCGCCCGTGGTTGACTCCCTGGTGGGCACCATTCACTACGGTGGCATGCCGGCGGGGCGCATCATCACGGCGCTGGTCGTGTTCATGGCGGTCACCATCGCGTTCATCATCGGCATCGCCATCTTCGCCTATCGGGCCGCCATCGATTCCCAGCGCGATCGCGTCTGGGTCGCCATGGCTCGCGAGGCAGCGCACCAGCTCGGCACTCCACTCATGAGCCTGCACGGGTGGATCGAGACGCTGCGCTCACGCTCGACGCCGCCGCCAGGGCTCGCCGATCACCTCATGGCCGACGCCGAGCGCCTCGATCGCGTGGCGCAGCGCTTTGAGCGCATCGGCAATGCGCCGCGCAGTGAGCTCATCGGACTTGGCGCCCTCGCCGATCGCGTGGCGGGATACTTCCGGCCCCGGCTCCCGAAGCATGCCAACCCGATCGACCTCCGCGTCGAGGCGGCCGGTGCTGGTCCCACGGTGAAGGGCGATCCCGTCCTCCTCGAGTGGGCGCTCGAGGCGCTGGTGAAGAACGCCATCGATGCCCTCCAGGGTCGCGGTGGCACCATTACCATCCACGCAGAGGCGGCGCACGGTTCCGGTGAACTGCGCGTGGTGGATGACGGACCCGGCGTGCCGCGCGAAATCCGCCGCTCGATCTTCGAGCCCGGTATCACAACCAAGGAACGCGGCTGGGGCATCGGGCTTGCCCTCGCCCGACGGGTCATTGAGGACGCACACCACGGCAGGATCGAGCTCGACCCCCTGGCTGATACCACGGCGTTCGTGATTCGCATTCCGCTCGCCGATCAGGAGGTTTAGCTGGATGGAGTGGATTGAGGGACTGAATCTCGCACAGCGCGAAGCCGTGGAGCACGTCCACGGCCCCATGCTCGTGCTCGCTGGTGCCGGCTCGGGGAAGACCCGCGTGCTCACATCGCGCATCGTCAACCTCATCGAGCAGCACGGCGTGCCGGTGCAGCGCATCTTCGCCGTCACCTTCACCAACAAGGCGGCGGGTGAAATGAAGGCGCGCGTCGGTCGCATGCTGGGCCGCGACCCCGCCGGACTCTGGATCGGCACCTTCCACAGTCTCTCCGCCCGTCTCCTCCGGCGCGAAGCCGAGCTGCTCGGCTTCACCCGCGCCTTCACCATCTACGACGAGGACGACCGCGAGGCCCTCGTGCGCCGGCTGCTGGAGCAGAAGGGCCACTCGCCCAAGACCTTCACGCCGCGCGCCGTGTCGTCGGTCATTTCCGCCGCCAAGAACAAGATGCAGTCGCCCGAAGACCTCGCCGCGTCGAACCCCTTCGATCGCCTCGCCAAGGTCGCCGGCGACGTCTTTTCGGCGCTCGGCCCGGCCATGAAGAGCGCCAACGCGATGGATTTCGACGATCTCATGCTCCATCCGCTGACGCTCTTCCGCGAGCACCCCGACCGGCTCGCGGCGTGGCGCGATCGATTCGCGTTCGTGCTGGTAGACGAGTTCCAGGACACCAACCGCGCCCAGTACGAGATGGTCCGCGCCCTCGGTGGCCATGGCAACGTCATGGTGGTGGGCGACGACGACCAGTCCATCTACGGCTGGCGCGGCGCCGACGTGAAGAACATGCGCCAGTTCCAGGACGATTTCGCCGGCACGCAAGTCGTCAAGCTGGAGGAGAACTATCGCTCGTCGCAGGTCGTGCTCGACGCCGCCAACGCCGTCATCGCCGAGAACCGCGGACGCATGGGCAAGACGCTGGTCACCAGGCGCCGGGGCGGGGAATCGATCACCCTGCTCACCGCCGCCGACGAGCGCGACGAGGCCGAGTGGGTGGTGCGCGAACTGGTGCGCCGGCGCCAGGCGAATGACTTCGAGCCCCGCGACATGGCGGTGCTCTATCGCACCAATTCACAGTCGCGCGCCATGGAAGAGGCGTTCCGTCGCGCGGGCATGCCCTATCGCCTCATCGGCGCCATCAGCTTCTACGATCGGCGCGAGGTGAAGGATCTCCTCGCCTACCTCCGACTCATCGCCAACCCGCGCGACGACGCAGCCTTCCTCCGGGCCATCGCGGTCCCCCGCCGCGGCCTGGGCGATACCAGCCTCGCCACCCTCACCGAGGTGGCCACCACCTGGAAGCAGCCGCTCCTCGCCGTGGCCCGTGCCGCCGATCGCGCGCCCGAGCTCCGGCCCAATGTGCGCATCGCGCTGCTGGCGTTTGCGCAGCTCGTCGATTCACTCGCGCTGCAGGCCCAGACCCTTGCTCCCGCCGATGTGCTCGAACGCCTCATCGAGGCGGTCAAGTACGAGCAGGTGCTCATGGCCGAGGGACCCGAGGGCGCCGACCGCTGGGAAAACGTGCGCGAACTCGTTGCCGCCACAGCGGAGTGGTCGGAGGTGGCGGGGGACGACGAACCTTCGACTCCGTTGGAAAGGTTCCTCACCGAGGCGGCGCTCCTGTCCGGCAACGATTCGATTGCCGGCGCCGAAGACGGCGTCACCCTCATGACGCTCCACACCGCCAAGGGCCTCGAGTGGCCCCTCGTCGTGCTATCGGGTCTGGAGCATGGCCTCTTTCCCCTCGCCCGCGCCGAGGAAACCCCCGGCGGCCTGGAGGAAGAGCGGCGGCTTTGCTACGTCGGCCTCACCCGCTCGCGTGACAAGCTCTACCTCACCTGGGCCCAGACTCGCCGCCGTGGCGGGGAGCTCCGCCACTCCATCCGGTCCAAGTTCGTGGACGCCGTTCCCCCTGAGATAGTGGATGAACAGCGGAGTTCGCTGGTATTCTCCGTGGGACGGCAGGGCGGCGGCATGACCTCCGGTCGCTACGCTGGCTGGGGACGCCAGCGCGCCAGGGACGACGACACCGATTCATCCTTTCTGCCGCCTGCTGCCCCGGAGGAAGCGTCACAAGACTCGCCCCGCTATGTAAAAGGGGAGCGGGTGAGGCACCGGCGGTTCGGCAGCGGCAAGATTCAGGGACTCATCGGCACCGGACGCGACCTCAAGGTCTCCGTGGCCTTCGACGACGAAACGATCGGCGTGAAGCAGCTCCTCGTGGCCTACGCCGGTCTCGAACGCGATTGGGAGGGAGCATGAGCGGCATCACCCGGAATGACGTCCTGCACGTGGCGCGCCTGTCGGCACTCGAAGTGCCCGACGCTGAACTCGATCACCTGGTTGACCAGCTGCAGCGCATTGTGGCCATGGTCGATCAGCTGGGCGAGGTCACTGTGGCCGGGAAGGCGCCGCCGTTCAATGCCGGTCCCGCCCAGACGGAGTTGCGCGCTGACATCATCGCGCCGGTGCCACTCGCCCACGCCCCGGCAGAATTCAGCCCGGGCTTCATCGGAGAGTTTTTCTCCGTGCCCCGGCACACCGCGATGGAGGAAGGATGAGGGCCGCCGAGATCGCGCGCATCGTCGCTGCTCGTCTCACCGAGAGCGATGCCGCCGGCCTGAACGCCACCCTCGACTGGTCGCCCGGCCTGCTCGAGCGCGAGGCTGCGCGCGTGGACGCCATGCCGTCGCCGATGCCGCTCCACGCCATGCCCATCGCGGTGAAGGACAACATCGTCACCACCGAGCAGCCCAGCACCTGCGCCTCGAAGATTCTCGAGGGCTACACCAGCCCGTTCAACGCCACCGCCATCGATCGCCTCCGCGCCGCCGGTGCCATGGTGGCCTGCAAGGCGAACATGGATGAGTTTGCTATGGGCTCCTCCACCGAGAACAGCGCCTTCGGTCGGGTGAAGAACCCGATCGATCACTCCCGCGTGCCTGGTGGCTCCAGTGGCGGCTCTGCAGCACTCGTCGCAGCCGGCGTCGTGCCCACCGCACTTGGCTCTGAGACTGGCGGTTCCGTGCGCCAGCCCGCGAGCTTCTGCGGCATCGTGGGAGTCAAGCCGAGCTATGGTCGCGTCAGTCGGCACGGCCTCATCGCCTTTGGTTCATCGCTCGACTGCATCTCCGTCTTCGGCAACAACGTCGCCAACGCTGCCGCCGTGCTCGGCGTCATGAGTGGGCACGATCCCCTCGATGCCACCACCGCGCGCCAGCCCGCGCTCCCGCTCTCGCCCGGCGATCTCCCCGACCTCAAGAACCTCGTCATCGGGTTGCCGCGCGAGTACTACCCAGCCGACCTCGACCCCGGAGTTCGCGCCGGGCTCGATCGCACCATCGCTGCCGTCCGCGCCCAGGGCGCCGAGGTGCGCGAGGTATCCCTGCCGCACTCGAAGTACGCGGTGCCCACCTACTACATCGTGGCCCCCGCCGAGGCGGCGTCGAACCTCGCGCGTTTCGATGGCGTGCGGTATGGCCTCCGCCGCCTCAAGGATGGAGACGACGTCGCCGACATGTATCGCCGCACCCGCGGTGAGGGCTTCGGCCCCGAGGTGCGCCGCCGCATCCTCGTCGGCACCTATGTGCTGAGCGCCGGCTACTACGACGCCTACTACGGCAAGGCACAGGCGGTGCGGGCACTCATTGCGGAAGATTTCCGGAAGGTCTTCGCCAGCGGCGTCGATCTGCTCCTCACGCCCACCACGCCCACGCCAGCATTCAAGGCGGGCGAGAAGGCCGACGATCCGGTCGCGATGTACTACGCCGACAT
>Ga0315287_10005173_pt1 | contig 12824 bp, 12 predicted proteins | sample YL17G11_0_MG_FD_205037 | JGI IMG/M metagenome (GOLD analysis project Ga0315287, IMG submission 205037) | Sediment microbial communities from Yellowstone Lake, YNP, Wyoming, USA - YL17G11_0 | ecosystem: Environmental > Aquatic > Freshwater > Lake > Sediment | place: USA: Wyoming | collected...
TGCCTCTTCCTCCTCGGGAGGGGGCTCTTCAGGGACCTTGTGTTAGTCAACCTCGGAGCCTACGCCGCCCTCATGCTCGCCCTGAACAGGTGGGACCACATGAGCATACCGCTCCACCACCTCCTGGCCGTCGCATCAGCGCCCGTGTTGTATCAGGCCCTCAGGTACGTCAGCCCCCTGTATGAGTCCGGCAGAAGACTCGTCCCCGCCTTTGCAGCGGCAATCATCCTCCTGCCATTCGCCGGCTCGCTGTGGCTCGACCTGGGAGCGTTCTTTTTTGGGGGCTTATGCGGCTCCGATGAGGCGCAGGTGAGCGGCATTTGCGAGGCGGTGAACAGGCTCGCCTTCCGGGGGGAACTGGTCGTTGCGCCCACATTCTTCGCGCCATGCATGGAGGCCGATATGACAGTCTGGGAGAACGTGCTCCCGTACAACGGCGTCAGGTTCGCCTACTGGAACCGAGCGTACGGTGCGGGGGAGTACGCGAGGAACCTGAGCGTGGAGAACATAGGCTACGCCGTCATGGACGCGGGAACGCTATTGGAGGCGGAGTCGGGGAGAGGAGACCAGGCCAGGATATTCGGGGGGCTCAAGGACTGGGAACTCGTCTACGAGTCCAATGGAACGGTCGGAGAAGGCTGCCGGCGAAGCTATGTCGTCCTAAGGAATCCGGGGGCGAGCCCGGACTACAGCTCGAACTCGTAGGTGTCGAGTATCTTCTGCTCGGTCGGCCTCTTCACCTCGGCCGTGACCTTCACGTACTCCTCGAGGCCGGAGCCGCGCACCTTCTCCTTGAGGAGGCCGTCGACCTGGTATATCCCTGCGGAGTTGGTCATCTCAATCTTCAGCGTGATGGGCTTCTCCTTCGTGGATTCTATCTTCACGTTCCTGATGGACTGCGCCGACACGCTGTGTATGTTCTTCTCCCCGATGGAGAAGGGTATCCTACTCCTGCCTTCTGCCATGTCGAGGGCGTCGGCTATCCTCACGACACCGGCCTCCATTGTGAGCGGCGTGTATTCGGTGGAGTGGGATATTATGGCGTGCAGGACCTCCCCGTATATTATCGTCCTGCCTTTGATGTCGTATAGGCTTTCGATGAGCCGCCGTATTATCGGCGCCGCCACGGGTATGCTGTAGCGGGCGTGGTCCTGTCGGTGGACTATGTGGCCGACGTCGTGCGTGCATGATGCGAGGAAGACAACGACTTCCGCGTCCGCGGGCGTCATCTTGTGGTTCTTCACCACCGACGGCTCGACGCCCGCCCTCATGAGGTTCCGTAGCATCAGAAGAGCAGCGTTCGTTACTATCGCCACGTGCGTGGGGCCGTGATCTGACATGTGGCTCCTGTCGATGGCGGTTATGTTGCTCGCGGCCCACATCGTCTGGAGTTCCACGTCAGCGTTCACAAGCTCCAGGAGCCGGCCCAGCTTCTCGTTGTCGTTGACAGGCACGTTCAAGGCCATTGTGTAGGATATGTATGCGGTGGCTTAAAGCCTACGCAGGGTATGCTTCCACCAGGATGTCGCCGCCTATTCTGATTGCGGACGCGTACCTGAGTTCCACCGCCTCGGTAAGCTCCCTTATCGGTGCGCCCTTGAAGGCGGGGATGTTCGCACCGAGCATGAGCTTCGGCGCGATGAAGAGTATGTATTTGTCGACTACTCCCGCCTTCACTGCCGCGGCGTTGACCGTCCCGCCGCCTTCGATGAGCACGGACGTGACTCCGTTTTCGCCGAGCTTCGCCATGAGACGGGGGATGTCGACTTCTTCCCTGCCGAGGACCCATATCTTCGCCTTCCCCTCAAGCTCCTGGATTCTAGACTGGTCGGCCCGGTCGGTGGTCGCTATGATGGCGCCGCCCCCCATGAGGACGTTCGAGTCGGATGGTGTCCTGAGCCTGCTGTCGAGCACCACCCTCAATGGGTCCCTGCCGCCTTCCGTCCTGGCCGTGAGGTGCGGGTTGTCTGCGAGGATTGTGTTGACTCCTACGAGGACGGCGTCATAGCGGCTTCTGAGCTCGTGGACCAGGTTCCTGGATTCCTCGGACGTTATCCACTGGCTTTTACCGGTCGACGTCGCCAACTGCGCGTCCAATGTCATCCCCGCCTTTATGATTACGAATGGTTTCCCGGTCCTTGCATGCTTGAAGAACGCCTCGTTCACGAGCTCGCATTCCCGGGCCAATACTCCGCCCCGGACCGTTACTCCTGCGGCCTCGAGCTCCTCCCTCCCGCGGACCTTTTCGGTCGGGTCCTCGGCGCCGTAGACGACCTCCTTGACGGCTGCCTCGATTATCGCCTTCGTGCACGGGGGGGTCTTCCCCCAGTGGCTGCACGGCTCGAGGGTTACGTAGAGCGTGGCCCCCTTACAGTCCTGTCCCCCGATGGCTTCCGCTTCGGCGTGGGCCATCCCGGCCTTCTGGTGGTATCCCCGGGAGATTATCTTCCCGTCCTTCACGAGGACCGCGCCGACGTAGGGGTTAGGCGACGGCCGCCCCTGAAGCGAAAGTTCAAGCGCCAGCCGCATGTAGTCCTCGTCGCTCATAGCATGTGCTCCATCCTGGTCTTCTTAGTGCTCAGGTATCTCTCGTTGTTCTTGTTGGGCTTCACCTTCACAGGTATCCGGCCCGCCACCTTCACGCCGTGGCATTCAAGGTCGTTTATCTTCTGGGGATTGTTTGTCATGAGGAGCACCGACTTTACGCCCAGGATGCTGAGTATCTCGGCGGCTTCCGCGTAGTCGCGGCCGTCTGAGGCGAACCCCAGGCGCTCGTTCGCCTCCACGGTGTCGTATCCCTTCTCCTGGAGGACGTATGCGTTGATTTTGTTCAGGAGCCCTATGCCGCGGCCTTCCTGCGCCATGTATATGACCGCTCCAAGCCTTTTGCGTTCTATACGCCTGAGCGCCCGCTCAAGCTGGGGGCCGCAGTCGCACCTTAGGGAGTGGAAGCAGTCTCCGGTTGTGCAGGACGAGTGTATCCTCACGGGCACCCGCTCGGCAGCTATCCTGCCTTTGTACACCGCCAGGTGTTCCCTCCCGTCCTGGTCCCGGAACGCCCGCACCCGGAACGTTCCGTGCCTCGTGGGTAGTGCGGCCTCGCCGGATGAGACCGTCATCCTGGCTTTGGGGGTGCTTTCTAGGTGGCGCTTGCACGCCCTGCTTTTCGCGTATGCCCCCTTCACCTTCACCCTATCACCACCGGCGCGTTCTTCTTCCTGAGTTCGGCGGTCCTCTGGGCCATCTTCACTGCCGCTTCGACTCCGCGTCGCGCGTAGTCTTCTATCCTCGCCTGACCCTGCGCCCTACTCATCCCCGGCCCGGAGACTCCGAGGCCCACCGGCTTGCCGTATTCCAGGGACAGGTCCATGAGCTTCCTCGCCGCGTGCTGCGCCACCACCTGGTCGTGGTCGGTGTCGCCTTCAAGCACCGCGCCTATGGCGACGACGGCGTCGACGTCGTCGCGGCTCATCATCGCCTTAGCCCCGTAGGGTAGGTCGTACGCGCCAGGCACCCGTATTATGTGGGTGACGTCGCATCCGAGGAATTCGGCGTGCGACCTGGCCCTGCCCATCATCAACTCCGTTATGTCGGCGTTGAATTCGCCGACCACCATGCCCAATCTTAGTTTGTCCATAATACACCTCACAATGAGCCTGCGTCCCCGCCGCCCTGCCTTAGGCCTCCGCCTGCGTTCCTGGCGAACCATGCCGGGTCCTTCAGGAGGCGGACCGCGTTCCTCGCGTGCTTCTTGCAGCGGTCTTCCGTTATCGCCTTGAGCGTCTTCTCGTCCTTCGCCTCGTCCTCGTGGACGAAGACCTCGATGATGTGTTTTCCCGACATCAGCTGCGCCTGGATGAGGCCCGTTGAAGCCTCGTGGGCGCATACCTTGTCGATTTCCTTTGCTCCTGGCATCCCGCATGCTATGCAGATGTCGCATTCCGCAAGGAGCATCTTGCACGCGACCGGGAGGTCTTTGACGCCGGGCACCGTCCTTCTCGCCACCACGATGTCCGGGAAGTTGTCCCGTATCTCGTCGTATGCTATCTTGCCCATGTTCACCCTGGCGAACGTGGTGTCGACGACCCCTATCTTCACAGCTCTCCCCCGTCGACGAATGCGAACCCTTTTTTCCGGGCGTATGCCTTTGCATCCTCGACCTTCAACGAGCCCCCGTCGTCGGATAGCATCTCGCACAGGACCATCGTCTCTGAGAGGCGGGCCTTCCTGGCAAGTTCGATGGATAGCTCGGTGTGGCCTCTGCGCTCCTTCAGGGTCCTTGAGATGAGGAGGGGCACGTGGCCTGGGGCGTAGTATTTTTCCGCGAGTTCTTTTCCATCCCGTATTTTCGGGAATTCCGATATCGTGAGCGCCCTGTCCCTGTCGGGTATGCCGGTGAACGTGTCCCGGTGGTTTATCGCGAGGCTGAATGCCGGTTTGTCGCCGTATGCGGTGCGCTCGGGTATGAGCTTCCGGACGGTTTCATTGGACTTTGCCATCAGGTCCGCCATGTACGGCAGCGAAAGATGCTCCGCCACCTGGGGGCCTAGCGCGAGGCATATGAGGCCGCCCGCGTCCTTCCTCAGGGTACGGATTGTCTTCTGCGTCACTGCCGATGCGTGTATGATTAGGTCGACTTCGTCCTCGCGGTCGCTTGAGTCGTGCAGTAGCACGATGCGGCCCATCCCCAGTTCCTTTAGCGCTTTTTCGAGCATCCTGATGAAATAGGAGTACTTACTTAAAAAAGATAAGTTACCAAAAAGTGAGTAATGATTAAGTTTCTGGGGCCATCTAACCTGCAGACCACAACCTAAAGACCCGGTTAATAACGTGGGCCACCGTAGTTTTATCAGATGATCAAGCAGATAGTCGACAGGGGAGCGGTTGACAGCCTATACCGGGAAGGCCTCTTGTATTCAGCCTACGGCCAATACGAGCGGAAGGTCCACGGATACAAGGTCTTCAAGGTGCCCCTGAACGCCAATTTCGTCTGCCCGAACTGGGACGGCCGCCTCTCCGGGAGCGGCTGCGTCTTCTGCCCGAGCCAAGCTAAACAGTTCACCTACCAGAGCTTCAGGGAGGTCATAGACAAGGGCTTCACCGAGCAGATACGCGCCCAGGTCGCCCACTACCAGGAGATGGGGGCCGGGAAGAAGGGCCTCGTCTACGTCGCCTTCGGCACGAACACGTACGCCCCCATAGACAGGCTCAGGCAGATATTCGACGAGGTGGTGAAAGCCCACGAGGACGTTATCGGATTCACCGTGGGCACGAGGCCGGACTGCATGCCGGACGAGGTACTCGACCTCCTCGGGGAATACCGAAGGAGCGGCTACGAGGTGTGGGTCGAACTCGGCCAGCAGACCGTCCACCAGCACACCCTCAGGGAGACTAACAGGCAGCACGGGCTCGCGGAACTCATCAGGTCGACGGATGAATGCCACGCCCGCGGCATCCCGGTGCTCGCGTTCATCATACTAGGCCTGCCAGGCGAAAGCCACGACGAGCAGGTTGAGACGGCGAGGATTATCTCCGCCATCGGAATCGACGCCGTGAAAATCTACCCGCTAGTCGTCATGAAGGACACCAGGCTGGCAGGGATGTGGGAGACCGGCGCGTACAAGAGCCTCGGCTTCGACGAGTACGTGAGCCTGGTCGCCGACTTCCTGGAGCACCTCAGCCCGTACGTCCTCATACAGAGGATGAGCAAGGACTGCGGCCTCGAAATCAAGCTCGCCCCGGAATGGAACACCTACAGGAACATCGTCACCCCGCAGGTGGAGAAGACGCTGAAGGCGAGGGGTACAAGGCAGGGCTCAAAGCACAAGCTCACCCTCACGATGGACGAGCTCGCCCCCCTGACACAGGAGAAAGGCGGGGAATTCTACGATCAGCTGAAGACGCAGAGGAGGAAGGCGAAGGATTAGGCGTTCGCTGGCCGCCGCGAATCTCCTTGTAATAGGTGATAAGGTCGTCTCCGTCGGAGTAGAAGTTCGGTATCCTCCCGGCTTCAAGGTACCCGTTCCTCGCGTAGAATCCGCGCGTGTACTCATACTCCTTCTTAGACGACGTCTCAATCCTCAGGACTACGCGGCCGTGTTTCCTGGCAAGCTTCTCCTCAAGTTGCCTGACGAGTCGTTTTCCGACTCCCCGGCCCTGCGCGTCCTTGTCGACGGCTATCCAGTATATCTCCCAGGTGCGCTCCGTCATCGGAGCCTCCCCGTATATCAGGTATCCGAGGAGCCTGTCGCCGTCCCGCTCCTCAAGGAGGTAGTAGTCCGTGTCCGGACGCTCCTCGTAGCGGTCGAGTATCTCCTTGAACGCCTGCATCTCCTGCGGCGTGAACACGCCCGTCGACTCGCCTATCGCCAGGTACCTGCCGCGGTCTATCCTGCCTAAAGCCATCTCTTTTTCCGGAAGTATAACACCATAGTCATGGTGACTAATAAGATTATCAGCCAGAAGATGGGATAGCCCCAGTACCACGTCAGCTCGGGCATGTTGTAGGGGCTCGCCTCGGTGTGGAAGTTCATCCCGTAGACGCCGGCTAGGAAGGTCAGCGGCATGAAGATGGTCGCAATGACCGTTAGGACGCGCATGACATCGTTGAGGCGGTTGTTTATGCTCGAGAGATACAGGTCCAGCATCCCGGAGATTATGTCCCTGAACGTCTCGATCGTGTCTATCGCGTGGACCGTGTGGTCGTATATGTCGCGGAGGTAGGGCTTGGTCCCCTTGTCCACCAGCTTCGACTCCGTCCTCTCCATCCCGAGGACGACCTCTCTGAGGGGCCACACCGAGCGGCGGAGGAATATCATCTCCCTCTTCAGCCGGTGAATCGCCCTAATCGTCCCCACGCCCGGGTTCCTAAGGAGCTCCTCCTCCAGGACCTCTATGTCCTCGCCGAGCTCCTCGAGGATGATGAAGTAATTGTCCACTATGGCGTCCATGAGCGCGTAGGCCAGGTAGTCCGGGCCGCTCTTCCTCAGCTTGCCTTTGCCCTCCCTAATCCTCGCGCGGACGCCGTCGAAGACGTCGCCCACGTCCTCCTGGAATGTGAGCAGGAAGTTGTCGCCGACGACCATGCTGACCTGCTCAATCTTCGTGTTATGCGCCGCCTTGTCGTACTGCAGCATCTTAAGGACGATGAACAGGTAGTCGCTGAAGTCCTCGTACTTGGGCCTCTGGTCTGTGTTCACTATGTCCTCGACGAGGAGCGGGTGGAATGTGAACTGCCGGCCCAGCTTCGATATCATCTCGGTGTCGTGTATGCCGTCGACGTTTATCCAAGTCATCGACGGCGTGCTCCTGAACTTGAAGCATTCCTCGATGGACTTCACTTCCTCCTCAAGGAAGGAATGCTCGGAGTAGTCCATCACCGTTATCCTGACCGGCCCTGACTCCCTGCCCCCGATGACAACCGGCGTCCCCGGCGGCAGCCCAGCCTTCTTCGACCTGCTCTTCACAAGATGCGGCATCTTATATACCGGAATTTATATCGCAGCATGAGGATTTAAGCTACCTTGGCCGCTTCGGTAGAATGTTGCTCCATTTAACCTCGCGTAACACCCAAGATGGGATAACGTATGGGTTTTTAAAGGGAGGCTGCCATAATAGTTGTACATAATTTTATTGCCTTGTATTCTCGTTGGAGGCGATTTCTTTGGAATCTAAGATTTTGGAAGGTACTACGACAATAGGGCTGGTCTGCAGTGACGGGATAGTGTTCACCACGGACAAGAGGGCAAGTTGGGGCGGTTTTATAGCCAGTAAGAGCGCGAGGAAGAGCTTTAACATAAACGACTGCGTGGGCGCCACCGTGGCGGGCAGCGTCGGCGACGCCGAAGCCCTGATGAGGCTGATACATGCCGAGGCGAAGCTCTACGAGATGAACAACAACGAGAAGATGAACACGGAAGCCGTCAGCGTCCTCATGGCGAACATACTCCAGGGGAACAAGATTTTCCCGTACCTCGTGCAGCTCATGATAGGCGGCTTCGTCAAGGGCGACGCCAAGCTCTACACACTCGACCCCATCGGCGGCCTCATAGAGGAGAAGCTGGCGTCCACCGGCTCCGGCAGCCCGATGGCCTACGGAGTCCTAGACCTGGAGTACAGGGAGGACAGGACCGTGGAGGAGAACATCCCAGTGGCCTTGAGGGCCATCAGGAGCGCCCTTTCAAGGGACTCGCATACCGGCGACGGAGTCGACCTGGTCACGATAACAAAGGACGGTTATAGAGCGTACAGCCAGGACGAGACGAAGGCCAGGTATGACAGCGCAGTCGCCTCAAAGTAGCCGCCCTATAGGCAGACGACGGGATTAATCGGAGTGCATGCTAAATGGATTTTAAGGAGATACAGCGTATCGTAGACGAGACAGCACCTGCGGGCAAGATAGTCAAGGTCGACGTGGAAGGCCCGAAGGTTATACTCTACACCGCTGACATACCGTATTTCGTGGAGCGCGGCAACGAGGTGCGTAACCTGGCCACGTCACTCAAGAAGAGGGTGATTGTCAGGAGCACCCCCGAGTCCGTGATGGACCCCGTCAAGGCGAAGGAGGCCATCACCAAGATAATCCCGCCCGATGCGAACATCGTCGACATAGAGTTCGACGAGAACTTCCAGGAAGTCAGGATAGAGGCCGAGAAGCTCGGCCTCGTCATCGGAAAGCACGGTGACACCCTCGATGAGATAACGAGGCAGACTGGGTGGACGCCGAAGCTCCTGAGGAAGCCGCCTTTGATGTCGGAGACCATAAGGAGCGTTAGGAAGACCCTCTTCGACAACGGGAAGGAGAGGCAGAAGTTCCTCAAGACCGTCGGCAAGAAGATCTACAGGAAGCCGGACAGCCAATGCGATTGGATAAGGGTGACCCCGCTTGGCGGTGCGCAGCAGGTGGGCCGCTCGTGCATACTGTTGCAGACTCCAGCCAGCAACGTCCTCCTCGACTGCGGGATAAACGTGGCCGCGCAGGACACGGACCGCTTCCCGGACTTCAGGGCCATGAATCTCGCCTTGAACGCGCTTGACGCAGTCGTAATATCCCACGCTCACCTGGACCACTGCGGCTTCGTCCCCTACCTTTTCAAGTACGGCTACGACGGGCCCATATACTGCACCGAGCCGACCCGGGACCTTATGGCGCTCCTGGTGCTCGACGCCCTGGAGATAGGCTCGAAGGGCCAGAACGAGCTGCCATTCGGCAGCAAGGAGATAAGGGAGATGATAAAGCATACAATCCCGCTCGAGTACGAGGAGGTCGCGGACATAACCCCCGACATACACCTGACCTTGTACAACGCGGGCCACATACTCGGCTCGAGCATGTGCCACTTCCACATAGGGGAGGGCCTCCACAACCTAGTCTACACCGGCGACTTCAAGTTCGGGGACACGAGGCTCTTGGAGGCCGGGAACTTCGACTTCCCGAGGGTGGAGACGCTCATGATGGAGTCCACCTACGGCGGAAGATACGACTCGCAGCCGAAGAGGCGCGACGCCGAGGTCGTCCTGATAGACACGATAAGGAAGACCATAGACAACAAGGGCAAGGCCCTGATACCGGTCTTCAGCGTAGGCAGGAGCCAGGAGGTCATGATGGTCCTGGAGAACGCCTACAGGTTCGGGGAGCTCAACGTCCCCGTCTACTTGGACGGGATGATATGGGAGGCGACCGCGATACACACCTCGTACCCGGAGTACCTGAAGAACCATCTCAAGCACAGGATATTCAACGGCTACAACCCGTTCCTCGTGGACGCGTTCCTCAAGGTCGAACACAAGCAACGCCAGGACATTATAAACAGCGAGGAGCCGTGCGTGATACTCGCGACTTCCGGCATGATGACGGGCGGGCCGTCAGTGGAATACTTCAAGAATATGGCCGAGGACGAGCGCAACAGCATAGCGTTCGTCGGATACCAGAGCGAGGGCAGCCTCGGTAGGAGGATACAGAACGGGATGAGCGAGTGGGCCTTCGAGGAGAACGGCAAGACGAGGGGCATCAAGGTCAGGTTGAATATTAAGACCATCGACGGTTTCAGCGGCCACGCGGACAGGAGGCAGCTCCTCGGCTACGCGAAGAAGATAACGCCGAAGCCGAAGAGGGCGGTAATCCTCCACGGGGAGGCGAACAAGGCCTTGAACCTGGCGATGACGTTGTATGACATGTTCGGCATCGACGCTACGGCGCCGAAGAATCTTGATAGCATAAGGCTACTATGAGGTGGATTTGAATGGAAGGGAATGTGAAGTTCTTCAACAGTGCGAAGCACTTCGGGTTTTTGACGGCAGACGACGGGAAGGACTATTTCGTGCACGAGAGCGGCTTGAAGGAGGGCGTCCAGCTCAAGGACGGGGACCGGGTCTCCTTCGACGTCGTCCAGGGCGACCGGGGCGCGAAGGCCGAGAACGTCGCGAAGCTGTAGGAAGGGCCCATTATTTTTTCACGGGCCGTTCATTCTTTTTTTTTATTTTCTTTTCAGGAGTAGTCTCCGCCGGGCGTGCCCCAGTTGTTCGTCTGGTCGCGCTTGTTCCAGGTGACGTAGCCCTCAACCCATGCAGCGGTCACGTTGTAGGGCGTCTCCTGGAAGCTGTAGGTGCTGTTGTAGAGTAACAGCCTCAGCCAGGACGCGGTTATGTTCGCGTTGGAAGGTATCTGGGACACGTTGAACCATATGAGGCTCCGGTAGTTCGAGCCTGAGCTCCTGCCGGTCTGCAGGCGGCCTTCGCCGTTGTAGTTGCCTGTCGGGTTGCCGCTGGATATGTAGGAGTCCGTGCCGTTGGCCTCCACCGGCTGCCAGTTCCTGTACCCGAACACCGGGCCGCTGTTGCCGGAGACCTCCCCGACCGTGAACATCCACGAGGCCGTGTAGTTCGACCTCGTCCCGTCGCTCGTGTTCACCCACCACCAGTAACTGCCGTTCCTGAGGCGGTAGATGTCGAGCACCTCCGATGAGGAGAGGCTCCTGTTCCAGATGGCGACCTCGTCTACGAGGCCGTCCCAGTAGAATCCGGTCCCGCTGCAGTCGCCCCCGACTTGGACGTTGTGGGAGGTCGATGGGAATGTGATTCCCGCCGTCGGGTTGGAGTTCTCCTTAACGCCGTCGACGAATATCGACGCCTCCGAGCCGTCGTATACCCCGGTTACCATGTGCCATCCAGCATCGTCGACACTTGTCGCGCTGACTCCTGAGCTTATGAAGTTGGGGCCGCCGCCGTTCTTGAAGATCACGAATTCCGCCTTGTTAGGGGAGGCTGCGCCTGCGAGTAGCTCGAATACGCCGCCGTTCAACGCCCCCGTGCAGAGGGACTTGTCGACCATGTGGGCTTCAGCTGAGGCGCCTCCGTTCACTCTTGATTTCACCCACGCTGAGACTGTGATTCGCGTCTTGCCGTCGACTGCGTTAATGTCCCCTGCGTTTATGTAATCGCCGGACCCGTCGAATGAGAAGGCGCCCGCAAATTTTCCGCTTATTGTCGTGGAGGCGCCGCCGTATGCAGTCCCGTTGTATCCCTTCCCGCTATAATCCCTCGCCCATGAGTTGCTCTCGCCGTACAATGACTGGTTGTCAAGGTGCAGGAGGAGTACGAGGCTGTTTTCGCCCGGGAACACGGGCAGCGCCGTCATGTTGTAGAGTATCGTGGTGCTGTTTGTGGCGCTCCGCTCGTAGTGCATGAGGCCGGTGGCCGTGGAGCTTGAGTTGCCGGCGTATATCCAGGAGTGTATGGTGTCGTTGTTTATGTCGCCGGCGGTGGCGTTGAGCATCCGCCATGCGTTTCCGCTGCGGCTCATGTGCGCTGGGCTCTGGAGCGCGGCGTCGGGCGGCCGCATGGGTGTCCCGCCGAAGGCGACTACGCCGCCTTCGTGGACTGTGAACGTCTGCCAGTCGGTCTGGCTTGTGTGGGCGCCGTCGTATGCTTCGGCGCGCCAGCGGTAGGTTCCCGGGGCGAGGCCCCTCCAGTCGTAGGCGACTTCCGCGCCGTATATGGAGAGTTTCAGGTACGCGTATGAGTCGGTTCTCCTGCCCTGGCTGTCGTAGACGCTCAGCTTGAACGTGTGTTCGCTGCCCTCCGGGAGCGCTGAGACGTCCCAGCCGTAAATGGATGCGCCTGTAGCCTGGGTTTCGCCGGATGCGACGAGGGTGAACGCCCCCCGGGTGTCGAGTCCGTCGGCGTGGTATAGTTCGTATCGCGTGAACTCCTGCGACGACGCCGTGGCTGCCACGGGGAGGGTCCCGTTGACTTGTGTGTTGTTCCAGACTACGACGTCCGACGTCGGCGGCGGATTATCCTGTCCGAAGACGCCTGACAGTTCGAGCCGGCCCTGGCCTTGGACGTTATACGGGAGGCCGATGTCCTTCGCCCCGGAGCGGATGATGGATTTCACGTCCTCTGGTGACAACCCCGGCCACTTCTGAAGTAGGAGCGCCGCTGCGCCCGCGACATGCGGCGCGGCCATGCTCGTCCCGGATGCGAGCGAGTGTTCGCCGTCGACGCATGATGTGTCACCGGCTTTGCCGGCCCACCTGGCAGAGCATATGTCGACTCCGGGGGCGATTATGTCGGGCTTCGCGAGGGCGCCGCCGTACCATAGGACCGGGCCCCTGCCGCTTGACGGCGCCGCCTGGTCGGCCTTGTCCGAGGCCGCGACCGTTATGGCCTTCCGCGCCGTAGCTGGCGACGCTATGCTGCCGTCGGCTGGGCCGCTGTTGCCTGCTGCGACCACTACGACGGCGCCGTTGCCGGAGGCGTCGTCTACCGCCTTCGACAGGATGTCGTCCGGGCCGCATGTGTCGTCGTATGCCACGCAGTTTATG
>Ga0315287_10005175_pt1 | contig 12823 bp, 12 predicted proteins | sample YL17G11_0_MG_FD_205037 | JGI IMG/M metagenome (GOLD analysis project Ga0315287, IMG submission 205037) | Sediment microbial communities from Yellowstone Lake, YNP, Wyoming, USA - YL17G11_0 | ecosystem: Environmental > Aquatic > Freshwater > Lake > Sediment | place: USA: Wyoming | collected...
AGAATGAGCATCGCCTCCCCCTTCTCGACGCCACGCGCCGGCGCGGCAGAGCGAAACCTATCACGCGAGGCCGAGGAGATGCCATCGCAGCGCGGAGCCCGCAGCCAGCGCGCGAAGGCCGCACTCCGAGAACACACATAAGAGTCATTCGAGATCGACCACGATCGCACGATGATCGGAAACGAATCCGCGCGCGTACTTGAACACGTCGACGCTCCAGCTCCGGGTTTTCCAGGGCGCGCCCGGTGACAGCAGCACGTGGTCGATCCTGCAGTCTGGAAACACCAGCGCTGGATCGAGACTACACCCGTCAGAGTTCAGCGTCGGTCCGTTTGCGACATACGGGTGCCCGGACACTTCCGTGAAGGTGTCGCGGAAGGAGGCGGCCAACGTGTCGTAGCCGGGGGTTCCCGGCTTGAGATTCGAATCGCCAGCGAAGATCAGCGGAGCGTCGGTCGGCAGCAACGTCTTCACGACGAGCGCGGCACTCGGATTGCTGTTCTTCCGTCTGGCGTCGAAGTGGGCGCCCGCGAACGTGAACCGGAGACCGGTCGTGCGGTCTTCGAGTTCCGCCCACTCGACGCGGCGCGGGAGCGCGAGCACCCATCCGAGCGAGAATCCCGGCGCGCTCGGACCGAGCCAGAATCCTCCCGTCCGATGGACGACGAAGCGCGACGTCCGCACCAGCAGCGTGGGATCCGCAAAGCCGAAGTAGGGTCCGTCCGCGTAGACCATCTGGTAGTCGCCGTGGAGGAATCGCCGAAGGTCCCTCGCTTGCGCTCCGGTCAGAAGCTCCTGCAGGCTGACGAGGTCCGGATCGTGGCGATTGATCGTGTCGGCGATTCCGGCCATCCGCTCGGAAAGCGGCCCGATCTGGTCGCCATGACCGCAGACGATGCACATCACGTTGAATGTCATCACGCGAAGACCGGATGCGGCGCTGGCACCCGCGATCGAGAAGACGAACAGGAATCCGAGGAGGAGAGCAGCAAACGGTCTCGCCACGCTTCCAGCGTCGTGTCCGTCCAGGAATCCTCCGACGAGCTGGCGGAACGCCGATCGAGCCGGCGCGCACGCGCGTCGCGCCGATTGCAGACGTCCGCGATGCTGCCAACGGCACGAGCCACGCCGATTCGCAGAGTCCCCGAGAACTGCGCAAGGGCAAGGGCGAGGCGTAGCAGGCGCTCCTCGCTGACGGCGCATCGCTCAGGTCGGAACCGGCATCGCGAGGACGTCTACGGGCTGATCGGGAACCGGCGCGGGAAGACGGACGATCAGCTCATCGCCGCGCTGGCGCCAGCGGACGAAGATCCCGAGCTTCGCGTCCTGATACCAATCCGGCAGTGGATGACGCCGGAGTGATTCGAGCGTCGCTTCGTAGTGCTGCGGCTCCGCTACCATGCGCGCTCAGCCCTTTCTGATCGGATCGGGACCTGCCAGCTGGATCAATGCCCAGCACGGGACGATACCCCGCGCTACGAAGATCTGGTGTACAGCCGGCCCCGCCTGGCGCCCGATCCGAGCAAGCGCCTCCCGGCCGATCGCTCGTCGTCAGGCTTTGTGATGGATGAGTGTTTCAAGGAGGAGTCGTGATGAAGCCGAACGAGGCATCGTGGGAGAAAGGCGACTTGACCGAGATTGCCGCCTTGATGCGTCAGTCTGGAGAAGCACGGGGCGCGTCCCTCGGGATCGCGACGCCGCTGCGGGCGTTGAATCTCGGCTGCGGAGATCGTACGACGGCAGTGCCGCTGGCGCGACAGCGCCGGCTGACGTTTCAAGAGGGCGACGCGTGCAACCTGCACGGCGTCGATGACCACTCCTTCGATGTGACGCTCTCGGTGTTCGGCGCGATGTTTGCGCCCAAGCCCTTCGACGTCGCCAGGGAGATGGTCCGGGTCACGAAGCCCGGTGGCCGCATCGTGATGGGCAACTGGATCCCAAACGATCCCACGTCCTTCGTGTCGCAACTGCGGAAGATCAGCTCATCGTTCACCCCTCCGCCTCCAGAGGGCTTCGTCAGTCCCATGATGTGGGGCCTGGAAACTCACATCGTCGAGCGTTTCGGCCAGGCGGGCGTGCGCAGCGAGAAGATCTCCATGGAGAGGGCCACACCCCACCGGAACCAATCCTCGCCTCGCGCATCGAGGCGGAGCGGTCGTAGTCGCCGCACTGTCCCTCCCCTCTTCACACCCAACCGCACTCTCTATGCAGGCTCCCAGGCTCCGTGGAACCCGTAGGGCTGGAGCGGGAGCGACACGCTGGCGATGGGGCCGTTCGCCACGCGCTTCGATTCGAAGACACACACATCGGTGCGCGCTGCGAGTCCATCCGAGACCAGCGCGATCACCCATCCGTCGTCGGGATCGATCGCACCCGGGCGCGGCGCGAATACCGGCTCGCCGACGAATTGGTGCTCGCCCGCGGTCCACACTTCGGTCGGGCGCTCCGGATCGCGGGTGTCGATGCGCGCGATCGAGTCGAAGGGATCCGACTTGCTGCGATCGGCGCGGGTCGATGCGTAGATGGCGGGCGCGTCGAGGCCTTCGCGATCGGGATGGACGCGCGGGAAGTCGAGACCGCAGTCGGAGAGCGATTGCCACGTCGCCGTGTCGGATCCGTCGCGCACGGTCGCCCGGTAGAGGCGCTGCGGCGGTCCGGTATCCGGCAGCGCGGGGTCGAGCGGCCGCTTGGCGCCCTGGAAGCCGAACTCGTGGCCGAACACGAAGGTCTCGAAGGAGCAGAGATCGACGGCGAGCGTCGCGTCATCATGGTCGAATGCGTTGGCGAAGTGCACCACGAAGGAGCGCTGCGGCAGCGTCACGGTGCGCACCGGACCGGGCCGGCCGCGTGGCACCAGGACGAGGGTGCCGGGTTGGCGCTCATCCACCGCGATCGCCTCGATCAGCGTCTTCAGCCCGATCCCGGCCTGCACGAAGCGCGCGATCCTGGCCTTCATCGGATTGCCCGGCAGCACATACCAACGCGGCGTCACCACGAAATCGTGGACGAAGTGCAGCCCCGGCAGGCTGGCGTCGCAAGTCGCGACCTGCGTGCCCGTCTCGTCGAACTCGCGGAACCGGAAGGTGGTGGGCATGCCCATCCTGAGGCTGCACCCGACCAGGCGACGGGCTTCCGTGTCGATGCGCATGTGCGCGAGAAACGCGCCCTTCGGCAGCGCGCCGGCGAAGGTCTCCTCGCCCTTGGTGGCGAGCGACTCCGCGTCGATCGCGTAGGGGCGTCCGCCCTCCCACCCGCAGAGCAGACGCCCCGCCCACGGCACGATCGTGGTGTTGGCGACGTTTCGGAGCTTGGGACCGAACCAATTCCGCCACATCCACGCGGAGCGATTCGTGCCGAGGCCGCGATAGACGATCTTGCCGGCCGCGCGCTCCGCCTCGTACGCGGGCGTTCGCACGAAGCGAGAATGCAGCCGCGCGCCGCCGTCTTCGCTGAACGACAACGCGCGCACGAGTCCGTGCCCGTCGAAGGGATGGGCCAGTCGATCACCGATCTGTGTCCACCCCGGACCGTTCTGGAGATGGCGGCCACCTCGCAGCGCCTCGGGGACGACGCCGCGGACGGATGCGGGCGGAACGACGAGATCGAGTTCGCCCGGCGTCGCCGTCATCGCGGCGTTCCAGGCTCGGGTGCGTGCGGACATCGCGATCACGGTGGACCCCCATTCGGCCGAGGCGTGGAGTCGGCAAGAGGTTGGGTAGCGAAGGAACGCGTGATCTCCATGTGGCTGCGATGGCGCCCATGCGGGCTGCACGCGGACCGGTAGTCCATGCGGCGAGCGGCGTTTGCGCGCATGGGGGTATCAGCAGGGGTTGGATCGATCGTGCAGCAGGCTCTTGATCCTGCCATCATGCGGAGGAACAAGGGTGCTCGGTGAGCGAACCGGACGTGGAGCTGCCACCCATGCCGACCAAACCGGCCGACCCCCGAACGACTCCATTCCCTGTCGGCCAGGCGGCCGTCGCCAACGATCGCCCGTGGTGGGTGGGGATGTCGCTCTGGCCGCTGCTGCTGCCGGTCGCGTGCGTCGGGCTCACGGCGCTGGCGCAGCAGATGAACTGGGGCTGGCTCATCGAGAAAGCCAATCACGAGGTCATCGCGCCCCCGATCCTCGCGCTCACGGTCGTGCTGCTGGCAGCGGCGTGGTGGCGCACACGCGCCGAACTGGTGCTCGCGCTGCTGGTCGTGAGTGTCGCTTTCCTGTGCCGCGAGATCCACTTCGCGGGCAGCGACCTGCTCGCGCACCTGACGCTGCTCGTCGTCACGCTGTGGACGTGGCGTCGCTGGCCGCAGATGCGCGCCACGCTCGCGGCCTGGCCGGCGCGCTGCTGGCTGGTGGCGTCGTTCGCGTCCTACGTGCTCTCGCAGGTCGTCGCGCGCCGCCTGTTCCGGGGCCTCCCCAATGAGCGGGCGCTGCACGTCCCCGTCGAGGAGTTCCTGGAGACCGTGGCGCACGTGCTCTTCTTGTGGACGGCCTGGCTCGCCTTCCGCGGTCCGGTGCCTCCGGACGAGAAACTCCGGACCCCTGCCGACTGAGAGCGCGCGGCGGCGGCGTCTTCGATGTCGCCGGGCCGCGCCACCTCGTCGGCGCGAGCGAGTCGGAGTTCATCGTGCGCGTCGCCCATCGCGCGGAACCGACCACCACGACGACGGCGATCAGCGCTCTCGCCCGTAGGCGCACAGGAACAGCGTCACGCTCTTCTCCACCTGCGCCGCGATCTGTGCCGCCGTCGCGCGCGGTCGCAGATTCAACGTCGCGCGGAAGTGGAGCAGGCCCTTCAGCAGCGACAAGAACTGATCCGCGGCTACGCCAGGATCGTCGATCGCGTAGTGGCCCCGCGCGCTCGCGCGCCGGAAGTAATCGACGAAGAGTGCCGTGAGACGCTCGGGACCCGCCGCATAGAACAGCTCGGCAACCTTGGGCCGGCGCCGCGCCTCCGCCGTGATCACCGCATAGAGTCGCAGCACGTCGGGACTGAGCAGCAACGCGAGGAAGTTGCGGCCCATTTCGGTCAGCGCTTCGCGCGGCGGCAGGTCGAGATAGTCGTCGAAGCGCTCGGGCCGGTTGTCCGCCTCGCAGCGCGCTCGCACGATCGCCTGGAAGAGGCCGTCCTTGTCCGCGAAGTGCGCGTAGACGGTGAGCTTCGAGACGTCCGCGCGCGCGGCCACCGCGTCCATGCTGGCGCCCGCAAAACCGTGCGCCAGAAAGAGCTGGGTCGCCGCGTCGAGGATCGCCTGCCGCTTGCCCAGGTCCTTGGGCCGGCCGCGGCGGACGAGTCGGGGAGCCACCTTCATTTGCTAAACCGCCCAGTCCAGTTTATACCCCGGATCGCGCGCCGCAGACAACTCGCGAGGTGCCGGGCGTCAAGTGCTTCGATCGTCAACTTGTTCGGTCGTCGGCTCGTCCGCGAGTTGGCCCCGAACAACTTGACACCCCAATAAGTTGACGCCCGCAATAAGTTGACGCCCGGCACCGATCGACCGGACTTGCCATGAACCGTGTCGCGTTGAAGATGCTCACCGGGGATCGCGCCAAGTACCTCGGGCTGGTTTTCGGCATCGCGTTCGCGACGCTGCTGATGTCGCAACAGGTCTCGATCTTCATCGGCTTGATGACGCGCACCGCGAGCCAGATCGTCGATGTGCGTGAAGCCGACGTCTGGGTGATGCACCCGCGCGTCAAGTACATCGACGAGATCGAAGCGCTGCCCGATGTCGACCTCGCCCGCGTGCGCGGCGTCGATGGCGTCGCGTGGGCGGTGCCGCTCTTCAAGGGCAACGCGGTGGTCCGCAGCACCGAGGGCCTGCTGCAGCAGGTGATCCTGATGGGCCTCGACGACGGGACGCTGGTCGGCCGACCGCCGAAGATCGTGATGGGATCGCTCGCCGACTTGAAGCGGCCGAACGCGCTGATGATCGACGCGTCGGGCTACGAGTACATCTGGCCCGGCGAGCCGCTGCGGCTCGGCCGCGTCGTCGAGATCAACGACCGCCGCGTCGAGATCGTCGCGATCGCGCGCGCGTCGCCGCCGTTCGTGACGTTTCCGGTCGTCTACACCCGCTACAGCGAAGCGCTGCGCTTCACGCCGCCGCAGCGCAACAAGCTGTCCTTCGTGATCGCGAAGGCGCGCGACGGCGTCGCGCCCGCCGAGCTCGCAGGGCGCATCCACGCGGCGACCGGCCTCCAGGCGCTCACCTGGCGCGAGTTCCTGTGGCGATCGGTCAATCACGTCCTCACGCGCACCGGCATTCCGGTGAACTTCGGCATCACCGTCGTGCTCGGCTTCATCGTCGGCGCCGCGGTGGCCGCGCAGACCTTCTACATCTTCATCCTCGAAAACCTGCGCCAGTTCGGTGCGCTGAAAGCGATCGGCGTCACCGACGCCCAGATCCTGCGGATGGTGATGCTGCAGGCGCTCGTCGTCGGTGCGCTCGGCTACGCGTTCGGGATCGGCCTGTGCGCGCTCTTCTTCTTCGCGACGGCGGACATCACCGCGCTGCTCGGCTTCATGCTGCACTGGCAGGTGATGGCGGGCACCGCGGCCGCCGTCTTCGTGATCATGATCGTGTCGAGCATCGCGTCGATCCGGAAGGTCTTGGTGCTCGACCCGGCCATCGTGTTCCGGGGCTAGCGTTGACGGGTGCACTCGTGGCAGAAGGCATCATCAAGGACTTCCCGAGCGGCGATGGGATGTCGCGCGTGCTGCACGGCATCGATCTCGCCATCGAGCCGGGCCGGCTGACGCTACTGGTCGGGCCGTCGGGCTGCGGCAAGACGACGCTGCTTTCGATCGTCACCGGGATCCTGTCGCCGACCGCCGGCGCGGTGGACGTGATGGGCGAGCGCATCACGTCGCTGCGCGGCAGACGCAAGGCGCTGTTCCGCCGCCGGATGCTCGGCTTCATCTTCCAGCAATACAACCTGCTGCCGTCGCTTACGGCGGCCGAGAATGCGTCGGTTCCTCTGGTGGCCGCCGGCATGGCTCTCGGCGAAGCAGCCCGCCGCGCCACGGTGACGCTCGAGCGGATCGGCATGAGCGCGCACGCCGACAAACTGCCCAACCAGCTCTCGGGCGGGCAGCAGCAGCGCGTCGCGATCGCGCGGGCGCTCGTCCACGAGCCCGCTGTGATCGTCTGCGACGAGCCCACCGCCGCGCTCGACGAAGCCACCGGCCAGACCGTGATGGAGATCCTCCGTGAGATCGCGAGCGAGCCGAGCCACGCAGTGCTCGTCGTCACCCACGACAACCGCATCTTCCATTTCGCCGACCGCATCGTCCGGATGAACGACGGCCGCATCGACGGCGAATCGGTGCCGCAGGAGAATCTCGATGCGTAGAAGAGTGTCCGTCTTCAACATCGCGCTACCGCTAGTCGCTGCGGCGCTGTTCGCATTCGCATTGTTCTCGGTGCTGTCGCATCCGGTGCGAACCCAGGCCGCGCCCGAGTTGCCGCCGCCCATGGCGCCGTTCGCGGCGACGGTGGCCGGCGTCGGCGTGATCGAGCCGCGCAGCGAGGCGATCGCGATCGGCGCGAACCTGCCCGGCATCGTCGCCGCGGTGTACGTGAAGGCCGGCGATTCCGTGCGCGCCGGTGCGAAGCTCTTCACGATCGACGATCGCTCGCCGCGCGCCGAGTTGGCGCTCGCCGAGGCGCGCGCACGATCTGCAGAAGTGGCGCTCGCCGACGCGCGCGACCAGTCGTCGCGTGCGGCACAGAGCTTTGCGCGCCAGGCGACCAGCGATTCGGAAGCAACGCGCAAACGCTACGCGGTGTCGATGGCGGAGACCCGCCTGGCCGAAGCGCGCGCCGAGATGCATCGCATCGCCACCGAGATCGAGCGGTTGACCGTCACCGCTCCGATCGACGCGCGCGTCTGGCGCGTCAATGTGCGCGGCGGTGAGTTCGCGGCTGCCGGTCCGCTCGCCCAGCCGCTGATGATCCTCGGCGACGACGCGGTGCTGCACGTGCGCGTCGAGATCGACCAGACCGACGCGCATCGCGTGAAGCCCGGGGCGGCCGCCGTCGCCAGTCTACGCGGCGACGGCGGCCGCCAGACGAGGCTCGACTTCGTGCGCTTCGAGCCGCTCGTGCAGCCCAAGCGCGCCCTCAGCGGCGACGGCACCGAGCGCGTCGACACACGCGTGCTCGAAGTGATCTATGCGTTGCCCGAGGGCGGACTCACCGCCTTCGTCGGCCAGCAGATGGACGTCTTCATCGAAGCCGAGCCGCTCGGGATCGAAGAAGTCGCCCCGGACGCCTAGGAGGGGAGCCGGGCGTCGAGCTACGCGCTTCCCGGTGAACGCGAACGAGCCGCTCCCGCCTTGGCCGTCCGATCGGGGAGAGAGAGCCAACGGGGCGGATACAGCGAGAAGCACAGGTTCAACTGGGATCGACACGCGAGGCTACCGGCGTGCGCGCTGGCTGAGATCCGTCGCTACCGTTTGATGCATGGTCGCCCGCGACACGACGCGCGAAGCACGCGATGCGCAGCTTGCGGCGTGGCGGCGCCTCGGACCGGGGGGTCGCGTCGAGGTCGCGTGGGAGATGTCCGAGACGGCCCGAAATCTCTCCATCGCGGCCATCCTGCGCCGCGACCCGTCCCTCTCTGCCGAGCAGGCGCGACGGAAGCTGCTCCGGCGCCTGCTCGGCGACGCGCTGTTCGATGCCGCATTCGGCAGGACGCCCGCGACTCGGTGACCTCGCAGACGGCGCTCGCCCGCATCGTCGCGGCGCTCGACGCCGCCGGGATCCCCCACATGGTGGCGGGATCCCTCGCGAGCACGTTCCACGGCGAGCCCCGCACGACCCAGGGCATCGACCTCGTGGTCGACCCGTCGGGCGACGCCCTCGATCGCTTCGTGCGGAGTCTCGACCCGGCCGTCTTCTACGTGAGCGCCGAGGCAGCGGACGAGGCGTGGCGCCGGCGGGGCCTCGTCAACGTGATCGATCGCGCGTGTGGCTGGAAGGTCGATCTGATCCTGCGCAAGGACCGCCCCTTCAGCCACGCCGAGTTCGGCCGCCGCGCGGCGGGTCGGATTCTCGGCGTCGACGTCTTCGTCGCAACCGCCGAGGACACGATCCTCGCCAAGCTCGAGTGGGCGCGGCTCGGCGAATCGGAGCGCCAGCTCCGCGATGTGGTTGGCGTGATCGAACTCTGCGGCGACGCGCTCGATCGCGTCTACATCGCGCGCTGGATGCGCGAACTCGGTGTCGAGGCACTCTGGGAGCGCGCCGACGCAGAGGCTCGGGGCTGAGCACTGGCGCGTGCGCGTGGGCGCAGCGTCTCGACGCAGAAGTCGACACCGCAGATGAGTCGATAGCTTCTCACCCGCGACCGTCGGGCCCAAGTCGGGGTAGCGCCCTCGCACGAGCGCCACGGCCTGGTCGCGCACGGCCGGCAGCCACCGGGCGATTGCTCGGGCGCCCACGCGTACGCGAGACGAGTCCCGCGGCTCCACGCTGGCGCAACGCCCGGCACGAACGTCCGACCTGGCGCGCGGTCGAGCCAAGCTGCTCCGCCGCTTGCCGCTGCGTCAGCCGACGCGCGGGCGTGCAGCCCAGGATCTCCAACCGGTCGAGTTCTCGCGTGCTCATCGTCACGGTTTCCGCGCACGTCATGCCAACCTTCAGGACCAACACGGTGCCCAGAACCGGACACTTCTAACGGAATGAAACCGGACACTTGCGTTCTCGACTTACAGATTTCGGTGCGAGCATGAGCGTCATGGCAACTCCTGGCCGAGCGCGAAAGCCAACGGAACTGCCAACGGATCCTTTCCCTTTCCACAGCGTGCAGGCCCGGATTCTTCGACACTTCGCACTCTCCGCGGTGTTCTCTCCGCCGACGAACACGAGTCATTGAAAAAAGCGAAGCACCCCTCTTTCCGATCGTGATAGGTTGTTTCCGGCAGCATCCGGTGACTCGAGCCTGGGAGGAATTCGCATGGCAAATGGTGGTCGCGGGATCGGTCGCGGGATCGCAATGGGGCTCGCGGGGGCGATGGCGGCACTCCTCTCGCAGGCATCGGGCGCGGCGCCCATCGCCATGCCGGCCGGCTCGACGGTCTGGATGCATTTCGAAGCCTCGCCCTGTCCCGATGCGGACGGCGACGACTGCATCGGCAGCAACCTGCCCGGCCTCGCGCCGCCGAACGGAATCCCGACGAGCACGTTCACCGAGCCGGGCAAGTCGTCCACGGGCTACGCCGAGATCCTGCCCGATCAGGTGCGGACACAGGTCAGTGGAAACTTCACGTCGACCATGCGCGCGTCCTTCCAGGACACCTACACCGTGCACGGGAACGCAGTCGGGTCGTTCCCGATCACGGTCGTCCTCAGCGCCGCGGGGACGGCCTCGTCGATGGTGACCACCCCCAACCATTACCTCCTGCAGGGAGGCGTCGAGGTGGAGATCGGAACCTTCGACCCGACCGACCTGCCGATGTCAGAACAATTCCGGGTGACACCCTTCAACGCGTCGGAGACCGGCGTCCAGTCGTTGTTCTCGAACACCACGGGCGCACCCGTCCAGGTTCCCGTTGCCGTTTCCTCCAGTCACGCCTTGACCGTCGCCGTCGGAGACGTCTTTGATCTCGCGTACGGCGTCAACCCGGGGGTCGGCAAGGGAACGATCGACATGACGGGCGCGGGAGCGGGGGCGTCGATCTCCTTCGTGCTTCCCGAAGGCGTATGGCTGACCTCCGCGCTCGGCGGCGTGTTCGGCACCGAGCCGGCGCCGGCCTGCAGCGACGACCTCGACAACGACGGCGACGCGCTCGTCGACTTCCCGGCGGACCCCGGCTGCGCCGACGCCGCGGACCTCGATGAGCACGACCCGACGCTTCCCTGCGACGACGGGGCCGACAACGACGGCGACGGGCTCATCGACTTCCCTGCCGATCCGGGTTGCCCGACGCCAACGAGCGCGCTCGAGAATCCGGCCTGCAACGACGGCCTCGACAACGACCAGGACGGAGGGACGGACTGGGACGGCGGACCGTTCGGCCTCGCGCCGGATGGGCAGTGCGTTGGGAAGCCCGGGCGGGACATAGAGAGGGCCGGCGGCTGCGGACTCGGCGCGGAACTGGCGCTGCTGATGCCGTCGCTCCTGTGGATGTGCCGGCGGCGGGTCGCGGTGATCTGAGCACGACGGATCTTCGGCTCGACAACGCCCCGGCTTCGGTCGGGGCGTTGTCGTTTGACGCGCGAACCCGTGGAGCGCTGCATCCGCGTAGGTCCGACGAAGCCGTCGGCGCGGGGGGCGTGGCACCGTCGGGGCAACAGACGAAGTTTCATGGAGTCATCGCAACCTCCATTTCCTTCGACCAGCACGGCCCGGTCGCACGGTAACTTTCGGGTGATTTGGAGGCTGCATCGACGCAGCAGCAGCGCTCCCGTTGCGCTACCTCCATTTCGGACTTGGCTCGCATCCTCTACTACGCGCCGCCGCGTTGACCGAAACGAGGCGCAGAGGGCAGCGAGCGAAGGGACGGGAGAGGAACTCGTCCCGGTGTCGCTAGCGGTACTATGGGACGCCGTGTGCAGCAACGTCCACCCCGGTATCCCCCAGCAGATCGGGTAGCTGGGCGATCGAGTGGCACTCGCGTAATGGAGACGACGACGATGGCAGGGCCGCGCAGGCACGGGGTCGATGCGGGGGCGATCCAAGCGATGCTCGGCCGGCTGCATCCCGACGTGCGCGTCCGGTCCGTCGCAATCCTCGACCGGGCTCGCTGCGGCGATGGCATCGCTTCGACGGCCGACCGCATCGCGATTCGCGTCGAATTCGAGCCGGGTGCCGACGCGGGTCTTCCGCCGCGGATGATCCTGAAGACGCTGCTCCTCCCGCCGCTGCTTCGCTTCGGCCTGCCCGCGGTGCTCTCGCTGGCGCGTGCGTCGCGGGCCGCCGAGTCGCTGCCGGGGATCGGCGGCGGCGCCCGCTCGCTGCTCTTCGTCGTGGTCGGGCTCTACCAGCGCTTCTTCCCGCACGCGCCCGATCCCATGTACATCAATGAGGTTCGATTCTACACGGAGGTGCGTCCAGAGATCGATCTCGAAGCGCCGCAAGTCTTCGGCGGCCTCTACGACCAGGCGAGCCGGCGCTTCGGAATCCTGATGGAAGACCTGACGCTGCGCGAGGCACGCTTCCCGAACGCGACCGGAGAGCTGGCGCTCGACTCGCTCCGCGACCTGCTCGCAAACCTCGCGCGCCTGCACGCACGCTTCTGGAAGAGCCCGCGCTTCGACGGCGATCTGCGCTGGCTGCCCGATCGCCTCGCCGGCGGGATGTTTCCGGTCTTCGACGGAATCGGCCGCGAGCTGATCCGCTACCAGGTGGAGCAGTACGCGCCGAAAACCGAGTGCCTGCGCCGGCTAGGCCGCAGCGTCGACCAGCTCTGGGACGACCTCTGGGCGTCGCAACGCCGGCTCGCCGCGGGTCCGCTCACGCTGCTGCACGGTGACACGCACGTTGGAAACACGTACGTATTGCCGAATGGGGCGGCGGGACTTCTCGACTTCCAGCTCTCCGTCCGCGGCCACTGGGCGAACGACGTCGGCTACCTGCTCGCGACCGCGCTGGCTGCCGAATCCCGCTGCAAACACGAACGCGAGCTGATCGGCTTCTACCTGGATCAGCTCCGACGTGAAGGCGTCGCCGAGCCCCCGGACGCCGAGGAGGCATGGGACTGCTACCGCCTGGCCATGGTGTGGGGCCTCGTGATCGGCTGGCTCATCACGCCCGCGGTGAACTACGGGCCCGCGATCACCGACGCGAACCTCTCGCGCATGGTCGGCGCGTGCC
>Ga0315287_10005178_pt1 | contig 12820 bp, 8 predicted proteins | sample YL17G11_0_MG_FD_205037 | JGI IMG/M metagenome (GOLD analysis project Ga0315287, IMG submission 205037) | Sediment microbial communities from Yellowstone Lake, YNP, Wyoming, USA - YL17G11_0 | ecosystem: Environmental > Aquatic > Freshwater > Lake > Sediment | place: USA: Wyoming | collected...
TAATACCCTTTGTCGGACGCCATTTCAAAGCCGAGATAGCGGGTCTGATAAGTCGTCGGCCGTTCGATCCCGGCCGGACCGCTGACTCCCGTATGGGAAGCGTTGAGTTCGCCGATCATCTCATTGGCCAAGTCGTAGACGTCGAGGTAATCGCCGGCGAACCGGAGAAGAGGTTTGTACTCCCTGCGGACGGCGGCCCAATCCGTGCCGTGCATCTGAGGATCATAGAACCGGTATTTCATCACCCGCCAGCATTCCTCGAAGATCTGCTCGAATTCCTGGCGCCGGTCGACGACGACTTTCGGGTTGAACAACAGTTTTTTCTTCTCCTTGTTCGGAGCCAGTTCCATTTTCCAGAGGTTGTTCTGGGCCCGATAGAACACGAATTTCCGGTCTTCGGTCGGGCTCAGTCCGGGGAACGTCCCCTCGGCGATTTTTTTCTTTTCCTTGCCGTCGATTCCGACGGAGAACAATCCCGGTCCCTTGTCGTCCTGGCCGGTGAAATAGACGAGTTTTCCGTCCTTGGAAAGGAAGAAATCGCCGACGCCCGTCGCTCCGGAGGTTAAGGGGACGGCCCGGCGTTCGATCCCATCAAGGTCGACGATCAAAGCCGGAGGAGCGGGGGAGGCGGTGGATGCGGCGTCCCGCCCTTTTCCTTCGTCCTGCTTTTTCAGGCGTTCCTTGACGAGCGGATCGTCCGGATCTTCGGTCTGTTTGGCCAACGACACTTTGAAGAGTTGGCTGATGCCGCCCGTCCGGTTGGACGAAAAGACCAAGGTCTTGCCGTCGGGGGTGAGGGCTCCGCCGCCGTCGCGGAACGGATTCCCGGTGACGTTGAGGGCTTTCCGTTCGGCGATGTTGAAGAGATAGACGTCGGCGTTGGCGTCGTCGTCGCGGAGGTTGAGCACGAGCCATTGCCCGTCCGGGGAGAATTCCTGGGGAGAGTGCCCGCCCGGTTGTTCGGCGAGTTCCCGGATGGCGCCGGATTCGATATCGATCAAAAAGAGTTTATTGGCCGCGCTGAAGGCGATCTGCTTGGAGTTGCGGGACCAAAGGAAGGCGCCCTTCGTCGATTCCTGAGTCGTCAGCTTTTTTCGCGCTCCCGTCTCGAGGGCATAGAGCCAGATTTCCTCTTCCAGGGTTTCGTCCGACACGTAGGCGAGATATTTCCCGTCGGGGGAGAATGATTCATACCGATCCCGCCAAGGCGAGGCGGTGATCTGCCGGAGCTCTCCAATGCCTTCCTCCGTCGGGACGAGGAAGATCTCGCCGTGGAAATCGATCGCCGCGTAATCGCCTTTGGGGGAGGGAGATCCGCCGTCGGCTTTGGAATCGGCCGGCAGATATTCGACCAGGTTGACCTTGGGATCGAAGGCCAAGTCGAGGGCGAGGCGTTGGGGTGCGCCGCCCGGGACCTTCATCTTCCAGAGGTCGAACTCGCATTCGTAAACGATTTCGGTCCCGTCCGGAGAGACCGAGGGAAATTGGATCCCGTCCTTCTTATGGAAGGTGACTTGGGCCGGCGTTCCGCCTTGGGGGGAAATTTTCCAAAGGTTGAAAAATCCGTCTCGTTCCGAGAGGAAATAAATCATTCCGTCCACGCCCCACATCGGCATGATGTCCTGGCGGAATTCCCGGAATTTTTGAAGGTCGGTGTTTGTTAACTGGGTGAAAGCGTTGGTCGTGAGATCCTGGACGAACAGTTCGGCCGAGGCGTTGCCCTTGTATCCCTTGCGCCAATACCGGGGCGCGATCCGGTTGAAAGCCACCTTTTTGCCGTCCAGAGAGATCATCCCGGTGCCGGCCTGGTCCATCGGCAGGGGCATCGGCAGGCCCCCGTCGAGGCCGACGACATAGAGAGGAGATCCCCAGGCCCGGGGGCCGCGGTTCGTGGCGAAGATGACGCTTTTTCCATCCGGCGTCCAATACTGGACCGTGTCGTCGACGCCGGCTCGGGTCAAGGGAACGGGTTCGCCGCCGTCGACCGGGACGACGAAGACGTCGTTGTTGCCCATCCGGTCGCTGGTGAAGGCGATCTTCTTCCCGTCGGGGGAGAAGCGCGGGAACACGTCGTTGGCGATATGGGCCGTCAACCGGCGCGGATTCGTCCCGTCGTCTTTCGCGACCCAGATATCACCGTGGTAGGAGAAGGCGATTTGGCCTTTGGCGATATGAGGATATCGGGCGAATTTGATCGGGGCGGCGGCGACCGTCGCGGCCAGGACGAACGACAGACCGAGAGTTAGAATGCGTTTCATCGGGGAACCTCCTGAAAATCGACGGGCGGTTATCATCGGCGCGAGGGGTCAGCATATACCAGAATCCGGGGGGATTTCAAAGAGGAGGGACGCCGTCGGGTAGGGATTACGGGGTCCGAACCTTCCGGCCTTTCGCTTCATACATGAGCTTGTCCGCTCGGACCAGAAGTTCCTCGATCGTGGTCGGTTTAGCGGGATCGTACGCGGCAATCCCGGCGCTGAAGGCCAATTTATAGGGGACGCGTTCCGATCGATTGAACGCGCGAAGGCTCTCCTCCAAACGGGCCATGACGGCCTGGACCCCCGCCTCTATGGTATCGACGGGAAAAACCGCGAATTCGTCTCCACCCATTCGACCTTTGATATCCGAGCCGCGGAAGGTGGCCTTCAGGATCCCGGCCATCCGCCGAAGGGCGTCGTCTCCCGCCGAGTGCCCGAGCGTATCGTTGATCTGCTTGAGGTTGTCCATGTCCAGAAAGAGGAGGAACATCGGCGTTTTACGGCGGATGGCCACGAGGATCGTCTGCCGGGCCATTAAGATGAATCCCCGCCGATTATAGAGTCCGGTCAATTCGTCGGTGAGAGAAAGATTTTCCAGTTTTCGGATCATGTCTTTCCGTTCCCGGTTCGAGGCGGCCAACTTGACCAGAGCCCGGCGGAGCCGGTCTTCGACCTTCTTTTCCCGGGAAATGTCCACCAGGATTCCGTCATAATAACGGACGGCGCCGTCGGATCCGGTAATGGCCCGGGGAAAATCGCGGCCCCAGATCGTCCCGCCGTCCTTGCGGCGGAGTTTGAACTCCGTGAAGCATACCAGCCGTTGATTGAGGGTCAGGAGATGGGCCTCCCGGTCCTTGGCATGGACGTAGAGGTCCCGGACATCGACGCCCCGGAGGTCCTCCTCGTTTTGATACCCGAGCATTTCGACAAGCGTCGGGTTGGCCGTCAGAATGCGTCCGTCGGGATTCGTCCGATAAACTCCGACCGGCAAGTGGCTGATCAAAGAAGAATAGCGGGCCTCGCTCTCGTACAGCTTTCGCTGAACGGACGAGGATTCAGGAAGGATCCGCGGAGCGGATTTTCGTCTCGGTAAAGCCATACTCTCCCTTTCTTGGCGTGATCGATGATCGATTCACAAATCAAGGATAATATGATTGAAAGATAATTTCTTGTCAACCCGACCGCCGCAAATTATAATGGGCGAAGTTGAACGCCATGATTTGGAACCAGGCTTACGATCCCGCCGGGCAATGGATCCTCTCGACGCTCCTGGCCGCTTCGCCGATCGTGGTTCTGCTCGGGTCCCTCGCTTTTCTCCGCGTGAAGGCGCATTTCGCGGCCTTGCTCGGTCTACTTTCATCATTGGCCGTGGCGACGATCGTCTTCGGCCTTCCCGCGGGAAAGGGAGCCGCCGTGGCCCTCTACGGCGCGACTTACGGCTTGTTTCCGATCGGTTGGATCATCCTCAACGTCATTTTTCTCTATAACCTGGCCGAAGAAAGAGGTTTGTTCAAAGTCCTTCAAGAGAGTTTAACCGGGATCACGAGAGACAGCCGGCTTCAATTGTTGCTGGTCGCGTTCTCGCTGGGGGCCTTTTTCGAAGGGGCGGCCGGATTCGGGACGCCGGTCGCCGTCACCGCGGCCATCTTGATCGGATTGGGATTTTCGCCTCTCCACGCTTCGGGACTCTCCCTGATCGCCAATACCGCTCCGGTCGCATTCGGCGCCCTGGGGACGCCGATCATCGCCTTGGCCGGGGTTACCGGATTCGACGTCGGAATTCTGAGCGCCATGGTCGGCCGCCAGCTTCCGCTGTTTTCTCTCCTCGTCCCTTTCTGGCTTATTTGGGCGTATGCCGGATTCCGGGGAATGGCCGAAATCTGGCCGGCGATTCTTACGGCGGGGTTCGCTTTCGCCCTCCCTCAGGCGTTGATCTCCAACCTCCACGGTCCCTGGCTCGTCGATGTCGGGGCCGCCTTGGTTTCGATCGCGGCGCTGATCGCCTTCCTGAAAGTCTGGCGGCCCAAGCGTGTTATGGAGGTGGGCGGGAATCGCGCTCCGGAAGAATCGAAAGCCGAAAAACCGGTTTTATCGCGGGCCGCGGCGATCCGGGCATGGATTCCCTGGGTGATTCTCAGCGTATTCGTCTTCGCTTGGGGAATACCCCAAGTCAAAACCGCCCTGGATGGAGTATTCATCCTGAAGATTCCCGTGCCGGGCGTAGATCATCTGATTCGACGGATGCCGCCCGTCGTTCCCGCGCCGACCTCCGAACCGGCCGTGTTCGTCTTCAACCTCCTGTCCTTTACCGGGACGAGCATTTTCCTGGCCTCGATGCTGTCGGCCGCGGTCCTGGGATATTCGATCAAGGAGGGGGCGCGCGTCTGGTGGAAAACATTGAAACGTGTCCGCTTCTCCCTTCTGACCGTTTCGGCGATGATGGCGGTCGGATTCCTGACGCGTTACGGCGGCTTGGACGCGACGATGGGTTTAGCTTTTGCCCGGACGGGCGTTCTTTATCCCTTTTTCGGAACGCTTCTCGGTTGGCTGGGGGTCGCCCTGACGGGATCGGATACATCCTCGAACGTCCTTTTCGGGAGTCTCCAGAAAATTACCGCCCAACAGATCGGCGTCAGCCCTGTCCTGATGGCCGCGGCCAACAGTTCGGGGGGAGTGATGGGAAAAATGATCGACGCGCAGAGCATCGTCGTCGCCAGCACGGCGACGAGGTGGTATGGGGGTGAAGGGGAGATTCTCCGGTTCGTCTTCAAACACAGCTTGGCCCTGGCGGCCCTGGTCGGGCTGCTCGTTCTTCTCCAGGCCTATGTTGTCCCGTTCACCCGGCTCGTTCCCCGCTAAGCGCGAACACCCTATTTTTTTTCCTTCTCCGGCATGGGGGGCGCCGTCAATTCGGGTTTGGGATCGCCGAAGATGTAAGGACCGAACCAAGCCAGGTTGTGCTGCCTCACGGCCCGCATGGATTCAGTTCGAAATATTCATACGAGGCTTGACAAAATAACGGAATCGATCATAATTATCGTGAAAAAAATCTTGCAAGGAGTGATGGATGAAAAAAACCGCGATCGGCCTGTGTCTTCTCCTGGTGTTGACCGGTTTGGCGCTTCCCCAGAACAAAAAAGGGACCTGGTTTTTAGGCGCCAGTTTTGGAGGCGCGGGGTATTCGTTTGGTCATAGCGAAAGCAGCTCCTCTTACGATACGTATTTATCGATGAATGATTCAAGCTACTACAATTTCAGCATTTTTCCCCAGATCGGATATTATCTCCAGGATAATTTCGTCCTGGGGGGGTATTTCAGCTTGGGATTTTACGGCGGAAAATCGGACAGCAGTTCCACCTACAGTACGACTACGGCGGTACACAAATACAGGGAATTATATGTCTCTGTGGGGCCGTTTGTCCGGTATTATCTGGGCCAAGAAGGCGGAAAAGGCCGGCCGTATGTTCACGCTTATGTTCAAGCGAACCTCTACCCGTTCTATACTGGGGAATATGTCCCTAGCACCGGAACGGGATACACATATGAATATACGACCTATAAAACCATTTCCGCGGGGCTTCAAATCGGCTACGAACATTATCTGAATCCGACTCTCGGGCTTCAGTACTACGTGGGCTATTCCTTCAGTTCCAATTCTTACAAATACCAGTATGACTACCCGACCGGGATCGATCCGTTTTATCACAATAAATCTTATACGCACGGGTTCAGTTTCGGTGTCGGCCTGCAGATCCATCTGAGCCGGGATAAGAAATAACGGTTCCGGATAAATCCACGGGGCTGGATTCTCCCGTGAAAGCCCTTTCGCGGGATTGGTTGGGTGTTTGTTCTCGGATGCAGAGCGGGTACCTATCACCTCCCGGAGTGAAAGTTTGGTTTCTCGAGTTTTTCTTTGATTCCGGAGCAGGTGGAAAAACCGGTCGTCTAGCGCCGGTATAAAAACACGGTGTGTTCCGTCCCCTCGGCGTCCTTGACGACTTCCGAAGTCACTTCCTTTGTTTCCCATCCGGGGATCATGTAGTTGTGGGTCACGACCAGGACGCCCGGTTTCAGCTCTTTCTCGAGTTTTGGGCGAAGCATTTCGTTCGATTCGGGCAGAAGGTACATGGTCACGACGGTCGCCTCGGAAATATCCACTTTGGTGGCATCGGCTTGCTTGAATTTGATGAGTTTCTCCACTTGAGCCGCTTTGGCGTTCGCTTTGGATTCACGGATCCGTTCGGGTTCGATGTCGATCCCGACGCCGCGGGCCCCGTATGCCTTGGCCGCATAAATCACGATCCGGCCGTCCCCGCAACCGATGTCGTAAACAACCGAATCCTTGGTGACTTTTCCGAGTTCGCACATTTTGACCAGGACCTCGGGCGGCGTGGGGACATAAGGGGCCAGGTCCACGGCGTCTTCCCGGCCGTGCGCCCCGACCCAGATGTCGATGTTTCCGGCCCGGTCGGGGCGGAACGAATAGGGCTTGCCGGAATACAGGGAGTAGGTGATTTCCCGGCCGTATTTCAGGTAGGAAACGATCACGATCTGCGGAGAGGGATAGCGGTCGATCTCGTCGGGGGCGAGCGTTCGCTCGACGGGTTTGGCTTCCGAACCATAGGCCCGGAGAGTATAGACCACGGGTTTTTTGGTCACGTTGCGAATCGTGATTTCGTGCGGCCCGACACCCAGGGACGCCTTTTCCTTATCGTTCTGAGGGGCCGGGGTCGAACCGTCGGCCCGCTCGGCCGAGACCAAGGCGGCTTTTCCGGACGAGTCCCCCCCCCGGGATACGAGATAAACCGCCCCGGCCGCGGCCAGAGTAACGACGAGAGCGATCGCGATCATCAGACGTTTGTTCATGATTTCACCTTCAATCCCCTTCGCGGGAATCTATGGACATAAGTTCGTGGAGGAATGGCCGCTTCTCCGCTCCGGGGATAGGCGCTCCAACCCCTGCGCCAATAGATCCCAGGGACGCGAGTCCGGGGAGCTTCAGTCCGCGGAGAAGTTCCGCGATGTCGCCGACGAATTCAAGGCCGCCGTTGCGGCCGGTTCCGAAAAACAGGGTTCGTTCGCCGTCGATCGGGCCTTCGGTCAGGCGGACGGAAATCCGGGCCCGGAGGGTTTCCCTGATTTTCGTGGACATTTCGCCCAGGCGGGGAGCGGCTAACTCGATGCCCTCACGGCGGTCGGCCTCGATCAGAAGGCCGTGGCGGCGGTCCTCGATCCGAAGGACGATCCGGTCCGGATCAGCCCGCAACTCCCGGACCCGGGCTCCGGTGTAGGTCGTGAACCGCCGGACTTTTCCTCGGCGGTAAAGACCGAAGATCGATCCGGTAAAAAAATGATTCCGCCAGGGGATTTTGGCGATCGACCCGAAGAAGGAGACGCCGTCTTCCTCGAAATGGTTGGTCTGCATCCAGATCCAGGCGGCCGGGAACGAGGCGCCCCAGTCCTTTTCGAGAAAGCCTTTTCCGCCGGTAAAGTCGACGGCCTCGCCGTCGATCGTCAATGTCCCCTCGATCCGGTGATCGAAGCTCAGAACGCCGTGATAGCACTCCATGGACGGAGTGAAGGCGTACGGCCCCATGACCCCGGGAGAGAAGAGGCGGACCGGCCAGGGGTGGATTCCCCGGATCCGGAGTTCTCCCTGAACCGTATGGGTCTCGTCGGTAGCGTCCAGACTGATTCCCTCGAGGCCGAACCGGTTCGGGCCGATGCGGACGTCAAAGCGTTTCCGGCCCGCTTCGAAGGCCGAGATCGGATAACGGAAGTAAAAAGCCCGGCCGGACGCGGCGTCGGAGAATTGGATGAAGGCGTGAGTCGTGGCCGGATCGCCGGTGATGGAGACGCCGGGGATGACCGCGCAGGCGGACCGTTCATCGGCCGTAACGAATTTGAAATACCAGCCTTCGAAATAATCGCGTTTTCGGCCAAAGCCCTGGTATACGGCCGGGCGCCAGATCGAGCGAACGCGTTGGATCATGAAGAGGCTCCATTTTGGACCAAGACCGGGGCGCGGTCAAGGGAACGGCGGCCCGGCGATTGACAAAGGCCCTCCGACGGTTTACAATCCAGTTTGGAATGATTACAAATCAGGAAGGAGCGTCCCGATGATCCCCACCCGCGTCCGCGACATCATGAACGAACAGATCAAGAACGAACTGGAATCGTACTACATTTACCTGTCCATGGTCGCTTATTTCCACGAGCAGAACCTCGACGGCATGGCCCATTGGATGAGGGTCCAGTCCCATGAGGAAACCATGCACGCCATGAAGTTTTTCGATCATCTCATCGACCGCGGCGGGGAAATCAGTCTGCTCGACCTCAAGCAGCTCAAGCGGACCTGGACGTCCCCTCTGGAAGCCTGGAAGGACGCTTACGCCCACGAGCAGTTCATCACGTCCAAGATCCACGCCATCGTGAAAGTCGTCCGGGAAGAGAGCGACTACACCGCCGAGCCGATGATGAATTGGTTCGTCAAGGAGCAGATCGAGGAGGAGAAGAACACCGACGGAATCGCCCGCCAGCTGACTCGCATCGGCGACAGTAAAGACGGCTTGTATCTTCTCGATAAGGAACTCACGGCCCGGGCCTTCCCGGCCGGCTCGCCCTTCGATCCCCTGGCCTATAATCTGCCTTCGGCCTAATTCGGGATCAGGCCGGAGACGTCGATCTCAAGGCCCTTGTTTCCCCATTTCCAGAGATCTAACGCAAGACTATTCGTCGTAGGGCCCGGGCCCGGTTGCTTATTCCGCTTCCTTCGGAATAAGATAAAGGGCGCTTCGCCACTCCTGGCCAGGAGGTCCGCATGCCCGGCATCCGACGTCTCTCCCGACGCTCCTTCCTGAAAACATCGTTCGCGGCCGCGGCGGGCTTCACGATCGTCCCCCGCCGGGTCCTTGGCGGTCCTGGATACCTCCCGCCGAGCGACGAATTGACCAAAGCCGTCATCGGCGTCGGGGGGATGGGCCTGGGCCACTTGAAATACGAAGGGGCCCGTCTTCTCGCCGTCTGCGACGTGGACGCGAACCATCTGGCCGCCGCCCTCGAGGCCTCCGACTCCGGTGTCCGCGGCTACCGCGATTTCCGCGACATTCTGGCCAGGCCTGATATCGATATCGTCCACATCGCCACGCCTCCCCACTGGCACGCTCTGATGTCGATCGCCGCCGTCGAGGCGGGGAAAGACGTCTGGTGCGAAAAACCGATGACCCGGACGATCGGGGAAGGCGTTCGGATTGTCGATGCCGTCCGGCGCTCGGGCCGGATGTTCCGGATCAACACGTGGTTCCGGTTCCAGGATCGCTTCTACGGATTCGGAACCATGGTCAAGCCCATCAAGAAAGCGGTCCGGGCCCGCCTTCTGGGTTGGCCGCTTAAGGCGACCGTAAGCGGGGTTACGGGCTTCGACTGGAAATTCTACTGGAGCGGGAAGACCTATCTTCCGCCCCAGACGGTCCCTCAGGAACTCGATTATGACTTCTGGCTCGGTCCGGCGCCCTTCAAACCCTATCATCCGCACCGCGTCCATCAAACCTTCCGCGGTTATTGGGATTATGACGGCGGCGGCTTGGGCGATATGGGAATGCATTACCTCGATCCCGTCCAGGATCTCCTGGAGAAGGACGGGACGAGCCCGGTCGAAATCGAGGCGGATGCCCCCCAACAGCATCCGGACGCCTGTGGCCGCTGGCGCCGCGTCAGCCTCAAATACGCGGACGGAAGCGAAATCGTCCTCGACGGCGAGAATAAAGATGTCGATGCCCCGTTCCTGGAAGGCCCGAAGGGCAAGCTCTTCCGGGGATTCCGCTCCGATATTCCGAAATTGGCCGAGACGGTCAACGCTCTGCCCGATCCCGATCCGGGCGTTACCGACTTTTCCGAATCCGTTCGAACCCGAGTCAAGTTCGCCTTGAACGAGGAAAACGCCCATCGCACCTGCACGATCGTCAATCTGGCTAAAATCGCCGTCCGTCTGGGGCGTTCCCTTCGCTTCGATCCGGTCGCCCAGCGGTTCATGAACGACGACGAGGCGAATCGGCTGATTGACGAACCCATGAGGGCGCCTTGGCATTTGGAAGGAATAGGCCGATGAAAACGCGGATGATTTCGGTCCTCGCCGTTCTGGTCTTGGTTTTGGCCTTCGGGACGGATTCCGTGTCGGCCCAGACCAAACCGTCTCCGGCCGATCGCGTCTCCGCCCTGCTCCTGAAATTTCCGGCCGGGTCCGCGGCGGATCGGGATGCGGCCGCGGCCGAACTCATCGCCCTCGGTTCGGCGGCCGTCGCCGACCTTTGCGGGCGGCTCGCGGTCCCCGGAGCGGCCGACGACAGCCTGGTCCGATTTGCCCTCGACGCGATCGTGGTCCGGGCCGGACGCCCCGGGGCGGAGACGGAGCGGACGCGCGTTGTCGCCGGGATCCTGGATTCCCTGGATGATAAAAAGGATCCCGAGATCCAGACGTTTCTGCTGGTTCTGCTGCAACAGGCCGGGAAAACGGAAATCGTCAAACCGCTGGTCCGGTTCCTTCGCCGGCCTCTTCTTGTCGGCCCGGCCGTCCGGGCTTTGACCGCGACAAAAACGCCGGCGGCGGAAGCCGCCCTGGTCAAGGCCCTCGACGGCACCGACGGCGATTCGGCGGTGGCGATCATCCAGGGTTTGGCGGATTTAAGGAGCGCCGCAGCGACATCGAAGCTTCTCCTTCTCGCGGAGGGGAACGATCCAAAACTCCGGATCGCGGCCTTGAACGCCTTGGCCGATATCGGCGCTTCCTCCGCCCGCGCCGCCCTTGAACGGGTTCGGGTTGCCGCTCCGCCCGAGGAGCGGGTCGGGGCTGCGTCCCGGCTTCTTCTCCTGGCCGAGAGGATGGCCGAATCAGGCCTGATGTCTTCGGCCTCATCGATCGCTCGTTCGCTCTTGGACTACTACACCGCCCCGGAAGAAGACCGCGTCCGCGCGGCCGCTTTGACTTTATATCTGGGTTCGGTGGGGGAGAAGGCGGGTTTGAAAACGCTTCTCGAGGCTGCCGTCTCTCCCGATCCCAAATATCGGCAGAAAGCCCTCGAACTCGCGGCTGGATTGCGGACGAACTGGACGGCCTCTACGTGGATCGACCTTCTGGCCCAGACTCCGCCCGACGTCCAGGCCGATTTGATCCGTATGTTAGCCCGGCGCGGAGAGACGGCGGCGCTCCCGACGATCCGGGAGAAATTGCGTTCGCCCGATCGTCTCGTCCGCACGGCCGCGGCCGGAGCGGCCGTCCGCTTGGGCGGAGCCGCCGTTTGGGACGATCTTGTCCCGCTTCTCAAGTCGAACGACGAAACGGAGGCGAAGGCGGCCGGGAGCGCGATTCTCCAATTCCCATCGGATCTCCTTCTCCCCGGAATCGCGTTCATTCTCCCCGAAGCTCCGCCCGTCTCCCAAATCGGCCTTCTTGGAATTCTTGCCGAACGTAAGGCGAAGGATCAGGTCGGGGCGGTCTGGGCGCTTGTCCCGAGCCCGGACGAAAAAGTCCGAGCGGCGGCGCTGGCCGCTCTCGAGCAAACCGTATCCGAAAAAGACTTGCCCGGCCTGATCGAGGGATTGATGAAGGCCGAATCTGCACCTGAAATCGTCGCTCTGCAGAGCGCGCTGACGGCCGCGGCCCGCCAAATCCCGGACGTTGAGCTCCGGGCCGAATCTCTCCTCAAAGCGCTCGAACAGACATCCGGGCCGAAGCGGATCGACTTTCTCCGTCCGTTGTATAAAATCGGCGGCGCGTCGGCTCTAAAGGTCGTCTTGGCCGAATTGAAAAATCCAGATCCCCAGGTCCAGGCTGTGGCTGTTTTCACGCTGGCCGGCTGGCCGGACGAGAGCGCCATGGAGGAGCTCATGACTCTGGCTCGAAACGCTCCGGATCGGAAATCGCGTTATCTTGCCCTTCAGGGAATCGCCCGGCTTGTTCCAGCTTCTTCCGGATCGCCGTCCATGAAACTCGGTATCCTCGGAGAGGCGATGGCGGCGGCCGTCGAAACGGACGAAAAGAACGTGGTCCTGAACGGGGTCGCGGCCATCCGGACGCCGGAGGCTTTGGCCGTCGTCGGGAAATATATGGACGATCCCGCGCTTCAGTCCAGGGCGGCCCAGGCAGTCGCCCGGCTCGTCCAACCCGGCATCGCCCTTGAGGGACTGACGGGTTTCGAGACGGCCGTCGCTCTGAAAAGAGCCGCCGCGTTCATCGAGAACGAAACGGACCGGGCGCAGGCCGAACGGTACGCCCATGACCTTCTTCTTCGCGAAGGTTTCGTCCCTCTCTTCAACGATAAAGACTTGTCCGGCTGGAAAGGGCTTGTGGCCGACCCGCCGAAGCGGGCGGCGATGAACCCGGCAGAATTGGCCAAGGCCCAGGCTCAGGCGGACGAGGATATGCGGGCCCATTGGCGGGTGGTCGAGGGCGTCTTGTCGTTCGACGGGAAAGGCCATAGTCTTTGCACCAGCAAGGATTACGGCGATTTTGAGATGTTCGTCGATTGGAAGATCGAGCCTCAAGGCGACAGCGGGCTCTATTTGCG
>Ga0315287_10005179_pt1 | contig 12818 bp, 9 predicted proteins | sample YL17G11_0_MG_FD_205037 | JGI IMG/M metagenome (GOLD analysis project Ga0315287, IMG submission 205037) | Sediment microbial communities from Yellowstone Lake, YNP, Wyoming, USA - YL17G11_0 | ecosystem: Environmental > Aquatic > Freshwater > Lake > Sediment | place: USA: Wyoming | collected...
CAGGCGCGCTTGACCCTGTACGGGTCGTCGAGCATTGAGACGGTCTGGTAGTACCCCGCCTCGCTCATCAATTCCCGGCCCAGGTGGACCCACGGCTCGATATATTCATAGCCCAGCTCAGCGGCCTTTTCCACGCCCCACTCAAACGACTTGTCCGCGTGCCGCACATACTCCATATTGACGCCAATAGAAACTTTTCCCATTTCATATTCTCCTTAATATACAGCACAATGCTCTGGTAGGCCCGACACTGAGAAGGGCGAACCGCCCGGCTCATATACAATATATTCGACTCCGGGATTTGCAAGACAAAACCCGGTCGAGGCCAGATCGCCCCTCGGATTCATATTCACCAGGCCGCCCCCTCAATCCTGCCCGCCCAAGCACCTGGCGGGCAGGGGCAACTTCCGGGCGTCAAATCAGAACGTATCCTTGAGATACCCAATCAGTCCCGGCAGGCGGTCGAGCGTCAGGAAAAGCAGACACAGCGCCGCGATTAACCACATCGCCGGCATTACGTCCCTTGCCCTGCCGGCCAGCAGCTTTATCAAGACGAACGAAATAAAGCCAAACGCCAGCCCCGTGCTTATGCTGTAGCTCAGCGCAATCATCACCATAATGATGAACGCCGGGAACGCCTCATCCAGCTTTTCAAAATCTATCCTGCGGACTTCTTTCATCATAAAAAGCCCGACCATAACCAGCGCCGGCCCCGTCGCATACTCCGGCACAACCCCCACGAGCGGCACAAACAACAGCGCCAGCAAAAAGCACACGCCGGTAACAACCGCGGTCAGGCCCGTTCGTCCGCCCTCTTCAATTCCCGCGGCCGACTCGATATACGAGGTAATAGTCGATGTCCCCAGCGCCGCGCCGAACATGCTGGCCGCAGCGTCAATCGCCAACAGACGGTCTAAGCCTTTTATCTTGCCGTCCTTGTCAACCATTTTTGCCTCGTGACAGCAGGCGACAAGCGTCCCAATGCTGTCGAACATATCCATAAACATCAATGCGAAAATGCTCCCGAACAGGCTCCATTTGAAAGCCCCCAGGATGTCCAAGCGGAATGCCACCGGCCGGATATCGAATGAAAAGGAGAACCAGTCCGCCGGCTTTTCGACGTAGCCGAAAATGGCCGCCAGCACCGTCGCAAAGATGATTCCAATCAGCAGAGCGCCCTTGACCCTCTTTGTCGCCAGAAACGCCATCACCAGCAGGCCGGCCAGCCCTATCAGCGCCTTTGGCGTCAGCGGCCCGGCAGAAACAAGGGTCTGCTCATTCTTGACGATTATTCCCATATTGACAAGGCCGATGAACGTGATGAACAGCCCTATGCCGACCGATATGGCGGAAACCAGACTGACTGGAATGGCCTCGACCAAGCGCTTTCTCAGGCCGAGCAGCGTCAGCACAAAACACAGCAGCCCGGAAAGAAACACCACCCCCAAAGCCGTCTGCCAGGTGATCTTGCCTGCACCGACGAGACTATACGCCAGAAAGGCGTTCAGGCCCATGCCCGGCGCCATCGCAATCGGAGCATTCGCAAACAAACCCGTGATAATGGTCATAACAGCAGTGACAATACAGGTGACAATTATCAGCGCCTGCTTATCCATACCTGCCGCGCTGAGGATCGCCGGGTTGACAAAAATAATATACGCCATCGTCAGGAAGGTCGTTACCCCGGCCACTACCTCAACCCTCGTGTTTGCGCCATTCAGTCTTGATTGCGAATTCTCCCCTGCCACGGTTAATTCTCCACAAAATATCTGCCTATTATCTGTTTTTGTTTTCCGAGGATTGTCCGGCGGCGGCAAGCCGCATCATTTCAGAGACCAAGCCGGATGAATTGCGGGCGGCCAATATGTAAAACATCTGCTTATCGGCTACGGCCCCCTCGTCGGCCTTATCGCTGATGCTGCGTATCACAAGGTGCGGGATGTCCCTCTGATAGCAGATCTGGGCGACGGCGGCGCCTTCCATCTCGACCGCATCGGCGTCGAGTCTCTTACGCAGCTCTTCGCATTTCTTGTCGGACGCGATAAATGCGTCCCCGGTGACAACCACCCCCCTTATGATCCTCGGCTCTCTTTCTCCTTCCACCGTCTCTATCTTTCTGAGGCCAACCTTGCCGGCCGCGCGCTGCGCCAATTCGAGGAGCTTTTCATCGGCTGGAAAGAAAACCGGGTTCTCCATACCGGTCAGCCGATTCTTGACGCCCTTAAAGAACAGACCCTCCGGCCAGACCGTCCCCATGTCGTGATGGGCGGTCTTGTAGGCGATGACGATGTCGCCGGGGTGCAGGTCGGGATTCACTGCGCCGGCGATGCCGGTGAAAATCACCTCTGCCGGCTTGAAGTGTTCTATCAGCAGGGTGGTCGTCATGGCGGCATTGACCTTGCCGATTCCGGTCCATGCAATCACGACCTGTTTGCCGTTCATCTTGCCGGCGGCGAACTCCATCCCTTCAATCTGATGATCCCGGCGGTCCGCCAATTCATCTTGAAGGAGCACAACTTCGGCCTCGAACGCCCCCAGTATCGCTGTAATCGGCTCAGACTCAACGCGCTCAACCTTAACAGGCTCAACCCTGACACGATCGACTTGCTTTGTCGTTGGAGCTGTCCTGCACGAACTGCTCGCAGCGATGACCGCTATGCACAGGGCCGGTAATAGTCTGCTTTGTCTGCTTATCATCTCTTGTTACTCAAACTGACTGACAGTCAGTTTGAGAATGCAAAAATCAAAGTGAAAAATGCAAAATTGTGGAATCCCGACGTTGTCGGGATGACTATTTTAATTGTGGTTTTGTGTTTCATAACTATTTACTCAAACTGACCGGTTTTTAAGAAAACGGCACAATAAGTCCTTATTCGACAGCGATATAGCACAGTGTGTCATTCCCGCCCCGCATCGGGGTGCGGGGTAAACTCCAGCGGGAATCCCTTCACCCGCCACACTACTGGATACCTGCTCCTTCTACTTCGCTCAGGACGGGTTCCGCAGGTATGACAAGCCGAACCGGTCAGTTTGAGTTAGAGAGTATCACATTGCAGAACAGATTTCCACCCCGCAAAGGGGCCTTACGGCCGGATTTTCGCGGGCACAAAAGGGGCTGCAAGATTCACAGTTTATAACTCCTCATCTGCTTCTTCAGCTTCTTTGCATCACCCACCAGCCTGTCCATCTCCGCCCAGAAATCTCTGCTGTGGTTTTTGTGCCTGGTATGAGCCAGCTCGTGGAGCATAACATAGTCCTGCAACTCTTGAGGCAGTTTGAGCAGATTTATATTCAGGCTGATATTATTCCTGGAGCTGCACGTTCCCCATCGCGTTCTTTGGTTTCTTATGAACAGTCTATTGTAGGTGAACCCGTATTTCCCGGCCAACTGATTGAGTCTCGCACTGAGAATGCCCTCGGCGCCTATTGTGCCGAGTGCAGGCAGACTGCCTTGAGCACGGTTTTGCTGGAGCATCTGCAGTGTGTCGAGGTGCCTCTTTGCCCAGGGGATTTTGGATTTGAGGAACTTCATGGCGGCGGCCGGCGACACTCCTTGGGGGATAGCGACTCTGATAGTCCGGTCGGGCTTGATGGTGATAGACAGGTATTTGGCCCTTGGGGATGCGGCAAAAAGCACAGGTCCGAGGGACGGGATGTCGATGGTAGTGGCTTGCGTATTCAACGAGCAGTCTCCTTGTTCCCACCGAGGCATTAGCGGCTATGAAAGCCGCCCTAAGATTCGGTCCAGAGAGTCCGAGGTATGGCGAATCAAGGCTTCCGGGTAATGTGGATAGGGATGAAAGTATTCAAATGTGACGTATCCACGATACCCTGCCTTGTCTAATTCATCCATTACGGCGGGCCAGTTAGTCGTCCCATCCAGTAGTGGACGAAATGTCTCCAGCGAATGATCGGTGCTCTTCTTCGAGAATTCCTTGAAGTGGGTATTCTTGATTCGGCTGCCCATTACCGGCACCCAGTGCTCGGGATACTGAAATATCGAGATATTTCCGGTGTCGAAATGAATCTTCACATTCTCACTTTGGAACGAGTCCACAAAATCGTTCATTTCCATGGGAGTCATCAGATAACCGTTGAAGAAGATATTCTCAATGTTGAGGAAGACCTTTAGTTTTTCGGCCTGGCTGGCCAGGGTCCTGACGGCTTCTTTAGCGCGGCGATCGCAGAGGTCGTTGGGCACCGGCTCATAATCGTCTCGCCAAGGGATGTCAACCGCGCCCGGCACCAGCAAGACGTTTTCCACGCCCATATCGTGCGCGGCCTGCGCGATTTTCCCGGCCAGCTCCATGCCTTTGCCGCGTTTGTCCGGATCATTACTGGTCAGAGGATAAGGCCAGAACAGAAAGGAGCAGAGTCCGCTGATCTGTATCCCGATTTTGTCGGCTAATCGCCGGACGTCGTGGTAGTCTTTCGTTCCTGACTTGGGTGAGAGGTCGTTCTCCAAGTCGTAGTTCAATTCGATGCCGTCAAATCCAGCGTCCTTGGCCAACTGAAGACATTCCTTCAAATTCATTCGCTGGGGATAGGGAAACGCCCACTGGTTGATGGATTTCTTCATATCATAGCGTTTGGGCGAACCCTTTCGGGGATCCGGGCCGTGTTTGGGCGTCTGCGCCCGGGCTGGGGTGGAAAACGCCGCCGCACCGGCGGAAATCAGCACCGCCTTAACCGCATCGCGTCGTGTCAGACAATTGTGGCCCGGCGGCAACACGCTAAAGTGAGGGTCATTTGTGCGGCAATCTTCCGGCCAGCGCTGCAAAGAGACTGCGTTTTTCATAACGTGAATGCCTCCAAGTCCTAATGCCATTTCCGTTCATATCGAGCGGAGGTTATCCCTGTTCTCATAAACCTTTTGGATAGCGTTAGCGATATCGTCCATATCTTCTTTTGTTCCAAGAAGCGGACCTGAAGCCCAGATCATAGCCATCTCCTCACAAACCTTATCGCAATTGGGACACGCGGTCTCCTCGCGGTATCGCTGCAGTCTCTTTTCGGAGAACATTTTCTTGTACACCTTCGAGCTCAAAATGTGCTCTATCCACGGCTCCCTGTGTAACCCCTGTTCTATATACGGGCTGAGACTAATACCTTCGGCACTGAGGGCCTTGAGGAACTGGCTGCGTTCCGCGCCGTTAAAGTGCTCCTTGAGGTACGTCGTCGCGTAGATGTAGAAAGAGCCGCTGGCGGTGCCCTCGTACAGTTTCTGGGGAACGATCCCGGGGACATCTTTGAGCATAGAGGTCAGGTAGCGAGCGTTCTCGTTGCGACGGGCGAAGCGTTCCTGAACGCCGGACAACTGGCCAAGCAGAACCGCCGCTTCAAATTCGTTCATCCGGTATTTCGGCCCCGCCACTTCGGTGCGCCCCCGGCGCGACGTGCCGTGGTTATGGACGGTATAGCATTTGTCCATCAGCTCTTCATCATTTCCGATTATCGCTCCGCCTTCACCGCAGGCGATAGTCTTGCTCGACTGAAAGCTAAAACAGCCCAGGTCTCCGATGGTCCCCACCTTCTTGCCCTGATATTCGGCAAGGTGCGCCTGGCAGGCGTCTTCGATCACCTTGAGATTGTGCTTCTTGGCAATCTGCATAATCCTTTCCATGTTGCAGGGCTGCCCCATCATGTGCACGGGCATAATCGCCTTGGTGTTCTCGGTGATCTTCCTTTCCACGTCGTCGGGATCGAGCTGATAGGATCCCGTATCCAAATCGGCCATCACAGGCAAAGCTCTGGCCGCCAGAATGGAGGCGATTGTGCCCGGGTCGGTATAGGGCGAGGTGATAACCTCATCTCCGGCGTCGATTCCAAGCGCCTCGACGCAGGTGTGCAGCGCCTGTGTCCCGGACCCCGTCGCCACGCAGAACTTCGCCCCCGTCATTTGGGCAAACTCCTTTTCAAACGTGGGGACTGTGCCCGAACTGGACTGGATTCTGCACCAGATACCGCTCTTGGTGGTCTTGACCACCGAGTCTATGACATTCTGGTCCCAGTGGGGCCATTGAGGCCAGCTTTTGTTTTTTCTGACAGGCTCGCCGCCGAGAATCGCCAGCCCGCCGGTACTTGGGCGGGCCAGCTTGCCGGCGTTTTTACTGACATTGCCGTAGGCCGGGACGCTCCGTGATACGGCGGCGATGGTCCCGACCGACGCAGTCGCCAGGAGCTGCCGCCTGGTTAAGTTGTTGCTATTCATTTTGACCCCTTTCATTTTATCAAGCCAATGCAGGCTGTCTGTGCCGATTTACGTGTCAGTAGATTGTACTGGCCTAGCCGCCGGGGGTGAATTAGAATATCTCGAAAACGCACGATTAAATATGGAGTCGGCAACTGTGAGACGGGATGTCAGTCTGAAGTCGGCAGCGTTAGTTTTCACCATTCTATTGTGCAGTCATTTCTTTTGCCCGGCAGGCAAAGCCGCACTCAAAGGCGGCTGTGCAAAGGTCAACATCACTCCGCCTCTGGGGATTCCGCTTATCGGCTCGTACGGCAAACCAAGCGATGATATTCTCGATGAGCTCTACGCCAAAGCGCTGGTCCTCAATGACGGGAACAATGCCATAGCAATCATCTGCGCTGATTTGTTGTACACACCTTTGGAGGAAATCACCAACCCGGCGCGGCGGATCATCAAAGAGAAAACGGACATTCCCGAAGAACATATTCTCATCTGCGCCACTCACACCCATTCCGGGCCGGAGGTCTTTACGCGGTCAAAGCTCGGGCCGGACCAGGAGATTCCCGCATCCGAGATCGACCAGTCCTATCTGCAGACGCTAATCAGAAAGATCGCAGATGCAGCAGTTCTCGCTCATAAGCATACGCGGGGAGTCAAGATAGGCGCTGCAAAAGGGCGAATACCGGAAATAGCCTTCAACCGCCGGCCCAAAGCTGCTGACGGCTCGGCCGTGATGACCTTGCAGGTATCTGCCGAGGTCGCTGCAACCAGAGAAATTGAGACGCGCCCCGACGGTTCGACTGCCGTATCATTCACGCTCGACGCCAACGAGCCGAATTTGACGTTTGGCCCCATCGACCCGGAGGTTTGGGTGCTGCGCGTGGAAGACGCAAATAACAATATTGTCGGCTCAATTGTCAATTTTGCCTGTCACCCGGTCTGTGTGTATCCCTATTTGCCAACCGCCATATCGGCTGATTTTCCGGGGGATGCTACGGATATGGTTGAACAGACGGAAGGCGGCGTTTGTCTCTTTGCGCTTGGAACAGCCGGCGACATTGTTCCTTACCAGAGAGGAGTAAAGGCTCATCAGCAGATTGGCAGAGCACTTGGCGCCGAGGCTCTGCGCAGACTCCAGTTTGTCGGCGCTGCCGACGACGTTACATTAGACGCCGTCAAGAAGGAAGTCAAATTCCCTGTAAAGAAACTCGTTTCCGCTGATGACGAAAAAAAGGTGGCCCTTGCCACCCTGGAGGCGGACAAGGCCGCGGAGTATATAACCACCGAGATGCAGATATTGCGACTTGGCGATGTTTATATCCTGGGGCTGCCCGGCGAGGTGCTGGCAGAGGTCGGCTTGGAGATAAAGAAAAGGGCGGGCATAGAGAAGCTTTTTGTTGTCTCTCTCAGTAACGATGCGATTGGCTACGTCTGCCACAGACGGGCCTACGAAGAAGGAGGGTATGAGCCGGGTTCAGCAACTAACCTGGCGAAGGGGGCCGGGGAGATTATGACAGAGGAGGCCCTGGACCTCATCAAACTGATTCGGCAGAGAAGGTAGTGTCAGGCTTTTTCTCAGGCGGCGAGAATCATAATTCTTAGCGGGTGTTATGGAACTGCAACTGCGGCTTGCCTGGGCTGCCCTTCGGCGGAGCGAGCTTTGCGGACTAACTCGTGCACCTTGTCCACGACAAGCTTTTCAACCGAAGGCGCAAACGGCCCGGGCAGCGGAGTATAGACCATCATATCGCCGCCTTCATAGCCGCCTTCCTGCAAGACGCGGAGCGAAGGCAGGTATCCAAAAACGTCATTGCAGTAGGCCGCCACCCATACGGGCGGGCCAGCCAGCCCGCCGGTGCTTGGGCGGGCCAGCTCGGCTTTCAATCGCAGCGAATAATCGACCACCACTTCCCCCGCCAATGCAACCATAGTCAAGTCGTCGCCAAACTGGATAACCTGTATGAGGTACGGATAAGTCGTTTCAATTTTGCCCGTTTGCTCCAGCTCCTCCAGCAGCGTCTCGGCATGCAGACGCTCATATTTATTTTCAGATTTGGCCTGCTCTTTGAGCTGCTCGCGGCCGGCCGGCTCGGCAAACTCAAGCGTCACCGTATCAAGCACCGCCCGAATCGGCCCGGCGACGGGTCGTGCCCGCGGGGCCAATGCCGCCTCGACGCCGTTGGCCAATGCACGGCCATGCTCCATACAATACTCGAGGGTGCGGGGTCCGCGGCGCGGGTAGGGGTTTTGGTCGCCGCCGCAGCCGGCTATAAACAAAGCGGCCGTCCCAGGATGCTCCTGCTCTATGTACTCCTGGGCGAAACCGGCATAGTCGCCGCAGAACTTATAGAAGTCCAGCGTAGTGCAGTGGCAGGCATACCCGAACAACACGGCCCGCAACTTGCCGTCGGGACTATCGACGCGCAAGACGGGGACATCGTGGTCAACGGGGCCGTCCGGGTTCGGTTGAATCTGATAACCCTGCTCGACCTTCGATCTGCGGTTCATAGCAAAGCCCGCCCGCGCGTGCGAATACGACAGCCGCGCCGGAGCCAAGTTCTCGATCGCCTGGCCGACCAACTGCAGCAGTTTCTGCTGCAGGTCGTCCGCGTACCGGTCGCTCTGCTGAACCTGCTCCGCCGATAAACCATAGAAGTTATCCCCATAGACAGAGTACCTCGTCTCCCGCACCGCCGGACCGCAATGCGTGTGGGACGCGCTCAACAGCAGCCCCTCCGGCGGCAATTTGTAGCGCCGGCCTGCTTCCTTCTCCAGCCAATCGCGCATAGTCCGGGATATGCCGAGCAAATCAACCGTGACGATCACCACCCGCGCTCCCTGGGCATCTTCCAGCGCCAGCGCCTTGGCGCGGAGGTCATGCACCTTTCCCTCCGAGGGTTTGGTCCGCGCCGCGTAGCCGGCCATCCACATCGGCTGTTCCGGCGTGATGACCGTCGAGGCGAGTCCGGCTTTCCAGGTTTCCTGCCGCCCGTCGGCCATAGCGCAGGGCAGGTTAGGGGCATTTTGGGATATCAAACCGGCTGCGGCGATCAGACACAGCGCTCCTATTAGATTGGGCACGTGTGGTTTTCTGCGGCGAAGGTTGAGGGATTTTCGATTCATTTCACTGCTCCTTACGCTGGATTGACTACTCCTACTCCGTTAAGATCAAAACTGTGGGCGTCGTCGAAAGGCGTTTTGACCACGGAGCAGCCTCTATCCTTCGAGGGATATGAGATTGCCACGTCGGCCTTCGGCCTCCTCGCAATGACAATGCCTATGAAACGGACTTTGAGGGAGTGCTCTGATGGGAGTGGGTTTTTCATATTGTTTCTGGCGTTACTCACTTTTGAAGGGTCCCGGAATACTGATAAGGTCGGTTCTGGTGCGACCGCTTTGCGTGATTCTTGCGAGAGTATATGCTGTTCCATCCTTTCCGACAGCGATTGAATTGACATAAGCGGGTCTTTGGCCGTCGGCGTAGAAGATTGGGCCGTGGTCGGTGTATTTGCCCGTTGGGATGTCGTAGGTGATCAGGTGGAGATTCTCAATTCCCTTTGATTCGCCCATGGCGGTTTTGCTCTTGCCGACCACCCTCTTGCCGTCCACATAGACCGGCCCGCCCGTAAGATAATAGAGAGTGCGGGCATCGGGACTTATGGTGAAACCCAAATAGCCATAGCTGAACTGGTCGTACATTCCGCTTCGCTTGGAGGGCAGCGAGGTAATGCGCTCCAGGACATCCACCCGCGGAACCCGGGGGTCGAAACGGAAGAGGTAGCCCGAATTTCCGTGGACGCCATAGACGGCTCTCTCACGCTCGCACCAAATTGTCTGCCTCCAATTGTACCCCATGTGGCCCGGCGAGGTAGGGTCATAGAGTCCGAAGTAATCCTTCTTCATATCCTCGCCCTCGACGACTTCGATAGAATCCGAGTCATATCTGTAGCGAAGGATCGCGCCGTCGCCCGTGGTGAAATAGACGGAGCCATCCTGCGGATCGACGACAATGGAGCGGCAGAGTGTGCGGTAGTTCTCGCCCTTGCCGTTTTCCCCTTCCTTCGAGGTCGGCCCGAAGTCTTTTAGATTGTTGCCGGCCAGGTCGTAGGAAATGAAGCGGCCGGTCGGCCAGGTCAGGCCGTAGAGACGACCTCGCCGGGTGTCCATCGTCATAGAGAGAATGCCCTCGCCGTGCGGCGCCGTGGCCAGGTCGTGGAATTTGCCCGTGGTCATGTCATAGGCCAGGAAATGGCCGCCCGGATATGGTTTGTAGCCTGCCGGCGGCACACCGATCTTCTCCATTCCATCGACGAGAGTGTAGTAGCCGACGTGCGTTGCGAAGTAGAGCTTCCCTTCCGATTCCACGAAATTCACGTGCGACTTGCCCTGTGCGATTGCCTTCAATCCCTTTTCGCCGCACGCCTCCGTGAGGTCGCCCAAGTGCCGGATTTTGTCGGCGGCGGGGTCGTAACAGTACATCTGCGCCCCGGTCTCGAACGACTCCGAGGAGAGCACATAGTAGATTCTTCCGTCGCTGCCGGCGCCCATCCCGTTGTATGTATCGTGCGCCAATTCGAACCCGGAATTGTACGTGCGGGCAACCAGCCCGCCGGGACGGGTCATAAGTCCCGATTTCCCGCCGGATCCGGCCCCGTTGCAGCCACATAGGGCCAACAAAAGGCCCAACAAAAGGGACGATGTGTAAAACCTGTGTCTTGTCATTGTGACCATCATTTTGACAGCCTCCTTATGCCTATTGCGTTATGCCGAGCGACCGAACGTACACCGCCGAGTCCGCGATGTCTTTCTTGATTTCAGCCTCATTTCTTTCAATACCCTGGACGCCCTCAATCTCCATAACCAGCGGGCCGGTATAGCCGTGTTTCTTGAGGATTCGCAGCACGCCCGGAATGTCCACAACCCCCTTGCCCAACGCTGGGAAGCTCCACGCCTGGTACTGGCCATTGTGATCCTTCAGCTCGACCGTGGCAACATAGGCAATAATCTTCTCCAACTCGGCAGGAGCATTAACATTCTTGTTGTAGTAAGTAATGTTGCCCGCATCGAAGTTGACCCGGATATTGGGGTGATTGATCTGTTTCATGGTCTCGAGGTGCACGTCACCGTTGGTTCCCAAGTCAGGATGGGTCTCAAGTGCGATTGTCACGCCATGCTTCTTGGCGATCTCCCCCGCGCGGCGCAATCGCCGGCAGGCGACCTCCTTTGAAACGCCGGGGTGCTTGGGCGATAAGAACATGTACTTGACCCCCATTTTCTCACACGTTTCCAGTTGAACAGCCAACTCGTCGACGCTGGAGGGCACGGAGAGGTCGGTACTGCCGTGCAGGACCGCCACGCTCAGACCACGGTCCGCCAGTCGCTTCTTGACGGTTTCGACCTGGTCGGGTGGCGGTACGTTCATTAACACGTGCTTGATACCGATCGACGGCAGATGCGTCCAGGCGGCGTCCTGGAACTTCCCGTAGTTTGCGAGGCGGCAAGCCAGCACGTTTGTCGGCTCGGCTCCTTTCGCCCCGCCGGCCGCGCAGCCCCCGCTCGTCGCGCCCAAAGCCCCCGCGAGGCACACAAACGCCAGGACCGTGAAAAGACCATTTTGCACCAGGCATCTCATCCCCGGAATTATAGTCCATCCGCGATCGGTCGGCAACATATCTCAGGTCACCCATGAAGCGTGCGACTACCCGTAGAACTCGGTGATGGCCTCGGACGTGTATTCCTTCATCTGCTCGGTCAGCTCCGGATACACGGGGATGGCCAGGACCTCTTTTGCGGCCTTTTCAGATTCGGGCAGATCGCCCTGCCGATAGCCCAGGTATTCGAAACACTCCTGAAGGTGCATCGGGAGCGGATAATAGATCTCGCAGCCGATACCTCTTTCTCGCAGATGAGCGGCAAGCTCGTCACGGTTGGGAACTCTGATGACGTACTGATTATATACGGAGATGCAATCGGGATTGATGAAGGGCGTCTTTATGACGGTGCGTCCCCTGGGGACGGTGCGTCTGAATTTCTCATTGTAGTAAGCAGCGGTTCGACGGCGGGCCTCGGACCAGTCGTTCAGATACTCAAGTTTGACCAGGAGTATTGCCGCCTGGATTGCATCGAGCCGGAAGTTTCCGCCGACGTATTTATGATAATACTTTGGGCCGGCGCCGTGGTTCCGCATCATCTTCATTCGCTCGTAGAGCCGCTCGTTGTTGGTGACTATCATACCGCCGTCACCGGCACAGCCGAGATTTTTGCTGGGGAAGAAACTAAGGCAGCCGACCGTCCCGATACTGCCCGCCTTGCTGCCTTTGTATGTGCTCCCAATCGACTGAGCGGCGTCCTCTATGACGGCCAGGCCGTGTCTGTCTGCAATTTCCATAATGGGATCCATATCAGCCATTTGGCCGAACAGATGCACCGGAATAACAGCCTTTGTCTTTTCGGTAATTGCCGCTTCGATAAGGGCCGGGGCGATATTGTAAGTATCGAGGTCGATATCGACGAACACCGGCTTTGCCCCGACGCGGACAATGCTGCCTGCTGTGGCGAAGAAGGTGAATGGAGTTGTGATGACCTCGTCGCCGGGGCCAATATCCAGGCTCATCAGGGCGTTTAG
>Ga0315287_10005181_pt1 | contig 12817 bp, 14 predicted proteins | sample YL17G11_0_MG_FD_205037 | JGI IMG/M metagenome (GOLD analysis project Ga0315287, IMG submission 205037) | Sediment microbial communities from Yellowstone Lake, YNP, Wyoming, USA - YL17G11_0 | ecosystem: Environmental > Aquatic > Freshwater > Lake > Sediment | place: USA: Wyoming | collected...
CTATCCCGGGGATGCCCGTTCAAATGCGCCTTCTGCATGGAATTGATCAAGGAACGACGCTGGCGGGCGATGCCGCCGGATCAGGCCGTCGAGCAGGTGCGGATCGCGGGACAACGCTATCGCGTCATCGCCATCGGCCTGGGCGACGCCTGTTTCGGCGTCCAGCGCGCGTGGCGCAAGCGCTTCTTGGCCGGTCTGGCTGACCTGGCTCCATCGCATTGGATACTCATGGAAACCCGCCCCGATTTCATCGACGAGGACGACATCCGGCTGTTGTCAAAACTCAAGGTGCAGATCCAGATCGGCCTCGAGAGCGGCTCGCCCCGGATGTTGCGCATCATGAACAAGACCAAACAGCCGGATCGGTACCTGGCCAAGTTCAGCAAAATCAGCCATCTGCTGTCGGAATATAATATCGCCCATGGCGCCAATCTGATCTTCAACCATCCCGGTGAAACCGAGGAATCGGTCAAGGAGACGATTGCTTTTGTCGATCAGGAGCTGGCGCGAGGCAAATCCTCGTTGATCTGGGCCTGCCATGAATACAGCCATTTCCCCGGCAGCGAAATTGACGGCAACCGCCACGTATACGAGGAAAAATATGGCACGCAGTTTTTGAGTCCCCAGTGGTGGCTTGAAGATGAAGATCAGTTCGAAGGCGGCCGCAAGGTCATCCCGTCGCACGACCTCTCCGGCGAGCGCCGGAAAATCTGGGGCAAAATGATCGCCGAACGCGAGCCTCGCTTCCGCGACAACCTGATTCCGATCGCGTTTCATATTGCGGCCGATACTTATTGGCCCGACTGGCGAAATGACCCGCGTTATAAGGAAACGGAGTTATAGGATTTTTGACCGGGGGATATCCGATGAGCAATGATCACCCGTGGCCGGCGCTGGCGGCCGATGGCGTCATTTTTTATCACGGCGCCGTGCTCTTGGTGCGGCGAAAATATGATCCCTTCAAGGGGTGTTATGCCCTTCCCGGCGGTTCGGTGGAAATAGGCGAAACGGTCGAGGAAGCCTGCGCCCGGGAGCTTCTGGAGGAAACCGGCCTGCACGTCGAAAATCTCCGGCTGATCGGCGTCTATTCCAAGCCCGATCGTGACCCGCGCCAACATACCGTCTCGGTGGCCTTTTTGGCTGACGCCGACGTGTCGAAGATGAAAGCCGGGTCGGATGCTTCCCAGGTGGAACTGGTGGAGAATTGGCGCAATATCGATCTGGCCTTCGACCACAAGGACATTATCGAAGACGCCTGGCGGTTATTGCAGACCTTACACTAACCTTTCGCCCCACTTTCCGATTGACAAGCGGGCGTTTGTGCCTACATTCCCGGAAGTATGAGTGACTATCTGGAACGATTGAGAAACGCGCCGAGATCGCCGGAGAAGCTGGTGTTCCTGGCCGAGGCGGCCCATCTGCTCAACTCCACCATTGAGTACGAGGAGTTGATGAAGAACGTGCTGCAACTGCTTACCCGCGCCGTCGACGCCGAGGCCGCCACGGTTTTTCGTTTTGACCCGGCCTATCAGGATTTGCGCATCCGCTTCTATTCCGGCGACCAGGAACCGCGGCAGATGACCATCCCGGTCGGCAAGGGATTCGTAGGCTGGGTGGCCGAACACAAAGAACCGGTCCTGACCAACGCCCCCCGGGAGGATGGGCGCTATTCGCTTGAAATCGAGGAACTGCAGGGCGTGCAAATCCGCTCGATTCTTTGTTATCCCCTGATGCTGAAGGGGAAGTTCTTCGGCGTCATTGAGGCGATAAACAAGAAAGATGGCCATTTCGACCAGAACGACCTCGACACCTTCAATATTCTTTCCGACCAGATCGCCCTGGCTATTTACAACGCCCAGCTTTACCGGATCTCGAAACGTCAGGCTCTCCAGCGCAAAACGCTGTTCGACGTCAGCAAACAGCTCATGTCCTCGCTGACCCTGGATGAGGTTCTGCACAATATTTTGGTGGCCCTTCAGAAAGTGATCAGCTTCGACGCCGGGGGCATTTACCTCATCGACCACCAGACCAACGACGTCGAATCAATCACCTCCATCGGCTACGACACGGTGCTTGAAAATGATTTGGGCCTGAAAATCGGTCAGGGAGTGGTCGGCTGGGTGGCTCGCACCGGGCGGCCGGAAATCGTCGCCGACGTCGCCAAGGACGATCGGTATATCAACGCCCGCGCCAACACCAGATCGGAGATCGTGGTTCCTGTCCTCTCCGACGGCAAACGTATCGGCGTCCTCAACCTCGAAAGCGACCGCCTCCGGGCCTTTTCGGAGGAAGACATGGAAATTCTGACCACGTTTGCGTCGCAGGCCGCCATCTCCATCGAACGCGCCCGTATGCTCCGGTACATGCTGGAGCAGAAACAGATCGAGGAACAGCTGTCCATCGCCCGGGTCATCCAGAAAACGTTCTTGCCGAAAGAGGTCCCGCAGATCGTCGGCTATGACATCTGGGGCGTCAACATCTCTTCCGGCGAGGTCGGGGGCGACTACTACGATTTCATCCACATCGTCGACAACCAGCTGGGGATCGCTATCGCCGACGTTTCCGGCAAAGGTATTCCCGCGTCTCTGATCATGGCGTCGTTCCGCGCGTCGCTCATCGCAGAAATCAGAAACAACTATGCCATACGAACCATCTGTTCCAAGGTCAACAACCTTTTGTGCGAATCGCTCGAGCCGGAGAATTTCGTGACCGCCATCTACGGGGTCCTGGACAACAAGAACTCGATTTTCACTTTCGCCAACTGCGGGCACAATCCGGCGCTGTTGCTGCGGGCCGGGGGCAAGGTCGAGGAGTTGACCGAAGGCGGGATGACGCTCGGCGTGCGGCCCAACTCCCTATACGAAGAACGCCCGGTTTATATCGGTCCCAACGACCTGCTCTGCTTTTTCACCGATGGTATCACCGAGGCGGAAGGCACCTCCGGCGAACTGTATGAAGTCAGGCGTCTGATCGATGCGCTCCAGCGAAACCGCCGCCTGCCCGCCGAGGAAATCGGCAACCGGGTGATCGACAGCGTCCGGCTGTTCGCCCACCGGGACAATCTCTCTGACGACCTCACGCTCATTATTGTCAAGCGACTGCCATCCCCTGCTTGACAAACGGGGCGATGAGGTGTAGATTGATAGTGATGATTCTTCCCTCATTAAGCCGGGAGGCAGATATGTATCATAAGTCGCTTTTCATGATAGTCATATCCCTTGGAATCGCCATGATGCAAATCGGCTGTGGATCCGACGACGGCAACGGCATCCAGCCCCCGCCGGTCCCACCGACCCGCCTGGTGGCCGCGGTCCACCAGGATCCAACCCTCGACAACGCCCTCGCCTCGCAGGTTTGGGACTCCATCCAGGTTGCGGAAATCCCCATCGGCAGCGAGATCGCCTACAATGCCGACCGGCCCAAAGCGGACGGCAAAAAGGTGCAGATGAAAGCCTTGATCGCCGATGATTCGCTGCTGTATATCTGGGCCCGCTGGGATGACAACACCGAAAGCAATCTCTACGGCCGCCTGCATGCCACCTGGGTCAACGACAGAACGGAATGGGAAAAGGACACGACCATTTTCAATGAGGATCGTTTCTATTTCATGTTCGACAAGGGTGGCACATCCGGCGCCGATTGCGCGTCGTTCTGCCACGGCACGGCCGATACCTCCACCGCCGGACGCAGGTTCTACGGCGCCGCCGGTGATGATGCCGACGTCTGGCACTGGAAGGCGAATCGCACGGGACTGGCCCAATACGCCGAGGACATGCACGTTACCGATACGTTGGTTTTCCAGGATCCTCAGGAGCGCCCCTACGACAGCCTGTATCTCGGCAATTTCGACTCCTTCTTGCTGCGTCCCGAGAAGATGCATCAAACGGGAGCAGCTTATACCGGGCCGGGGCTTTTGGAGGGCGAATGGGTTGACTACAGCGCGTCGGAGGAATGGGTGACCTTTCCCGTCGGCCAACCTCCGGTCGGGAAATACCTCCCCGGTTACTATCTCTACAACGACACCCGCAATCGAGGCTCCCGGTGGAATGTCAGAGCCGCGTCAGAACACGCCACCGGCAAATGGACGATCGTTTTTCGTCGTGCTCTCATCACCGCCGACTCCGAGGATATCGATTTCAGTTTTTCCTCTCCCGACTCCATCGCGATCACGATCGGCATCGGCGACAATTCCGGAGTCCAGCACTACGGCCGCAAGCCCTTCTACCTGGTTTTTCCGTAAGCCCGACAAAATCGGTGTGAAATTCATATGGTTCAAAAAAAGCCCGCCTCCGGCGGGTTTTTTTGTGTGCAAAAATTAGCCAGAAATCGCCCCGCCGTTGCCCCGACAGGCGAAACCCCTTGAACGATTTGCCGTTACGACAGGCGCGGACGAATCGCCGTTAATAAAAAAGATTTTACTGATTATATATAAAGGGCTTGACAATTCCCGCGATTTTATTAATATGAGTGTGGAAGTTTGTCGCCATCCCATGGGTTTTTCTGGGGACCTCCCCCCTCTGTCCCTTGGAAGGCCTTGGCCGGCAAACTTCCTTTTTTATTCCGCCGTTGCATCATGTCCATCCGGCCAACAAAAACGAGCCGCAAGAGCTCGGCTCGTTTCATCATTTTACTTGCTTTTCTCCGTGGCCAGCCGGCATCCGTGCTGGGACGCGGTTGAAGCGACGGCAAAAGCACCCGGTTAGGTCTTGTCCTTGACACTGAAACTGTAGATCTTCCAGACGCCGTTGACCTTGCGCAGGCCGAATTTATTCAGATATTGAATGCTGTTCTTCTTGTCGACGAACGACACGTCCACCAGCGCGGAATCGCCGCTTTGATTTGATTTGTCGACGATTCGCTGCATGGCCAGCCAGCGCTGGTTGGTCAATCCGCCTTTGAGCAAATCGTTGAGAATCTCTTCGGGATTACCAAAAACCCGCGGCGAGTCGGTTTTCAGCGCGTAGTCGACCCCGGTCGACTTGAGCAATGACTCAAAATCCAAACAGTGAGCCAGCTGCGCGCGATCCTCGTTTTCGATCGCCCGGAACATGCTGAGGACGGCCTTCCGGGGATCGGCATCGCCTTTGGGGCCCGGAGAGCATCCGGCCAAAATCGCGATGATGGCGGCGGCAAGCGCCAGCGCCGATAGATACGTTCTCATCTAAAACCCTCCCGAAACGGTGACCCGATGACTGGTCCCGAGATCAAGGTACGGCATGAAAGCGTACGAGATATGATAGTCTTTCACGTCCAGCCCGAAACCGGCGGCCAGACCGCCCCACGTATCCGAACCCGACCCGGTTTTATAGTTCTCGCCGAAGAGCGAATACCCCAGCCGCAGGTAGAGCGGCTTGAATTTGTAGAACTCCACTCCGGCGTTCCCATAGAAGCTGTTGTCGTTGGGCAGGACACCGTCCAAAGCCACCACCAGAGGCAATTCCCGCAGAGAATGAGAGACACCGGCCCGAACTCCCATGGGCAGTTTATCCTTATGATCGGTGTACCCCGATATCACCCCGCCCAGGTTGTAGAACGTGAGGCCGACTTTTGTGAGCGAATCCGGCAGCTTCATCAACAGACCGATATCGGCGGCGACGGCATCCACGCCGTATCCGTCGGCGGCTTCATGCATGTACTTGACGTTGACGCCGGCGGCCAATTCGGGTCGGATCAGGTAGGACAGGTTGGCCCCGATCAGAAAGTCGCCCCCGGAAAACTCACCGGAGGGGACACCATTGATGTCGGTCCGCGTGAAATCGCCGAAATTGAGGTAATCGATAAACACCCCGCCGCTGAGGTCCGCCGTGAAAGGGCGGGTATGCGCGATAAATCCGGACTGGATGTCAAGCACATAGTTGTGATAGTCGGCCAGGAACTGTTTTCCGGCAAGGAATTTGGTTCCGGCCGGGTTGTAGGAAATTCCCGACGGGTCATCGGCCACGGCCGTGAAGGCGCCGCCCATGGCCACCGCTTTGGCCCCGACGCCGAGTTTCAGGAAGGCCAGTCCGGTCGTGCCGGCCTTCTTGCTGATGTCCTTGGCCGTCGCCATCCCCACAAACAGGGTCAGAAAACAGGCCACGCAGCCCGCGACCAGCATTCGCTTAAACCACATCTCGTCTTTCCTTATCATCTGCGCCTTCCTCATAATCAAATACGCGGCGGTGTCATTTGCCACCTGCGGTAATATCGGCACAATCACGGTCTTGTCAAAGCCTTTTACTCTTGCCCGGTTTAAATGTCACCAACTCTTTGTCGTCTGGTCAAGAATATCCGCCGTCAAAAGCGTAATCGCCCGGGTCTGACCATCCGCCTCCGCCTCCGTATTGGCGTCGTAGATTCCCTCGGCGTAAAAATCCTTCTCCCAGATGACGTCTTCGGCGTTGGCCTTGACCACCTTCACATGCACCGACACCTTGACGGCATACTGGCTGACAATGTCCTGCTGGTCATAGGTATAGGGATCGCGTCGGTAACCGACGACCGTCCCATTCATGAGCGCCTCGGCCTTCGCCGGCTCCCGCACCTGAACCGTGTTGTCGCGGATAAAGGCGTCGACCACCGCGTCGGTCAAGCGGTCCGCAAGCTGATATTCGATCGTGGTGTTTTCGAACTGAGCGATGTTGACCGAGGCAAAGGGCGCCTTGCCCGCCCCCGAAAACGAGTACACGCCGCATCCGCATAAGGCCGCCAGGCACACCCCGATAATAATAGAACGAATCATGCTCATCCGCCGCCGACGATTTTCCCTTTTTTGACCACCGTATCCACCAGGTTAACACCGTAGTGATAAGGCAGTTCCCGAAAGTCCTGCATGTCCCAGATGACCACGTCGGCGGGCAGGCCCGGTTCGAGTCGTCCCAGCGACGAGCCTTTGTCAACGGCGCAGGCGGCATTGACGGTGACCGCCGATAAGGATTCCGCCGCCGTCATCTTCAGTTTCACCGCCGCCAAAGACAGGATCATGGGCAGCGATTCGGTCATGGACGACCCCGGGTTGCAGTCGGTCGAAAGCGCCACGACGACGCCGCTCTCAATCATCCGCCGCGCCGGCGCCGCGACCTCCAGTCCCAACGCAAACGACGTCCCCGGCAAAAGCACCGCCACCGTGTCGGAGGCCGCCAGCATCTTGATGCCGCGCTCGGAGACGTATCCCAGATGGTCGGCCGAGACGGCTCCCAATTCGACCGCCAACTCCGCCCCGCCGGTCGATTTCAGCTCGTCGGCGTGCAGTTTCGGCTTCATCCCGGCCTTTTTCGCCGCCGACAAAATCGCCCGCGATTCATCGACGGTAAACACGCCCTCTTCACAAAAAACATCGCAGAAGAGCGCCAATCCCCGCTCGGCCACGGCGGGAATCATTTCCTCGATCACCAAAGTTACATAGTCGCCATGGCGGTCCCGATATTCATCGGGCACCTCGTGAGCGCCCAAGAAGGTCGGGAAAAGGTCGATCGGTTCGCGCTCGTGGAGACGTTTGATTATCTCCAGCGACCTGATTTCGGCGGCCGTCGACAACCCGTATCCGGATTTGGCCTCGATCGACGTGACGCCGTGCGCCAAAAGCCGACTGATCGTCTTTTTGGCCCGCGCGTAAAGCTCCTCATCGCCGGTTTCGCGCAGGCGGCGCACCGATGACCTGATACCGCCCCCGGCCCCGGCAATGTCCATGTAACTTTTCCCGGCCAGCCGCATTTCGAATTCGAGTTCGCGCGTGCCCGCAAAGACGGGATGCGTATGCGGATCAATCAATCCGGGGGTGACGACTTTGTTGTCGGCGGAAATAACGACGCAATGTTCGGCCGGGTCGACGTCGCGCGCGACGTCCGCCGTTTTCCCCACCGCCATGATTTCGTCACCGGAGACAACCACCGCGCCGTCGGTTATCAGGCCGATTTCGGCCATGTCTTTTCCCCGGCGGGGAACCGGCCCCTGCATGGTGACCAGCTGGCCGATGTTCTTGATAAACAGCGTCGTTTTTTTGCCGGCTTTGGCCATAACCTTATTTCACCGTCGGAATCTTGACGCCTTTTTCTTCGGCAAACTGTTTGGCCTCTTTGTATCCGGCGTCGGCATGGCGCATGATCCCCGTCCCGGGATCATTGGTCAGCACCCGGTTGAGCCTGACCTGCATCTCCTTGGTGCCGTCGGCCACGACGACCATGCCGGCATGGATGGCATTGCCGATCCCGACTCCGCCGCCGTGATGGATCGACACCCAGCTGGCGCCGGAAGCGACGTTGAGCATGGCGTTGAGCAGCGGCCAATCGGCGATGGCGTCCGAGCCGTCCAGCATGTCCTCGGTCTCGCGGTAGGGACTGGCGACCGAACCGCAGTCCAGATGGTCGCGGCCGATGACCACGGGGCCGGAGATTTTGCCCTTTTTCACCAAGGTGTTGATGATATCGCCGAACTGGGCGCGCTCGCCGTAACCCAGCCAGCATATCCGCGCCGGCAGACCCTGAAACGGCACTTTCTCCCGGGCCAGCTTGATCCAGCGGACCAACGACTCGTTATGCTTGAATTCGCGGATGACAATTTCGTCGGTGACGGCGATGTCTTTGGGATCGCCCGACAAAGCCACCCACCGAAACGGCCCCTTGCCGCTGCAGAAGAGCGGCCGGACGTACGCCGCCACGAATCCGGGATAATCGAAGGCGTTCTTGAGACCGCCCTTTTTCGCCTGCCCGCGAAGGTTGTTGCCGTAGTCGAAGACCACCGAGCCGGCTTTCTGAAACCGGATCATCGCCTCGCAATGCCGCACCATCGACTCATACGACCGCTTCATGTAGTCGGCCGGGTTGTCCTTTCTCAGCTTGGCCGCCTCGGTGACCGTCAGGCCCTCCGGGATATAGCCGTTGAGTTCATCGTGCGCCGACGTCTGGTCGGTGACGACGTCGGGGATCATCCCCCGCCGGAAAATCTCGGAAAAGACCTCGGCGCAGTTGCCGATCAGGCCGATCGATATCGGCTGATTGGCGGCGGTATGCTCCTTGACCATCCGCAGGGCCTTGTCCAGGGTCTTTACCTTGACGTCGCAAAAGCCCATTTTCAGCCGGCGGTTGATGCGCTCCTCGTCGACCTCGACCACCAGAATTGTCGCCCCGCTCATGGTGCCCGCCAACGGCTGAGCGCCGCCCATGCCGCCCATGCCGCCGGACAAAATCCACCGGCCCGACATGTCCCCGCCGAAATGCTTGTCGGCCACCGCCGCAAACGTCTCGTAGGTCCCCTGGATGATGCCCTGGGTGCCGATGTATATCCAGCTTCCGGCGGTCATCTGACCGTACATGATCAGGCCGAGTTTCTCGAGCTGCCGGAATTTCTCCCAGGTCGCCCAGTGCGGCACCAAATGGCTGTTGGCGATCAATACGCGCGGCGCATAGTCGTGGGTTTTGAAGATGCCGACCGGCTTGCCGGACTGAATGAGAAGCGTCTCATCGTTGTCCAGGCTCTTGAGCGAATCGACGATGGCGTGGTAGCACGGCCAGTTCCGGGCGGCTTTGCCCGAACCGCCGTAAATAATCAGATTCTTGGGATCCTCGGCAACGTCGGCGTCCAGATTGTTGTTGAGCATGCGGAGGGCCGCTTCCTGGTGCCAGCCTTTGCAGCTCAGCGTCATTCCCCGGGCGGCTTCGACAGGCGTGTATTTCATCTTCCGTACCTACCTTTTGTGACCTGACGTAAAGGTGTAAGGTAAATTTCGGGCGCGCCTCTGTCAATTGTTTTGTCGTCCTCAAACCGCTTGAGACGTCGGCGATTATCGCCGCCGCTTTTCGTCCCCGGCAAGATTACAACAAGATTTATATTTTCTATCTCCCTTTTTGTGCTTGACAACGGGGATGGGTACACATATGATAGATGAAACGGCATTATAGTGGGTTCGGGAGGGGAGTACCCGAAAGGCATCATTTCCCACGAAGCGGCATTATCAAGGAGGGTTTTGCTATGACTATCAGGTCTTTTTCCGCCAGGGAAATCGTTCTGTATATTCTGCTGGGGGGAGTGGTCATTTTTATGGCCATCTTCCTCGGTATCCGCACCGGGTTCGCCCTTCGCGGCAGCGGGCCGGGAAAACTAACGCCGGAAAATCTTCCCAACCGTACGAACCTGAAAATCGGCGACGTCTTGCCGGCGTTCGAGGTCATGACCGCCGATAGCGTCGCCCGCCCGATCGGAGATATCCTAAAGGGCAGACCGACCGTCATCGTTGTGGTGCTGCCCGGATGCGATCCGTGCAAGAACCTCCTGACGACCTGGCGGGAATCGAAGTTGTTCCCCGCCGGCCAGAAAATCCAAGTGATCGTGCTGGCCGCGGTTTCCCCCGGTGAATACCAACTCGGCGAACTGGAGGAGTTCGGAACGATCTTCCCATGCTATTTCACCGATTTTTTGCAGATGGACAAGCAATGCGGCATTTCCGGCTTTCCCAGCGTGATCGGGGTCGGCGGGGATAATCAGATCAGGTTCATCGCCAGCGGTTACGCCCAGGAGCTGGACAGGAAATTTTTTGAAAAATATCTCTGATATCATAGGGAGCTTTCTTTTGCGCGCAAAGGGAGAATAAACATTGCTTTAATGCTTAACCAGGGAGGAGGCATCATGCTCAAGAAACTTTCCCTATTCGGTGTGCTCTTTGTGGCCGCGTTCGTTATCACCATCGGCAGCGTCGCGTTTACGGCATCCAAAACCTCGGCAGCGGAACTGTGCACGGTCGGGTGCGTATATGAGATGTCGTGCGTTCATTTTACAGGCCCGAAGTGCCCGAATCCGAACCTGCCCTATTATCTCTGGGCCATCAACGGGGAATGCCTCGACGGCAATCCTGAACACCTCTGCCTGAACTATTTCGCCGGTTGCTGCAATAAGTGAGAAATAACCGGCCAAAGCATTGTCGTTAACCCGGAGATAATCCGGTTAACGCCGAGTATCATGGGAGCATAGCTTCCAACGGCACCGGTTTAGGACAGGAGATTAGACAGGATTATTGTTTGAGATCTCGATGCGGGCATCAGGCATCTTGGATTCATTGTCAAAAGTGTGTGAGGAGATGTCGCGGTCGCCTGCAGAGACGATCAGTCTCATGGAGAGGAGGTGATTAAATGAAACGAACCATGGCTTTTTCGACCTTGTTCTTGCTGGTTTTCGGCTTGTCCCTGGGTTTGTCAATGATCGCCCAGGACACCCAAGCGATACCACCATGCTTACGTAGCCAAGTCGTTTGCTGGTACGACTGCACTACGGAAACCGGTCCCCTATGCACGAACCCAAATCGCCCGTACTACGCTTACAATAGGGAGTGCGGCGTGATACCGGGGTATAAGTGCGTGAATGTTTGGGATGACACGTTTGCCGGGTGTTGCAATGGGCCGCAGTAATCGGTCTGCGTAGCTGACAAGATGACCTTGCCGGCCATGTTCTCGACCGGCAAGGTCGATCTGTCGTCGCCAGCTGTTGGATTATCAACCGCAGTGTGTGTCTGCTGCGGGATCGGGGAAGGCATCGACGGCTGCACCCATCATATGAGTGTCTTCAACCATGGAGTTTGACGCATGGTCAATAAACCGAAATCATTTCTCAAGGGGCTGATGTATGTCCTTTTGGGCGGCGCCATAGTGTTTGTCGCCGTCATCGCCGGCATCCAAATCGGTTATGCCATCCGCGGCAATGATGCCACCCTGGCCTCCGAACCGCCGCCCAACAATACGACCCTGCAGCTCGGCACGGTGATCCCGTCGCTTCCGATTTTCACCGCCGACGGCGACGAAACCGATCTGCGCCTCATCACGCAGGGCAATAAAACCGTCGTCGCGGTGGTCCTGCCGGGGTGCGAACCGTGCAAGCAACTCCTTGACCAATGGCTGGAGGCGGGGATCACGGACGGCGCCGGCGGTATTCGCATCGTTCTGCTCTCGGCCATGACCAAGGGAGACCGCGATCTTGGACCATTGGCCGACTACCGAAACAACTTTTCAGTCTATTTCTGTAATTCCGAGGATCTGAAGCGGCTGTATGGCCTGACGATAACGCCCAGTCTGATCGGTATCGGTCCCGATAATACGATCAAGTTCGCAGATGACCAGCATCTAAGGCAGTACGACACCGAATTCTTTGACAAATACCTATAGGGAACCGAGGGAGAATCTCTCGAACGCCCTGGAAGCGAAACAGGGCCAAACCAATGAACCCTTTCAAGGAAGAGGAGGTAGTCTCATGAAGAAGTCCGTTGTTTTTTCGGCGGTATTCCTGGCCGTTTTCGGTCTGGCCATCGGCATGACCGTGGTGCTGACGGAAAATGCCACGGCCAGTATTCCATGTGAATGGCAATGCCTGTTTAAGACCATCTGGAGTCACAGCACCGGACCGGAGTGCCCGGGTGACTGCCCCAGCGAGATGATCTACAAGGTTTACTGGAGGTCGGCCTGCACAGGCGGGCCGCTCAATTGCCCCTACGTCAATACGGTCATCGCCTGCTGGGACGGTGTCGCGACTCCGGGGTGCCTCCTGGGGCCATAAGAGTAAGAGTCTTATTGTTATAGCGTTTGCTTCCGGTCCCGGTAAACCGGGACCGGGGCAATGTTCGCAACTCTATTTGCACCATGCCTGACCACGGAGCCGGGTTCCTTGGCAAATTTCCGTAAGCGATGGAGGGAGAATCCCTTACATGCCCTGGAGACAGGGCGAAACCAAAAAACCCTTTCAAGGAAGAGGAGGTAGTCTCATGAAGAAGTCCGTTGTTTTTTCGGCCGCATTCCTGTTGGTTCTGGGTCTCGGTATCGGCATCACGGTGGCGATGACTGAAGATGCCCACGCCATCTGG
>Ga0315287_10005182_pt1 | contig 12817 bp, 10 predicted proteins | sample YL17G11_0_MG_FD_205037 | JGI IMG/M metagenome (GOLD analysis project Ga0315287, IMG submission 205037) | Sediment microbial communities from Yellowstone Lake, YNP, Wyoming, USA - YL17G11_0 | ecosystem: Environmental > Aquatic > Freshwater > Lake > Sediment | place: USA: Wyoming | collected...
GCGGACAGCCTCGCGAACTACTCGGACGAGGACATGCCCGGCCTGCTCAACACCATCCTTCACGAGGCGGCGCACAACCTCGGCCCGAGCCACGAGTACAAGGTGAAGGGCAAGACCGACCAGGAGCTCTTCGGCGGCGCCCTCGCGTCGCTCGTCGAGGAGCTCAAGGCCCAGACCTCGGCGCTGTGGTACGTGTCGTTCCTGGTAGAGAAGGGGATCCTGACCCCGGAGGACGCGCGGCGGACGTACACGGACAGCTTCTTCTGGTCGTTCGGCCACATCTCGCGCGGCATGTACACCGACACCGGCCAGCGCAAGCCGTACAGCCAGCTGTCGGCGATCCAGGCGGGCTTCCTCATGGACAAGGGCGTCGTGCGGTTCGATCCCGCTGCAAAGGCGGCGAACGGCGAGGACGCGGGCGCGTTCGTCCTCGACTACGAGAAGCTGCCCGCCGCGATCGACGAGCTGATGAAGGTCGTAGGCGACATCAAGGCCAAGGGCGACAAGAAGGCGGCCGAGGAGCTCGCGAAGAAGTACGTCGACGGCGACGTGGTGCCCATGCAGCTGATCGCCGACCGGCTCCTGCGCTACCCCAAGGTCAACTTCGTCTACGCCGTGGAGGAGTGAGCGCGCGGGCAGCCTTCGTCCGGCTGTGCTAAGGTCTTTGATCGATGTCGATGGACAAGCCACTCCGAGTCGTCCTGCGGTCGCCGCTCGTCGCGCTGCTCGCGCTCTTTGCGTGCTCGGAAGCGCCGCCGTACGTCGCCGGTACGGACACGGACACCGACACGGATTCGGACGCAGACACCGACACCGACACGGACGCGGACGCCGGTCCGGAGTTCGCCCCGCTGTACGCCGAGGGCTCGTTCCCGACGTTCGAGCTCACGATCCCGCAGGAGTGCATCGACGCGCTCATGGTCTCGCCGTACGAGTACTGCTCGGGCGACGTCCGCTACAGGCCGACCGACGATCCGGCCGACGACGTGGTGTTCGAAAACGTGGGCATCCGGCTCAAGGGCCGCGCGTCGTTCCAGCCGATCGACGCGAAGCCCGGGTTCAAGATCAAGCTCGACGAGTACGTGGACGGGCAGCGGCTGTACGGCCTGCGGCGCATCACGCTGAACAACATGGTCCAGGATCCGTCGATGGTCCACGAGCGGATCGGGTACCTCCTGTTCCGCGAGGCCGGCGTGCCGGCGCCGCTCGCCAACAACGCCCGGGTGTACGTGAACGGCGCGTACTACGGGCTGTACCTGAACCTGCAGACGCTCGACGACGAGTTCGTCGAGCACCTCTACGACCCGGCGCCGGGCAACCTCTACGACATCAGCAACGATGCGTACTTCGTCGACTTCCTCCCGGAGTGGAAGCCGTACTTCGTCCTGGAGACCAACACCGACGTGGCGGACACCTCGGATCTCGACGCCCTGATCGCGGGCGTCGGCGGCCCGGACGAGACGTTCTTCGAGGACGCCGGGCTCGTCCTCGACTGGGACGAGCTCCTCGCGATGGGCGGCGTGCAGGCGCTCATCGGGGACTGGGACGGCTACTTCGGCGCGCGCAACAACTACAAGGCGTACCACGAGCTCGGCCGCGGGAGGTTCATCCTCTTCCCGTGGGGCATCGACCAGACGTTCGGGATCACGGATGGCCACCCGGACGATCCGCTCTGGCATCTGAGCTACGCGCTCGACGGCTCCACGTCCGAGCGGGAGAACGGCTGGGTGTTCCTGCGGTGCAAGGCGTCGCCCGTCTGCCTGGATCTCTACATGGCCGCGGTCGGCGCGGCGCTCGACGCGTGGGACTCGCTCCCGCTCGAGGAGGAGCTCGACTTCATCCTCGCCCAGACCGGGGTCGCGAAGGCGGAGGACACGCGCAAGCCGTACACGGACGACCAGACCGCGCAGTACGCGGACGCGATGCGGGCGTTCCTCGTACAGCGGGGCGACATCGTCGCCGAGCAGCTCGCCGCGGCCGGGTACTGACGGCGAAACCGTTACTTTTTTTCGGGACGATTTCTGACGCGCCACCGCTCCTCGGGACACCATGTTATCATTGGAAAACGTTGCGCCACCGTCCGAACAGGAGCCCAGCGCATGACGCGAAGTGAACGCCTCTTTCCGCCGGTCCTCGCATTGGCGTCGTTTGCGGCGCTCGCCTCGCTCGCCGCTTGCGGCGGCGCAGACACCCGCGGCGGGGGCGACGGCGACTCCGACTCCGACTCCGACTCCGATTCCGACTCGGACTCGGACTCGGATTCGGACACCGACACGGACGCCGACGGGGGCGGGGACTCCGGCACGGACACCGATGCCGACACCGACATCGACACCGACACCTGGGACTGCGACGCGCTGTCGACCGCTCCCTTGGCCATCGAGCCGATCGCCGGCGCGGTGGGCTATCACGACCTCGCGTTCGACGACGAGGGCCACGTGGTCGGCTTCGACGGGACCAACCTCATGAGGACGACCGCCGCGGGTCCCTCGGAGGTGTTCGCGACCGGCCTGTGGGGCGTGCAGGGGATGGCCTACCTCCCGGACGGCGACCTCGCCGCGGCGACCGGGGCGTACGGCCTCGCCCGCATCACGCCCACCGGCACCGTGACGAGCCTCGTGTCGTCCTTGACCAGCCTCTACGGCGTCACCGTGGGGCCGAACGGCATGGTGTACTGCGCCGACAACACGAACCTCTACCGCGTCGATCCCTCGGACGGGACGTACGATATCATCGCGTCCGGCATCGGCGCGCGCGGCTGCGACTTCAGCCCGGACCTCTCGCGGATGTACATCACGTCGGGGAGCGGCTACGGGTACGTCTACGTCGCCTACCTGGACGGGGATCTGAACCTCATCGACTCGCCGTCGCTCTTCACCACGATCCCGAGCGGCGGCACGTGGCTCGACGGGATCGACGTCGACGCCTGCGACAACATCTGGATCCCGAACTACAACACCTCGAACCTGTACCGCGTCTCGCCCGAGGGCGCGGTGCTTACGTACTACGACTGGCCCGACCTCTCGGGTTACGGCCACGGCCTCAAGTTCGGCTCGGGCGTCGGCGGCTGGGACGACATGTCCCTCTACATGCCGCAGCCCTACGGCGGCAACACGGTCGTGCGGTTCGAGGTCGGCGTCCACGCCGCGAACTGACGGAGACGCCATGAGCGACGGCGAGCCCCTGGTCATCGACGACGAGGTCACGATCCCCGGCGCGGATCTCTCCTGGACGAGCGCGCGCTCGTCCGGCCCGGGCGGGCAGAACGTGAACAAGGTCGAGTCGAAGGTCGATCTGCGGTTCGATCTCGCAAGGACCGCGGCGCTCTCCCCGGCCGTGAAGGCGAAGCTGCGGCGAAGGTGCGCCAAGCGGCTGGACTCCGAGGGACGGATCGCGGTCGTCAGCCAGCGGACCCGGGACCGCCAGAAGAACCTGGACGACGCGCGGGAGAAGCTCAGGCAGCTCATCGCCGCGGCGCTCGTCCCGGAGATCCCGCGCAAGCCCACCCGGCCGTCGCGCGGCGCCGTGCAGCGGCGCCTCAACGAGAAGAAGCGGGTCGGCGAGAAGAAGGCGCGGCGCAAGAAGGCCGGCGAGGAGTGAGACCGGCCGCGCAGCCATCGCCCGTTCTTCCCCGCGGGGAAACTCGCGCCTTCGACCTCGTTGTCCGTTAGAATGGTCCCGTACGGACGAAAAGGGGTGGGTGTCATGTCGAACCGCGAGATCTCGAGGACGAGAATGATGTTCGCGTTCCTGGCGGCGGCGGTCTTCTCGCTGTCGGCCTGCTCCGACGGCGGCGGCAAGGCGGGCGACGCCGGGACGGACACCGACGCCGACACCGACACCGATTCGGACGCCGACGGCGGCTCGGACGGCGGCGCCGACACGGATCCTTTCTTCGGCATCGTCTCGCCCGAGGAAGGCTTCGGGGTGCTCGGCAGCGTCAACGCGGTGGTCGAGGTCAACGCCATGGAGCTCGACGAGGTGCGGTTCTACCTCGACGAGTCCGCGGACGCCGGCTGCGTGGACGAGCCGTCGTACTTCAGCTGCTTCTTCGACCTGTCCGCCGAGGAGGTCGGCTCGATCCACGAGATCACCGCCGTCGGCCTGCAGGGCGGGGACGAGGTGGCGAGCGACAGCATCACGGTCGAGCGGATCGCCGCACAGAGCGACATCTGCACGGACACCGACAGCGGGGACGAGGTGCTGGTCACCTGCCTCGCCGACCTGCTCGGGGACGAGCTCGTCGTCGGCAACGTCGGCGACTCCTACGACAACCGGGACGGCGATCACACGTCGCTGAACACGGCCAACCACCCGGACGTGACCTACCTGCACCTGGGCTACGGCTACGAAGGGTTCGGCACGGCTCCGGAGAACGGGGATCCGCTCGCGCCGCTCATTGGCAACGCCTCGCTGTGCGTCACCGCCGACGCGGGCTGGTGCGAGAGCATGGTCCGGTTCATGCTGCGCTACGGCGAGCCCGACACGTTCTACGATCTCTACACCGGCAGCAACTTCTACTGGTTCCCCGAGCACACGGATCACGACGCCGAGGATCTGGCCTACTACATGGTGCCGTTCACGAACTGCTCCCAGGGCTCGTCGGGCTCGGAGATGGACGAGGTGGAGAAGTGGCTCTACGCGCTGGCCGCGCTTAGGCCCGAGACCAAGACGGCGCTCGAGGAGTCCGGCCTGCTCATGCCCGCGCTCCAGATGGCGTTCCGCCGCACGCGGGTCGCGACGGACAGCGAGTACATGTCGTCCTCGGCCCACGCCAACGCGTTCGACGACGTGGACAACGCCCACGAGATGGTGCGGATGTGTAACCTGATGCAGCCGGATCGGCTCCCGCCGATGGTACAGCTCGAGGTGATCGAGGAGACGTGGGCCGCAGGTGAGCAGGAGTTCACGACGCCCGTCGCGGTCGCCCGCCACTGGGAGGGCGACGAGGGGACGCCGCGGGTGATGACGGTCAGCGCGGCCGGCTCGTTCGACGCCGCCGATCTCCCGCTCTCGTACCACTGGGTGATCGTGCGCGGCGACCCGGAGCTGATCCGGCTCACGCCGCTCGACGAGCTTGGGACCGAGATGGAGATCGAGTTCCAGTGGCACGCGGCCGAGACGATCGACATCGGCGGCACGGACCGCATCTCGACCCTGGCCGTGGTCGGCGCCTTCGTGCACAACGACGTCTACTTCTCGGCCCCGGCGTTCGTGACGTCGTCGACCTCGGACGACCTGTGAGCGCGAAAGAGCATGACGCGAAGGAGGTCTCCGCCTTCTGGGACCGGATGGCCGGAGAGTACAATCGACCGGCTCGCGCCGGCGGGCACCACCGGATCGGCGCGGAGATCCTTCACGAGCAGCTGTCCGGCTCCGTGCTGAGCGTCGGCGGGCTGTGGGCCGGCGCGAAGCTCGATGACGCCCGATTCGAGGTGACGGTCCTGGACGTCTCCGCGCGGATGCTCGAGCCCTACGCCTCGCGAGGGCTCCGCACCGTGCTCGGCGACGCGCGCGACATGAACGTCGACTCCGGCTCCTACGACCACGTCGTGTTCCCGCTCGTGCTCCATCACCTCACGGGTCGCGGCTCCCGGGACTCCCGGCGCTTCGCCCGCCGCGCCCTGGCAGAGGCCGAGCGCGTCCTGAAAGAGGGCGGGACGATCTGGGTCAAGGAGATCGTCGTGCCCTCAGCCGTGTACGGCGCGGAGCTGGGCCTCGCCCACGTCACGAAGCGCGTGCTCCGCCGGCACGGGGTCCCGCTCGTCGTCCTGCACAGCCTGCATTTCTGGATCTCCTCCTTGAAAGAAGCGGGCTTCGCCAACGTGTCCTCGCGTCCGTGCGACGTGCCCACCGAAAGGTGGAGCGACCTCGTGAGCCCGATCATCGGCATGCCGTCGCTGAGGATCCCGAGGCTCCTCGTCCCGGTGAGGCACGTGCTGATCTCGGGCGAGAGCTCCTGAGGTGCATGGAGATCCCCGCAATTTTGTCACCCTGATTTTCGCGTCGACGCCTACTATCTCCATATAGGGGGTGGAAAATGGTTCACGCGCGTTTCGGGTATTCCCTCGGGATCGCCGTCGGCCTGGCTCTCTCCGGCTGCTACGACAGCAACGGCGGGGGCGGGGGCGCGCCGGACACGGACACCGATACGGATATGGATACGGATATAGACACGGATGTGGATACGGACACCGATACCGATTCTGATTCCGACACGGATACCGACACAGACACCGACACCGACACGGACACGGATTCCGATACCGACACCGACACGGACACGGATTCAGATACCGACACCGACACCGATTCGGATACGGACACGGATGCGCCCGACTGCGGCGACGTCGTCGAGAGCGGCTCGGTGAGCATCTCGAACGCCGGCGACATCGCGGCGCTGGCGGGTGTCACGAAGATCCAGGGCGATCTCGTCATCGCCGATACGGCGCTCGCCAACGTGGACGGCCTCGAGAGCCTCCTGTGCGTGAGCGGGGACGTGACGATCTCTTCCAACGCGCAGTGGGGCGGCGACGACTGGCTCGACGGCCTCGGCAACCTCGTGTGGATCGGCGGTCTGCTCACGGTGAGCGAGAACTCCGCGGCCGGATACACCCCGCTCGACCGGATCGGCCTCACGAGCCTCGCAACGGTGCAGAGCGGCGTGGTGTTCGAGCACAACCTGCTCGCGTCGCTCGCCGGGCTCGAGGCGCTCGAGGAGATCAACGGCGAGGGCCTGACGCTGACCGACAACCCCGGGCTCGTGAACGTCGACGGCCTGAGCGGGCTGCAGGCGGTCTCGGGCAATCTCTTGATCGAGCTCGGGGATCTCGAGAACCTCGACGGCCTCGCAGGCCTGACCGTGCTGACCGGCTACATGAACATCACTGATGTGCCGACGCTCGCGGATATCTCCGGCCTCGCCGGGCTGACCTCGCTGACCTACTACGCGTATCTCCAGAACCTCCCTTCCTTGGCCAGCCTAACCGGCCTGCACAACGTGGTCAGCGCAACCTCCATCGATCTGACCAATCTCGACGCAATCGCCGATCTCCAGGGGTTGGAGAGCCTCCAATCCGGGACTTTGTTTGTGGAGGAATGCGGGTCGCTGCAGAGCCTCGACGGTATCGACAGCCTTACCGCTCCAGGCTCGATCAATCTCTACGACAACCCGCTGCTGTCGGACCTCTCGGCGCTTTCGGGCATCGCCTCGATCAACGACTTCCACCTCTCCGGCAGCGCGGTCACGTCGCTCTCGGGTCTGCTCGGCCTCACGACCGCCTCGGGGAATTTCATACTGGGCAACAACCCGCTGCTCGCCGATCTGACCGACCTGGCCAACCTCGCCTCTATCGGCGGCGAGCTCGGCGTCATGGAGAACGCGGCGCTCGTCAGCCTGCACGGGCTCGAGGGGTTGACCTCCCTGGGCGGCACGTATTGGGAGAACGGCGTGCGGATCGACGGCAACACGATGCTGACCGACATCGACGCGCTCGACGGCATCGCCGCGTTCAACGGCGACTTCGACGTATCCCACAACCCGTCGCTCGCCACCTGCGAGGCGGTGCAGCTCCTGCAGCACCTGGAGGGGATCGGCACGGTGGCCACCGTCTATCTTTACGCCAACGGCGCGGATCCGCCGGAGGGGTGCGAGGGCGTGGACCCGGACGCCGGTGCCGACGTGGATGCCGACACGGACACGGATTCGGACTCGGACTCGGATCCGCAGTGCGACGGCCACGGCGACTTCACCTTCTGCGACCTGCCCACGAGCGGCTCCGACCTCTGGTACGACGTCTGCGTGGACGAACAGTGCGTGTCACCGACCACCTGCACGACGCTCGATTGCAATACACCGGGCCCGCACGCGCCGACCACGGCGGACGTGCCGACCGGGTACATCCGGACCGTCCCGATACCGGGCTTCTTCGCCGAGCCGATCGTCTTCGATCCGACGACCGGGTTGACCTGGCAGGGCTGCCCCAAGGGCTCGTTCGGCTCCGAGTGCCAGAACGCCGGGCCGTCGGTGGCGGACTGGCCGACCGCGGCGCTGTGGTGCGACGCGCTCGTCTGGGGCGGCTACAGCGACTGGTACCTCCCGGACATCTGGGAGCTCGTGTCGATCCTGCGATACGGGCCCGAGCCGCCGGCGTTCGATCTCGACGCGTTCCCGATCGATCTGATCACCTACGGCGCCGGGAGGTACTGGAGCTCGACCACCGCCCCGGAGGACGCCGACCCCATCGTCCTGAGCGCCATGTCCGTGTCGTTCGACTACGGCAGGGTCAACTCGTGCTACTTGGATTTGTACGGCGGCTGCGAGCTCCGGGTCCGCTGCGTGCGCAGGGAGCCGATCTCGCTGCCCGCGCGGTTCACGCGGCCGATCGTCGACGGCGATCCGGTCGTCGAGGACGCGGTGACCGGCCTCGCGTGGCAGGGGTGCGTGTCCGGCCAGACCGGCGATCACTGCGGCGGCTACTACCCGTTCGGCTACGACCTGGACGGCGCGACCGCGTACTGCGACGCGCTCTCGTGGGGCGGCGTCGCGGACTGGCGCCTGCCCACCGCCAAGGAGCTCTACGGCCTCTTCGACATGCGCAACTACTCCGGCGCGGACATCGACAACTCGATGTTCCCGAACACGCCGATGGGATATCCGGACGGCGGGTACTGGTCGTCGTCGCCGTACATCGGCGGCCCGTACGGCCCTGCGCTCGCCGTGGTGTTCGGCGACTGGACCGGCGGCGATATGGGAATGTACACGATGCCGGTAGCCGAGACGGACATCGCCCTGGTCCGCTGCGTGCGGGACATGCCCTGACGGATGCCTCTCTCGGCCGTGATATGGTTCGCCTCGTGAGGAGCATACAGACGACCCCGGACCGGATGGTGGAGGAGGACGGGTCGATCCGCTTCGGCACCTTCAGCGCGCCGTTTAGGAACGCCAACATCCTGGACGCGCCCCTGTACGGCTTCCCCGTGCCGCGCTTCTGGAAGAGCTTCCGCCTCAAGGAGTGGCAGCACTTCGGCATCGTCACCCCGACCCACTACTTCGGGACGGTGATCTTCGACGCCAAGTTCGCGGGCATGTCCTTCTTCTACGTCTACGACCGCGCGAGCCATGCCCAGTTCGAGCACGCCCGGCAGAAGACGGGGCATAAAGCGCACGTGGCCGCGCAGGTCTACGACGGCGTCTGTCGCTTCGACGCCGAGGGTTACCACCTCTGGTTCGAGAACAAGCTGGACGAGGGCGTTCATCGGCTGCACGTCGACATCGATGGTCGCGGGGAGCTGCCTCCCGTCAAAGGCGAGGTCACCGTTCACGAGGACTTGAGCGCCGTCGAGCCGCTGGTCCAGCTGTCCCCGATCACGGCCAACCGGCCCTTCTATACGCACAAGGCGGTCGTGCCCGCGTCGGGTCGCATCGCCGTCGGCTCCCGGGAGATCGCGCTCGACAGGAGCGCGAGCGTCGCGCTGATCGACGAGCAGAAGAGCTACTATCCGTATGCGAGCTTCTGGAAATGGGCCACGGCCGCGGGCCGCACGAGCGCGGGCGAGCACCTGGCGTTCAACCTCTGCCAGAACGTCATCGCCGACGACGAGGAGCTCAACGAGAACTGCGTCTGGCTGGACGGCAAGATCCACTGCCTGAAGGCCGCGCGCTTCGAGCTCGACGACGTCATGGGCCCGTGGCGGATGAAGACGACCGATGCGGCGCTCGAGCTCGTCTTCACGCCCGTGGGCGAGCGGGCGGAGAAGATCACCGCCGTCTGCGGGCTCGTCCGCTCGGACTTCCACCAGCCGTTCGGGACTTTCAGGGGAAGCTTCCGGGACGACGGAGGCGTCGCCCATCCGATCGACGATCTCTTCGGCCTCGCCGAGCACCACGTGACGCGCTACTAGCTCGGCGCTCTCGATCCGGCGCTCCTCCTCACCAGCCCTAGTCGAAGTCGAGGTAGACGCCGCGGGCCTCCAGAGCGGCGATGTTCTCGGCCTGCGCCTCGAGGTCGATGGGGTTGCCGGCGAGGTAGACCTCATCCCCGGCGCCCAGCCCTTCGTTCATCACGAGCGGCCCGAGCTCCTCGATGTGATTGTACTCGAGCCGGAGCTCCGCGAGAGCAGTCAGGCCTGAGAGAGGGCCGATGTCGACTGCCGAGCTGCCGGCGATCTGCAACGACTCGAGGGAGTGAAGCCCGGAGAGCGGCGCGAGGTCGACGAGCTCGTGGGAGACGCCGACCCGCAGATCGGTCAGCGACGTCAATCCCGACAAAGGCGAGAGGTCCTCCGCAGCACCGTCCGGCGCGTAAAGGCTGACGAGGGACGTCAGGCTGGCGAGCGGCGCGAGATCGGTGAACGGGATGTCGGTGGCCTGGAGTTCCTCGAGGGCCGTCATGCCGGCGAGCGGCGCGAGGTCGTTAATGGTCGCCCCGGAGATGTACAGGCCGGTCACCGTCGTGAGAGCGGAGAGCGACGACGGATCGTCGATCTCCGCCCACATGAGGCTCAGCCAGCGCAGCGACGGGTTGCCCGCGAGGGGTGCGACGCCCTCGATGTGAACGTAGCCGAGGAACAGGTATTCGAGCGCCGTGAGCCCGGAGAGCGCGTCGAGGTTGCCGATGTTCGTGTAGGCGAGATCGAGCCCCCGGAGCTCCCTCATGTTGGACAGCGCCTCGAAGCTGGCGGAGCTGCCCCAACTGAGACCGAGCCATCGCAGGGACGTGAGGTCGGCGAGCGGGGAGATGTCGACGATGCAGCCGTCGTTGAGGTTCAGCCACTTCAGGGAGGTGAGGCCGGCGAGCGGTCCGACGTACTGGACGCAGTTGAACTGGACGCTCAGCCACTCGAGCGATTCCAGACACTCGATGCCGGAGAGATCGACGACCTGGTCGGCCATCGTGCCGCTCGCGTCCAACGCGGTCAGCTGATCGACGTCTGCCGCGAAGAGCGGCCCGACCGGCTTGCCCGCGGCGGCCCGGATCGACTCCTCCAGGTACGGATCCGCGAACGAGAGCTCTCCCTCGCAGGCCGCCTGGGGATCGGTTTCCGCGTCGGTCTCCGTGTCGGCGTCTTCCCCCACGTCGGTCCATTCGTCGGGGAGGTCGCCGCAGGCGACCGCTGCAGCGGCCGCGGCGAGCGCGATTGCCACAGTCCTGAGCGAGGAAGGGTCGATCATGTTCGCCTCCTCGGGCGCGGTTATAGGTCGGCCCGGATTCCATCGATGGGAAAGCACGAAGCGTGCCGCCGGGTGGCTCACCCTTCGGATTCGTACAACAGCGTGTTTTAGTTGGTTTTCTTTCGAGGATGCCCGAGCGGGAGTGTGCCAAAGTGTGCCGCTCGTCGAACGGGAGCCGCGGCCGTCACGGCGCGCTGAGCTCCTTGCTAAGGGTCAACGCTCGTCCCAGATCCGGCGAGCGGGATCCGCGAGCCAGGTTTCCACTTCGGCGCGCTCGAGCCCGAGGATCGCCTCGAGGTAGCGCAGCCTGCGCCGATCCACGCGTCGGCCGCGCGTGCGCACGAGATAGTCCCGGATCCACCCGTCGCCGAGGTCGCGCCGCAGCGTGCGGATCTCATCCGCCGATCCGTGGCCGAGCACGCGGCCGACGACGAAGCTCCTGTGCACTTCTCCGTCGAGCGCGCCCGGCGCCACGTCCCAGAGCAGCGTGGGGCGCAGAGGCGCGGCGCAACCTGTCGACGGTCGGATCATGTGCCGGACGATACCACGGGCGCGGCTCGCGGGCACGAATCCAACGTCCCCTCGCGAACACCGCCGCCTACTCGATCCGGCACGCCTCGTCGAACGGGAGCCGCGGCTGGCGGGGCTTGAGCGCGGACGGGTCGCCGTGCCCGAGGTTGATGAGGAAGATCGATCTCCACTTGCCGTCCGCGAAGAACGCCGCGTCGACCATGGCGTTGTCGAAGCCGGCCATCGGGCCGCAGTCGAGCCCGAGCCCCCGCGCGGCGAGGATGCAGTACGCGCCCTGGAGCGCGGCGCTCAAGTACCCCATCCTGTGGCGCGGTTCGTCCGGCAGCCGCGCGAGCTCGGCGCCGAGCCCCGCGCTGTGCGGCACGAGCTTCGGCATCTTCTCGTAGAACTCGGTGTCGTACGCGACGATCGCGGTCGCCGCGGCGCTCATCGTCTTGTCGACGTTGCCCGGAGCGAGCGCGGGCTTGAGCCGCGCCTTGCCCACCTCGCTCTTGACGAACACGAAGCGTGCGGGCTGCGCGTTCATGGCGGTCGGCGCCATGCGCAGGAGCTCGTACAGCTCGCGCAGGGTCTCGTCGCCCACGGGATCGTTTCGAAAGGCGCGGTGCGTTCGGGCCTCGGTGAAAAGGAGCGCTCGGTGCGTGTCGTCCATGACGGGCATGCGGACCTCCGGTTTCGGCGCCGCTGCACGCGGCGACAGCACGAGTATAGGACGGATATTTTTCACCGCGGGGCTTTTCCCGAGCGTACAATTTGTCCCATGAAAAAGATCGCGCACGTCGTTCTGGCCTCGTTGTGTGTCGCGGCTCTGCCGGCGTGCTGGCATGTCGCTGAAGAGTTCGTTCCCGCGGACGGAGGCGCCGCGGACTCCGACACGGACACCGACACCGACGTAGACACGGACACCGATACGGACACGGATTCGGATGCGGACACGGGCTCGGACACGGGGGACGACGAATACTGTTTCGATCTCTTGTTCGAAGTCGGCTACGAGCCGGTGAACGTGCTCGTCCTGCTCGACCGATCGCACTCCATGTACTCGTCGACGATGGGCGACGCGACCTACGCCGAGGTCGTGGCCGCGGTGCTCGTCGACGTGGTGGCGGAGAA
>Ga0315287_10005183_pt1 | contig 12816 bp, 7 predicted proteins | sample YL17G11_0_MG_FD_205037 | JGI IMG/M metagenome (GOLD analysis project Ga0315287, IMG submission 205037) | Sediment microbial communities from Yellowstone Lake, YNP, Wyoming, USA - YL17G11_0 | ecosystem: Environmental > Aquatic > Freshwater > Lake > Sediment | place: USA: Wyoming | collected...
CTCGGCGGAGTAATGCAGGAGTTGCCGGCCCACTTCCGTCGAGCCAGTGAAGGCGGCTGCGTCCACATCCATGTGTTTGCAGAGCGCCGCGCCGATGACACCGCCGTTGCCGGGAATGACGTTCAACACCCCCTCCGGAATGCCGGCTTCAGCCGCCAGTTCTGCGAGACGGAGGATGCTCAAGGAAGTCTGCCGCGCCGGCTTGACGACGACGCTGTTGCCGGTGGCCAGAATCGGGCCGAGCTTCCATGCGCCCATCTGGATGGGGAAGTTCCACGGCAAGATCGCGCCGATGACGCCCAGCGGTTCACGCACGACCATCGCCACGTTGCCAGGGCCGGTGGGCGCGACTTTTTCGTATTCCTTGTCAATCGCCTCAGCGTGCCAGCGGAAGCAATGCACCGTGTCCGGCGCGTCGATCGTCATGCAATCGGTGATCGGCTTGCCAGCGTCCAGGCAGTCCAGCAGCGCGATTTCGGCGAGATTCTCTTCCAGCAAGTCCGCCAGCTTCAAGAGGACGTGTTTGCGTTCGGCGGGCGAACGCTTGGACCAGACGCCTTGCTCGAAGGAGCGGCGAGCGGCCTTCACGGCGAGGTTCACGTCCTCGGCCTCGCAGGAGGCGATATTCGTCAGCGGCTGGCCGGTGGCCGGGTTGACCGAGACGTAGGTTTTGCCCGAAGCGGCGTTGACGAATTTGCCGTCAATGAAAGCCTTGGTGCGGAACTTCAGTTTGCCCGCGGTTTTCTTAACGTCGGAGTATTCGAGTTTCATAGTGCGAGTTTGTTCTTGGTTTCGGTTGTATTTGAACAATCAGTTAATACCCGCCATCCAGCGGCGCATTGATTTAGCCATGAACATGAGCAAAATGGCAATGCCAGAAGCGGCCAACGCGACCCACCAGAACTGGTGAGACATCTGGCGGGGACTGGTGCTTTCCCCGGCGATCAGTCCGGCCATGAGATTGCCCAGCGCGGTGGCCATGAACCATAGTCCCATGATCTGCCCTACAATCCGCGCCGGCGCGAGTTTCGTGATCGAACTCAATCCGACCGGGCTGACACACAGTTCCCCCATGGTGTGCAGGAGATACATGAACAACAGCCAGACCGGCCACACCGGCCCGGCGATCGCCCGTTGTGCGCCCACCGCGATCACCACATAGCCCCCAGCCAGCAGCAGCAGGCCGACGGCAAACTTCATGCCCAGAGACAATTCACGTCCCCGTTTTGACAATGCAACCCACAGGCCCGCGGCCACCGGGCCCAGCAGGACGACAAAGAGCGGATTGACCGCTTGAAACCAACTGGCCGGCATTTCATACGACCCAAGCACCCGGTTCGTGTATTGATCCGCGAAAAGATTGAGGGACGACCCTGCCTGCTCCAACCCGGCGAAGAACGTCACCGCCGCCACGAACAACACCGCGACCACGCCGATTCGCTGTTTCTCCACGCCACTCAAATCACTGAAGAAGAAAAGCCGGAGAAAGGTGAAGACGGCCAGCGCTACGATGACCCACTTAGCCGCGTTGGCCACTTGCAACGGGTTGACCGGGATGACGCCGCCCCAGATCAGCGCCACCAGCAGACTCAAGGTCGCCAACGCACCGCCCAACAAACGCCAGTCGCTCTTGGACACGGAAACAACTTCTGGCCGCCCCCCTGCGCCGTGCAGATGTCTCCGCATCAGCGCAAATTGCACCAAACCGCCGATCATGCCCAGGCCCGCCGCCGCGAATCCAAGATGCCAGTTGATCTTCTCGCCCAGCGGCCCGCACACCAGCGGACCCACGAACGAGCCGATGTTGATGCCCATGTAGAAAATTGTGAAGCCCGCGTCCCGCCGCGCGCCGCCTTCCGGATACAGTTTGCCGACAATGGCGCTGATGTTGGGCTTGAGCAGCCCTGTGCCGATCACCACCAACAGAAGGCCAAGGAAGAACGTGTCCTTCCGTGGAATCGCCAGCGTGAACTGCCCGCAGGCGATCAGCGTGCCGCCGCAAAACACGGCCCGTTGCGCGCCGAGCAGCCGATCCGCCACCCAGCCGCCGGGGAGGGCGGCGAGATAGACCGCCCCCGTGTAAAGCCCGTAAATCGCACCGGCCATCGGGATGGAGAACTCCAGACCGCCCTTCTCCAGCGTCGCCTTCATGAAGAGCACCAGCAGCCCGCGCATCCCGTAGAAACTGCAGCGCTCCCACATTTCCGTGAAGAAGAGCGTGTAGAGTCCTGGCGGATGCCGGGGAGAGGAAGTGATTGGGGTTGGGCTGGTACTCATTTTCATTTTCAGTGGCAGTGGCAGTGGCTGCCACAGGAAGCCGCTTTCTTGGCCGCCAACCGCTGCTCAATGGCCTTCGACGTCGGCGTGATCGACAGCCCGCCCATCGCCGTGCAGCGCAGCTCACGCGGCATCTGGCCGGCGACGCGCTGAGCGGTTTCGATGACTTCATCCAGCGGAATGACCGGATCGTAACCGGCCAGCGCCATGTTCGCACAAGCCAGTGCGTTGCTCGCCGCCATCACGTTCTTGCCCAGGCAGGGCGCTTCCACCCGGTTGGCAATGGGATCGCAAATCAATCCCAGCATGCTCTGAAACGCCATCGAAGCGGCCGCGACGGATTGCGCCAACGTGCCGTTGGCCATGCCGACCAGCGCGGCAGCGGCCATGCTTGCCGCCGAACCGCCTTCGGCCTGGCAGCCGCCCACCTCCGCCGCAAAAGTCCAGCGCGTGGCGATGAAGACGCCGATGATCCCGCTGGCGAGCATCGCTTTCGTCATCTCATCCTCACCCAGTCCCAGCGCTTCCGCCATCGCGATCACCGCGCCTGGCAGCGCTGCGCAGGCGCCCGCCGTGGGCGCGGCCACAATGACGCCCATGGAACTCTTCACCTCCATCATCGCGGTGACGTAAAGGATGATGCGGTTCAAGGCCCCGCCGTCCAGCAGCCGTCCGGCTTTCATCAGATCGTTGAACTGGCCGCTCTGATGCCCCAGCACGCGGTCATCGTAGGTCGTGCCGGCGATGCCCTGCGCGATGGACCGCCGGAGGATGCGGACGATGTCCACCATCTTCGCCATGACTTCCGCCTCGGTCAGACCGCCCCGCGCCCTTTCATATTCCACCGCCAGTTTCCACAGCGGCGTGTTGCGCCCCTGGTCATGGCGCAGCATTTCCGCGCAGGTCGTGAAGGGCACGCGCGTGTCTTTGCGGGAAAGAACCGGCAGCACCGGTGACAATCGTTTGACGGCGAGAATCGCGAAAGCCCCGTTCAGCTTGGCGATCACCTGCTCGCTCACGAACGCGCCCGCCTTCACCTCCACCAGTTGTTCGCCCGCGGCTTCATGCACCAGGATGGCATCGGCGGACACCAGCATCGCGAGTTCTTGCGCCAGTTGCTGGCCCGCGCTGCACACCCACAGCAAGGTTTCAAAGCAGTCGCCGAACATGGAAACCGTGAAGCCATCCACGTTGAGCACCTCCATCATGCCGCCGCCGGTGGAGATGGCGCGCACCAAGTGACGCTCCTGCCCGTGGCGCAACGTGAGGCGGTAGGTGTTCGGGTGCGGATCCCCGGCGTCCACCGTTTCGATGCGGATCTGCACGCCCAGATCGCGCAGGGCCTGCGGCGAACCGGGCAATCGCTCATCGGCGGCGTCCCAGCCCATCAGCCCGCCGAACAAACCCATGTCCGAACCTTGCGAGTCGTGCGTGGTCGGCAGCGAGCCTTGGCGGTCGAACTCCACCAGGACCTCCTGAAAATCCGCATCCATCAGGTCGCGGGCCAGGCGCCCGATGCGCAGCGCAGCGGCGCAATGGGAACTCGACGGTCCGCGCATCACGGGGCCGATCACGTCGTTGAAAATGCTGACTGGCAACTTTGAACTCATGCGAGGCAGGGTTTCATCCGCAGTTCATTGGCTGGCTTGGCGCGTGACGATGGGAACGTAGCCAACCTCCAATCCGGCGGGGGGCGTCACGAGCAGTGCCGGATCGAAGCTCGCCAGCTTGCCGCGGGTGGGAGGCGCCATGTAGTCGCGGTCAATGGGCCAGGCCGCGTGGAGCTTCTCCACGAACGCCTGCAACTTAGCCTTCTTCTCCTCGCTCCAGGCGTATTGCTGGAAGGACGGCTGGTCCACGAAGCGATACCACGAGTAAGTCACCACCGAACCATCCACGAGGTTGGCCGTGAACGGCCCCAGCTTCGCGCCGGGCCGGGTCCAGGCGCCAGTGGTCGGCGACGTGTAGGTGACTCCCGGCTTGGCCAGCTTGAACTCCTTGGTCAGGAGCTTGGTTTCCGCAGGCACGGCCGCCGCGGGCACGGCCACGCGTTCGTCTCCGACGTGTTTGTAGTACTGCGGGAACAGGCCCTTCGGACTGAGGTCATTGGCGGCCCACTGCAAGCCCCACACATTGCCCTCGAAGATTTTGGTATCAAAGGAGCGCTCCACGTGGGTCATTTTCTTGCCGCCTTGATCGAAGCGCGTGGTCTTCGTCGTCAGCTTGGGTTTCCAAGTGCCCTTTTCGTCGAATCGTCCCGAGCAGGCAGGGCCGCCGTCGCGCCAAGCCTTGAAGGCGTCCTGCAGGGCGGTCTTCGAGTAATAGATGACGTCCTGCACCAGGAAGGCCCGGCCTTCCGCGTCCACCGGGAACTGTAGCTTCGGGATCTTCGAGTACGCCACCCCTTGCGCGTCCTTGCTGTCGAGGCGCGGCACGGTGTTGATCTCCATGGCGCCGCCGCCAATGTTGCCGGGGCGCGCGTCGAGGCCGCGTCCATAAATGAAGGGATAGTTGAACAGCTTGCCGATCTTGCTCCAGGTCTCCGGGATGTAATACGCCATCGGCCCCTTGAAGTTGGCCGCGCTGAGGAAACAGGTCCAACTCTGGTCGCCGGTCGGCGGATCGCCCGTGGTGGGATCCGTGAACGGCAGCGCCATCCAGGTGTAGCCCAGGAACTCGCCGTTGGGGTTCCCCTGGAACGGCAGCGCATCGGGAGGAATGAGCAGACGATTGCTCAGTTGCGCGATGCCAAGGCGGTTATCCGGCAGGGCTTCGTTGCTGTAGAAGAAGGACCACCCCGGCGATCCGACCTCGTAGTCGTAGCATTGTGGCGTGGCGTTCAAGCTGAACTTCGGCGGGCCGTACCGGAAATGGTTGCCCGCCCAGTAGCCCAGGCCTCCCTCCAAGGTTTGAAAGACGCTGCTCCAAGTGGGCCCCCGCGGCTTCCATGTCCGGGCGAGCGTGCCTTCCGGCGCGAGCGGCTTGTCTTTGTTGTCCGAGTTGTCCGGAGTGACCCATGAACTGGGCAGGCCAATCTGAAAATCCGCCAGCGGCTGGTCAATGAGCGGCCAGACGGCGGCGTACAAGCCCATGCCCGCGTTGTAACCAGATCCGACCGGGGGCCGGTCGTGGCTGAAGCCGATATACCCGTGCAGACCTTGGGAGTGTGATGTGACGACGCCGGCCTTGGGAGGCTCCTGGTTGATCGCCTTTTCCTGGGCTTGACATGTCCAGGTCAGCACTACGAGGGTCATGAGTACACTTATCTTCATACTGATCTCCTTCTATGGATGTGAGGGAACGTCGCTCTCGTCGGTAGCACAGACTCTCCTTGGACAGCTTGTCCTTCATCCGTCATCGCTTATGGAGCCGTACGGAGAGTGATTGTGACAGGTCGATCTGATTTCATCCTGAGCCAGACCACAAGATAATAGTCGTTGACTCTGCGAACGCAACCTGTGCGAAAATCGCTGCCCGGAGTCATCCTTTCGTTATTCACCATGAGATGTGCCGGGCGATCCCCCCAATTCTCGATGACCAGTGCCGGATTGAACGCCGGATGCTCGGAATCCGCTTTCAGCGTAACCTCCACCCCATCCTGCTCTGCGCCTTTCGCGCACGAGATGACATAGCATCGTTGCGTTGAGTCGTATTGGCTGCGTGTGCCGCCGGACACAATGCTCAACTCGGGAGGCCGCACCCAGGACTTGGCCAGAGGAACCAGAGTTCGTGGATCATCCCGCGTCGCACCATACACCCAGGTCCAATAGTATGTCTTGTTCTCCCCCTGGTGAGGGTTTGGAGTAGCCCAGGCCAGTGAGAAATGCGAGGGACGATCGGCCGCCTGACAATACCGACCGTCGGACGGAATCAACGCGGCGGGCCAGTGGTTCCACCAGGGAAAACGCGACACTTCCTTGCGATGCTCGTGGGCGAAGACGCTGAAGTTGCAGTCCAACTCGAAGATCTGGAACGGTTTGTATCCGGACTTGAAGTTGACCATCATGATGTTGGGGCTCTCGCCCGGGGCATCGCCGAAATCGATGTAGCCGCCACGTTCCCAGCGGCCCTTCTTGCGGATGATGGGCGAGCGTTCCGTCCAGGTGTAGGTGTGTGTCTCGCCACGGAGATTCACCAGGGTCAGGGCCGACAGGTCCACAACGTCTTCAGGTTTCTGGCCCGGCTGGCAAAGCCCGATGACTTCTTCAGGCCACAGGGCCTCTCCGTCTGTGTGAAGAATGACTTTGCGAACGCCTACTTGGTCAGGATAGAATGTGTAATACTCGTCGACCCAATCTTCCCACGTGGAGACGGCGTTGACCTGAGAGTGATTGCCGTTGGCGGAGGTGGGACAGTAACGCCAATGCACCACCACGCGAGCGGGCGTGTTCTCGACGATCCGCACGTGCGAGAATCGGCAATAGTAGTCCAGCATGTGCTCGATACAGCCATCCCGATTATTGAAGTTCTCGATGCTCTGATCCGCCATCCACAAACCGTTCTCCATGACCCAGGCGGGACTATAACGCGTTCCTCGCCAAAAGACGACGCGTATGGGCGAGTTGTCGAACTGGACCACGACGTCCGGATCCGAAGATACTCGCCAGAGAGCATCCCACTCGGGATAGTATTTGAGGTTCACGTACGAAGCGCCGAATTTGCCTGGACCTGACGGTCCAGAGGGCATGGCTCTGAGCGGTAGATCCGGAGCGGAAGCCGGTTGTGACGCCGCGCAATGTTCCAGAATCACTTGGCCGGAAAGGGCCTGCCTGTAAATCTTCAGTTCATCCACCAGGCCATCCAGGGAATACCAGCAGGGAAGCGTTGCAAATGCCCGAACGGGGTGGGATGGCTCGATCTGCTGGCGCGCCATCCCAATCCTGAGATCTTCGGTCCTTGCCCGAGAAAAGTCGCCCTTCACTTCCATCTCGCCCGATTTCTCGCCGTTGATGTAAAGGACGATTCCCTTGCCCTGCACGTACGAGGCGGCGACGTGAGTCCAGGTTCTGAGCGGGATTTGACGCTCCGTCCGGCACACCTGCCAACCATCGGCGCCGACGTGCAGACCGAGATGGCCTTGGGGATCGACTCCAAAGAAGAAACCGGCTCGGGGCGAGTTGGCGCCGATGTCGTCGGGCCAACTGATCGCATCGCGGCTGGAATTCGTGCTGACGGTGTTTTCCTGGGAGGCAATGGGCGCCCAGTTCCAAGGATAAGCGCCCAGAGCGATCCAAGCTTCGATGGTGAAGGCCCGATCCAGAATCGGAACCTGGTCCGCCTTTCGGACAACGCAGGTGGTGTAGCCGTCCATGACGATCGCCTGGCCTTTCACGCCCTGGGTCAATCGAGGCACGCTGTGGAGAGCATCCTGAGTACCGCTGACGAATTCAGACACCTTCCGATCCGCCACGCGATCAAAATCCCAATAGAGCACAAGATCATCGGTTTGGGCGGACACGTGGGCGGAGATCGCCATCGAGCAGAAGATGATGGCCGCCACCTGGTGCACAGACAATTGCATGAAGGGCGCTTTCAGCGGCATGGTTCTCCTCATTGGGCTGCATTCCACCGTCATGCCAGGAGTGAGAGTCTTCAATCCGACACAGCTTCCTGACGGGTCACGATAGGCACGTATCCAACTTCCAGCCCTTGGGGCGGAGTGACGAAGAGGGCCGGATCCAGCGCCGCCAATTCACCTTTGGTCGGCGGAGCCATGTAGTTTCGGTCCATGGGCCACGCCGCATGGATCTTCTCAACGAAAGCCTGCAACTTCGCCATCTTCCCGGGACTGCAGCGGTATTGCTGGAAAGAAGGCTGGTCGACGAATCGATACCAAGAATACGTCACCACAGAACCATCGACGAGCTTGACCTGGTAGGGTCCGTGTGCAGGCCCGGGATTCGTCCAGGCCCCGGCGGCGGGAGACGTGTACGGAGCTCCCGGGGCCGCGATTGGAAATTCCTTGGTCCGGAGATTTGTCTCCTCCGGGACTTCCGACTCCGAAACAGCCACCAGCCCGTCGCCTTCTTGTTTGAAATACCGGGGAAATCGCCCCTTGGGACTGATGTCGTTGGGGAGCCATTGCAGTCCCCACACGGTATCCCCAAACACCTTCGTGGTGAAGACACGCTCCACGCCGGCGATCTTCTTGCCGCCCTGATCGAAACCAGGCATTCTCGTCGTCAAGGTAGACTTCCACACACCCTTCTCGTCAAAACGGCCTGAACAGGAAGGACCACCATCACGCCATGCCTTGAACGCGTTGTACAGCGCCGCCTTGGAGTAGTAAGCGACATCCTGAACCAGAAGGGCCTCTCCCTCGTCATTCACCGGGAAGAACAACCGTGGGATTTTGGAATAGACAACGCCCTGCGCATCCCTGGACAGGAGACAGGGCACCGTGTTGATCTCCATGGCGCCGCCTCCGGAACGGCCCGCCCGCGCATCCAATCCTCGTCCGTAGATGAAGGGGTAGTTGAACAGCCATCCGATCTTGCTCCAGGTTTCCGGGATATAGTAGGCCAATGGGCCTTTGAAATTGGCGGCACTGAGAAACAGGGTCCAACTCTGATCGCCGGTCGGCGGATCTCCCGCGGTGGGCTCGGTGAAAGGCAGAGCCATGTAGGCATACCCGAGAAACTGGCCGTTGGGATTGCTTTGAAAAGGCAGAGCGTCCGGCGGAATGAGCACCCGGTTGCTCAACTGGGCGATACCCAGCCGGTTGTCGGGCAGCGCTTCATTGCTGTAGAAGAAGGACCAGCCGGGCGATCCGACCTCGTAGTCGTAGCATTGCGGCGTCGCGTTCATGCTGAACTTGGGCGGGCCGTAGCGGAAATGGTTTCCTGCCCAGTAGCCCAGACCGCCCTCGAGGGTTTGGAAAACGCTCGAATAGGTGGGCCCCCGTTCGGGCCAATGGTCGCGGGCATGCGTGCCGACGGGAGCCAGTGGCTGGTCTTTGTTGTCGGAGTTGTCCGGCGTGATCCAGGTTCCCGCCAGACCGATCTGAAAACGGGCGAGCGGTTGGTCAATCAACGGCCAGACCGCCGAATAGAACCCCATGCCCGCCCCGTATTCGGCCTGGTCCGGCGGTCGCGTCGCGCTGTAGCCGATGTAGCCGTGCAAACCGCGAGAATTTGACGTGACGACGCCCGGCAGCGCGTCTTCCGGCGTCATCCTCTTCTCCTGACCTTCGCATATCCCATACAGCGCGATGATTGTCAAGACCGTGAGCAATACCCTCTTGTTCATGATAGTCTCCTTCTGATATGGATGCTGAAGAGTACCTCTGTTGTCAGTCGCTCCTGCTTTCGTTGACCACACGTGCTTCTGCCCAATTGCCCATGGCGTTCTTCCCGTCGAAGACAAGCATCAGGCACTGTACATCCTTCAAGGCCACATCGATCTCCCTTGGGGATGACTCCTTCTTCATTTGGCCGCTGTCCCAGAGGACCTTGTTGCTGAAGAAGTCCTCGTTGCAGACGCGGAACCGTCCGGTTGCATCTTGAGGGCTGGCGTCATCCATCATTACGGTCGCCCTGAAGCGGTCCGCGCGGCCGTTGACCATGAACATCACGGCACATTTCCCCTTGGCTCCTATTCCCTTGCCAAAGGTATGACCAGCGGCGCGGATCGGCTGACCGCCGAAGGAGGCGTCATAGGCCGGTGCGTTGCCCCCCTTCCAGACATAGTAGAGGTCGCTCAAATAGGTCTCCCCTTTGCGAGTCACCGTGTACTTGTCAAGCGGCATGGGGGAAGGTGCGGGTAAGGGCGGTCCCGGCTTGCCGACCTTGATCACTCGGTGCTCGTGCTCGCCGAGGTCATGAGCCGTGAACGAGTCCTGGAACTCACCGAGATCCTCGCGCATCCAGAGGTCCCGCACCGGCTGACTGCCTGCCAGTCCGATCTGATCCCAACGGACCGTGATGTCGGCCTTCTCACGGCTCTTGTTGAGAAGCAGGAGGGCCGTCGTCCCGTCCGCCAGCGGCTTGTTGTAGACTTCACGGCCGCCCTCATGAAGGACCTTGTATCCCTGAATCCCACGCCGGTCCTGGTTCACCGCGATCAGCTCGGGCGTGGTCAAGACCTTTCGCGTCTGGTCGCTCATCGTGCGAAGGTCGTTGCCTGCCATCAACGGGGCGGCGAGAATGCACCACAGGCTGAAGTGCGCCCGGTCGGCAACCTCCCGCCGGTCGGCGTCTATGTTCTTGAGGTTGCCTACCTGCAACATGTCAGGGTCGTTCCAATGGCCGGGTCCGGCGAACTGCCAGAGCCCGTTGAACGCCGGATGGATGGCCCGGTCCCCGGCCGACGTTTCCGCACAGGCGTAGATCGAATCCATCCAGGGATAGATGTCATTCGAAGTCCGCCACAGTTGGGCGGATTCCTTGCCGCCCCACGCCCAGGCGGCATTCCCGAAATCCGAGATGCTCAGCACGATCGGACGGCCGGTCGCCCGGATGCACTTGCGAAAGAGAGCGTAATGTTCCGAGCTCATTCTCCCGTTGCTCTCCGCGAAGCAACTGTCCATCTTGATGTAGTCCACGCCCCACGCGGCGAAAGTCTCCATGTCGATCTGCTCGTGCCCCAGACTTCCCGGCAACTGTTGGCACGTCATCTTCCCGCGATCCTCGTACAGGCCGAACTTCAATCCCTTGCCGTGGATGTAGTCACCGATGGCCTTCATGCCGCTTGGGAATTTCTTGGGGTCCGCGACGAGGCGATCGTCTTCGTCCCGCCGGCTCGCCATCCAGGCGTCGTCGAGGACCAGGTACGTGTAGCCCGCCTCGCGCATGCTGGAGGTCACCATCGCGTCGGCAATCGCTTTGATCTTCCCCTCGTCAATATCCTTCTTAAACGCATTCCAGCTATTCCATCCCATCGGCGGCGTCGGGGCCAGGCTCGCATTTGTATCAAGCGCTTGCGCCAGAGCGTAGCCGATCAAGGAGTAGTTAGCCGCAGAGCCATTGTAGTGACAGTACCAATGGCCGCCCAAACGTCGGTACTCGTCGCTCAACTCTTTGGTGGGCAACACGTTGTCGGGCGTGTTCTGAATCTTCTGTTCCTTCTTGACGCGATCGTACTCTTCCGCCATGACGCGCAGTTCTTCCAAGCGCGTGTCCCAGAAGTCAAGCGTCGGCACGAACGCAACGTTCCTGAGCGACGGATCGTCCTTGCCGCCCCAGGCGGTCTTGATCAGCAGCACGTGCTCCTTGTATCGCTCGCCCATGATCGTGCCGAACATCAGCTCCGGGCCGATCTCGTTGGCCGAAGCCCCCCAGCCGACGGTCAAGGGGCCCTTCTGTTTGTCTCTTTGCTCGGCCTTATATGAAATGGTCACGTCGTCGCGGACCGCCCAAGAGCCGTCGGCGTTCTTCAGGAGCTTGAGCAAGTGCCCGCATTTTAGATCGTCGCCAAGGTGGTCGAGGCTACGAACCTGGCCGTGTCCTTCCATATTGGATTGTCCCGCCAGGATGAAGACCTTCAACGGCCCGTCGCCCGCCGGTTCCGGCGTGTTGGCGGAGCCAACGCCGGCGCCCGTGCACAGGACGACGAAAGCCAGGATCTTTCTGACCCCATTCATTGGTTTGCTCCTTTGTCAACAGACTGATCACGATCGGGCACGTGACTGAAGCCGCCGGCGGCCTGCGCATCGACAAGCCGCAAGTCACGAATACGTACATTCTCAGCGCCTGGCTATTTGACGCCTGCCATACAGCGGCGCATCGGCTTGGACAGCACCAGCAGGAAGATGCCGATGCCGGTGGCCGACAGCGCCACCCACCAGAAGTGGCCGGCCATCTGATTGGCACTGGCGCTGCCTTGCCCGGCAATCAGGCCCGCGACGAGATTGCCCAACGCCGTAGCCATGAACCAGAGGCCCATGATCTGCACCGCTCCCACATCTCGGTGAAGAACAGCGTATATAAGCCTGGTGGATGCCGCGGAGACATTGCGGCCGCGAAAGCGGACTCGCCGGATGGAGGCAGACGGGAGGCTTCCGAGCTATTCGACATGAATACGATGTCCCTACGTCAGTTGGATCCAGACCGTCTTGAGTTCGGTGTATTGATAGTGGGCGAAAATAGACTTATCGCGGCCGAAGAAGCCCGATTGTTTGAAGCCGCCGAAGGGTGTCGTCACGTCACCCTCCGAGAAACAGTTGACGGATACGGTGCCGGCACGCAACGCACGAGCGACGCGATGCGCCGTGCCCACGTTCTGCGTATAAGCCGACGCCGTAAGACCATAAGTGGTGTCGTTGGCCAGCTCGATGGCCTGTTCCTCACTGTCGCATGTGAAGACAGAGAGGACCGGACCGAAGATCTCTTCTCGGGCAATCCGCATGGAAGGCTGGACCTGATCGAAAACGGTGGCCTCAACGAAGAAGCCGCCTGTCTTCTCCAAGGTGCGTTTGCCGCCCAGGACAAGCTTGGCGCCTTCACTCTTGCCGCTTTCGATATACCCGAGCACTTTGTTCATGTGGCTTTCTTCGATCATCGGACCGATTCGGGTGGCCGGATCGAGCGGATCACCGACAGT
>Ga0315287_10005188_pt1 | contig 12811 bp, 10 predicted proteins | sample YL17G11_0_MG_FD_205037 | JGI IMG/M metagenome (GOLD analysis project Ga0315287, IMG submission 205037) | Sediment microbial communities from Yellowstone Lake, YNP, Wyoming, USA - YL17G11_0 | ecosystem: Environmental > Aquatic > Freshwater > Lake > Sediment | place: USA: Wyoming | collected...
AATTCCTGTAGAATGTCCAGGTCCCTCATGGTGCCTATTTGAACAGCATCAGATTAAATTTCAATAACTATTGACCTTCGCAAAAGTAATGGAACATTATCCACTTTATTACATCCCCCTCACCCTCCCCTCTCCCCCGACTATGGGGGAGAGGATAAAGGTGAGGGGGTCTAATGTGATTGCAATCTTCGTTCCATTATTTACGTGAAACTCAATAATGATGGTCTCGTAAAAAGTCGTCTCACCGGTGAAAACCGGTGTCCAGTTTTTTCATAACTATTTGACATCACTGGATTCCGGCTTTCGCCGGAATGACGATCAGTAGCCTTTTTCGACTTTTTACGATTCCATCATCTTTTATTTTACACGAAAAGGCAATTCAAATCAAAGGATTTGTTCACCCCCACCCGCACCCTCCCCCATCGAAGGCTGGTTTTAGCACACACTTGAGACAGGGGGGGCGATAATAGGTTTTTACAATGCCCTGTAACGCGATTATAAAAATTTGGTTACTTTTCAACTGGTTACCCTCCCCTCCCTCGACGGGAGGGGATTGAGGGGAGGGTGAAAAAAGTCCTTTTTGTCCACCCCCACCCACACCCTCCCCCATCGAAGGGGGAGGAGATAATTTGTTGTTATTACAAGAGATTTTCATACCCCCTGTGTCAAGTGCGTGTAAAGCTCAGCATCGAAGGGGGAGGGGAAAAGGGTAGTTAGTTTCCCGTAATGTCTTCACACTATGCGCCATGCGCTATGCGCTTTACGATTTTTTATGAGTTATACGCGGACGGGCAGTTCGATGAGGAACGTCGTCCCCTTGGGTTCATTGTCCCGGACTCGAATGTAACCATTGTGATCGGCGATGACGGCGTTGACGATGGTTAGCCCCAAACCCGTTCCACTCTTCTTGGTGGAGTAATAAGGTTCGAAAAGCTTCCCCTTTTCTTCATCGGGAATCCCGCAGCCATCGTCGCTCACCTCAAGGCGAACCATCTGCAGTTTCGGATCGTAACTCGTCTCGATCCTGATCCTCCCTTCCCTTTCAATGGCGGTAAGACTATTCTTAATCAGATTGATCATCACCCGTTTCATTTGATCCCTGTCGATGTTGAAGACAGGGAGGTCATGAGGAATAAATTCGATGCGGACTTCCTTAGGGGCTTCTTGAAAGAGGACCATGGTTTCTTTAACGATCTCATTCAAATGATTGGGGGTAGGCTGGCAAGCCGGCATTCGAGCAAAGTTCGAAAACTCATTCACCATCCCCTTCAGTTCCTCAACCTGTTTTACGATCGTTCGGGTGCACTCATCGAAGACAGCACCATCCGGCCGAAGTTTCTCCAAATATCTTTTCCTCAACCGTTGGGCAGAGAGCTGAATGGGAGTCAAAGGATTCTTGATCTCATGGGCGATCCTCCGAGCCACTTCTCTCCAGGCAGCCATTCTTTGGGCCTTGATCAGTTGAGTAAGATCATCGAAGACTGCCACCACACCAAGGGGTCTTCCCTCCTCATCTTTCAGGGTCGTCAAATTGATCAAAAGGGAAAGGGATCTTCCCTCCAGGTTCACAGTGAGCTGTTTTTCAATGGAATCCTTCTGAGAAGATTTGAATTCGCTCAATAATCCCTCAATCTGTTCCACATATTCTTTTGCCAATACCTCGGAGAACTTCTTCTCTAGGACTGTTTCCCCTTTGATTTTCAGCATCTGCTCCGCAGAGGTGTTGATCGTGGTGATCATCCCTTTTTCATCGATGGAGATTACTCCAGCCGCTACATTTTTCAGGACAATCTCCATATACTTCTTTCGCTGTTCCAATTCGGATCGGCTCACCTGGAGATCTTCGGTCATCTGATTGAAAGATTGGACGAGCATCCCGATCTCGTCCGCGGCTTTCATCTGAATCCGGAAGCTGAGATCTCCTGTAGCAATCTGATGGGTCGCCTCTGCCAATTCTTTGATGGGGTCGGTGATATCTTTGGCTAATCGGAAACCAAACCAGGTCGCTGAGAAGAGGATGAGTAGAGTGACCATCAAAAGAGCCATCATGTAACTGAACTTGATCGGCCTTTTTAGGATCTTTAATTGTTTGTATTCCACAAAGGCCTGCGAGATCTCACGCATCTTGACCGTGAGACTCTTTGGAATGAAATGGGAGGCGGCCACCACTCCAACCACCTCTCCTCCTTCCGAAGGATTGAAAATGGGGGCGATGCCGGTGATCACTTCTCCTTCTCCAACCGACAAGATTCTTGAAACTTCTTTTCCAGAAAATCCTGCTTCCAACAGGTCTTTCGGTGGAGGAAGGAAAATCGTTTTGAGTGTGGGATCCTCCACTCTGACAGGATTTCCCTCTCCTTTCATAAATACCCCGAGGGTACTGAGATGGTACTCCTTCCGTTTTGTTTCGAGTTGTTCTCTCAGGGGGCTTACTCCTTTTGCCCCTTTGAAGGCTCCCTGCTTTGAGAGATGTCGGCTGATCTGTTGAGCGGAAGATACCGTGTTGTTGGCGAAATCTCGATAATAGGCCTGGGCCACCTCTAAGGCCCCTTGAAGAGACTGCTCGACTTGGGCTTTAAACCAATGTTCAACACTGCTCGTGATAAACCCCACCGCAACAAAAAAGAGGAGGATCGTGGGGATCAGGGAAAGGCTGATGAAGGCCACTACCAATTTCGTCCTCAGCTTTGCTCCCAAGACCTTCCGCTTTCGTTCAAAGATCAGTTTGACTAAGTTTCGGATCACCAAAAAGATCAGGAGGAGGATCAGGATGATGTTGATGTTGATCAGGCTGAAGATGATGATGTTGTTGGCGATGGGGATCTTTCCTCCCACTTGGGGGAATTTCATCTCGATGGTGGTGAGGATGAAGATCAGAATAGAGATGATCCCAATGATCAGAAGTTCATTGCGTCGTCTTCTCGATTCCGGAGAAAGTTCTTTTTTCATCATGATCTAATTTCTCTCATTGGCCTATTTACCCCCCCAACCGTACGGCGCCATAGTCCATCGATGGACGGCGGCGCCCCCCTTTAATAAAGGGGGGCGAGGGGAGATTTTTTATGGTGGGAGGGGTTCAATATGCCAATCGGTCTCGAAATCCCACAAGGAAACGAAAAAGAAGAGATACTCTAAATGTAAGGGGAGCCTGACCGGATCCAGTCCAGCCTTGATACGAAAGTAGGTGGAAACGTCGGGTTTGACCTTTAAGGAAGGCCCGATCTCCACTGCCTCTACTTTTGCCATCCACCTTTTTGCCTCCTCCAAACTGGTCGTCACCAGAGAGGTACCACTTTCCTCTTGCGTCAACTGATACTCTCCTCGAATGGGATCGTATTGGATGGTGTGATGAAACTGTATGGAGGCCACTTTCCGATCCTTCCACAAACTTCTCTTCTGATAGAGCTGGAGATAAAAGGTGAAGATCGTCCGTATTCCTGTCTGGATGGCCTCCTCCATCTTCTCCGTAAAACAATTCTCCACATTGAAACCGACTTTCCAGACCCCGTTTGTCCTCTTCACACTGACCTCTTTAATAGAGGCTTTTTGACAAAAAGCCGATAGAGGAAGAATCCAGATCAAAAGGAAGGTGGCCCCTCCCACAATCCATCTTTTATGAATCCAAAGTCCCATACAAACTCTTTAAATCTAAAAGCCGAAATTCGAATCCCCCCCCACCCTACCCTCCCCCTCGAGCTGAGCTTTACATACACTTGACACAGAGGGTATGAAAATCTCTCGTGATAACAGCAAATTATCCCCTTCCCCTTTGATGGGGGAGGGTGAGGGTGGGGGGGGACAAAGTGGACTTTTTTCACCCTCCCCTCAATCCCCTCCCGTCGAGGGAGGGGAAGGTAACCAGTTGAAAAGTAATCAAATTTTTATAATCGCGTTACAGGGCATTGTAAAAACCTATTATCGCCCCCCCTGTCTCAAGTGTGTGCTAAGACCAGCCCTCGAGGGGGGAGGGATAGGGAGCGGGTGAAATAGAAAAAAAGGGGGAAGCCTCCGAAGGGGACCATAAGCCGAGTTCTGTTTCCTTCTCCCGCCTCTGGCGGGATCAGGATGATGGTCATTTATCTAGGGTCCTGATTACTCAAGGCCTCAAGCGACCTGACCCGTTCCGCCTTTGGTCCGTAAAACGGAACAAATTTGAATGGGCTTTTCTTACCCCTGCTCGGAAGAGCGGAACCTATTTGGTCTTGCTCCAGGTGGGGTTTACCTAGCTACCCTAATCGCTCAGGGTACTGGTGAGCTCTTACCTCACCCTTTCACCCTTACCTCGTGGAATAGGCGTAGTCGCCATTCCACGAGGCGGTATCCTTTCTGTGGCACTTTCCTTACCCTGTGGAATAAGGGCTTCGCTAATCTCGCAGGGGAAACATGTCAACCTGCTTATCTCAAAAGATGAATTAGCTATTTTCCCCTATTCCACGGGGCAGTCCGCATTACGGACCACCCTGCCCTGTGGAGCTCGGACTTTCCTCCCCTCCCACCTCCCTGTCGCTGGGATGTGTGGAGGAGCGACCATCTGTTCCCCTTCGTTTCTCCCCTTTTCCTTTTTCTCTTACAATCCTCCTCTGAATCGCCTGATTGGCCAAACGGTCAGCCTCTCGGTTCTGTTCCCTCGGGATCGATTCGATCTCAAAGGATGTAAATTTTTTTAGATTCTGGATCACTCTTTTGTGGAGAGCCTGTAAATTCAAATTCTTCACTCGGTAGAGACCCTTCACTTGCTTCTCAATCAGTTCCGAATCCGTGAAGATATAAACGGACCCTCCGCCCAATCTCTCCGCCTCCCTCAATCCCAAAAGAAGAGCCCAATATTCTGCTTCATTATTGGTCTTGTGGCCGAGATATCGGCTCACTTCTACCATTCTCCTTCCCTCTCCATTCGTTATCCAAACCCCGGCGCCGGCCCTTCCTGGGTTTCCTCTGGAGGCTCCATCGATATAGACAACCAACCGAAGACCTCCTTGAATCGGATGGTCTCTCCCCAGGTCTGTCATTTCGTCTTTCCCTCCCTTTCCCAATACAGAATTCGATTACAGTTCGGGCATCGAATCAGGGAATTGTTTTTTTGAACCTCGATGAACATTTGGGGAGGAACATTAACAAAACACCCCTGGCAGGTCTCCTGTTTGGCGCTGACCACGCCAATCCCATGTCTCTTTTCCTTCAGCGTGTTATAAAGTTTGAATAGTTTGGATTCAATTTGTTTAGAAAGGACCTCTCTTCGTTCCAGCTGTTTCTTCCACACCGCATCTCCCTGAGCCATCCCTTCCTGAATTTTTCTTTTCTCAGCTTCGATTTTTTCCATGGTGATCGCCATTTCTTTTTCCCGCCTGGAGAGATCCTTTTTGAGTTCGTCAATTTCGTCCATGACCTGGAGAATCTCCTCTTCCTCCCGGCTATTCACCTCCTTAATTGCTTCAATCTCGCTGAGAAGAGCCTGATACTCTTTGTTGGTCTTGACTTCGAACATCCTTCCTTCGGCCCGCTTAATTTTTTCCTGTTCCAGATTGAGATTTCCTTCTTTCCGCCTCCGCTCCTTTTCTAACGATTCGATCTTTTCCCTCTCCTTCTGAATTCTCTCCTTCTCGATAACCTGATTTTCATCCAATTTTTTCATCTCTTTGGGATACCGATCTCGCTCCTCCTTAATCGTCTTAAGTAAAAGATCGATTTTTTGAAGTTCCCAAAGTAGTTCCAGCTGGTCCCTCAATGGCCGCCTCCTGTCTCTGAAGAAATATGCAGAGTGTTAAACGCATAGCGTCTTTTTAATGATTTAGTAGCCATCATACATCTCTTGACTCACCACCAAACAAAAAAGAGTGCACCCCTTTGGTGCACTCTTTTTTTCCGTCCACCGAACGTCGTCCCTTTATTCCAACGGAGCTCATTGAAATTCTCTTTCCTTCTTTAGGTGGGCCCACCTGGGTTCGAACCAGGGACCTACCGGTTATGAGCCGGTGGCTCTTCCAGCTGAGCTATGGGCCCCTTTGTTATTATATTCCATCCCCCTGGGCTGTCAACCCCCTCCCGATTGCGGAATGCTGATTGCGGATTGCGGAATATAAATTCAATTTTTTACTCCGCATTCCGAATTCCGAAATCCGAATTCGAAATATTAGGTCTCAAGAAAACTCTTCAACTTCTTTGCCCGGCTGGGATGTCGCAATTTCTTTAATGCCTTCGCTTCAATTTGTCGGATTCTTTCCCGGGTGACGTCAAAATTCTGTCCCACCTCTTCCAGGGTGTGGTCATATTTTTCCCCAATGCCAAACCGCATCCTCAAAACCCTCTCCTCTCTGGGGGTAAGACTGGCGAGAACTTTCCGGGTTTGTTCTGATAGATTTGCACTGATCACCGCATCCTGAGGTGAGATGACGGCTTTGTCTTCGATGAAATCTCCCAAATGACTATCCTCCTCTTCACCGATGGGGGTCTCCAGGGAGATGGGTTCTTTGGCAATCTTCAACACCTTCCTCACTTTGTCCAAGGGCATCTCCATTTTCTCAGCGATCTCTTCAGGAGTGGGCTCTCTACCAATCTCCTGAACGAGGTATCTCGAAGTTCGGATCAGTTTATTGATGGTTTCGATCATGTGAACGGGGATCCGGATGGTGCGGGCCTGATCTGCGATCGCTCGGGTGATGGCTTGACGGATCCACCAAGTTGCATAGGTACTGAATTTATAGCCCCGCTGGTATTCAAATTTATCGACGGCTTTCATCAAGCCAATGTTGCCTTCCTGAATGAGATCCAAGAACTGAAGCCCTCGATTGGTGTACTTCTTTGCAATGGAGACGACGAGCCTCAGGTTCGCCTTCACCAGTTCACTCTTGGCATCCTTCGCTTTGGTCTCCCCTTCTATAATCGCCTTCACCGCTCCCTTCAGCTTTTCGGTAGAAAGACCACACTCCGCCTCCACCCGACTGATCTTCCTCTGGGCATTCTTCGCAGATCGTTCGATCTCGTGAAGAGTGGCTTTACTCAACTTTCGATTTCGGATGAGTGTTTTCTCATTCAGCTTCTTTTTTTTGACCTTCCTTAGAAAGACCCGCGCATCTCGAACAGAAATGCCCGCTTTCTCCTCAATCCTTTTAATCTCGCCTTCCGCCTTCTCCACCCGGGTCAACATCTGCTTCATTTTTTGGACGATTTTATTAATTTGGGTGTCTCTCAAATTCATCTGCTTAAAATACTCTAAAATCTCCGCCTGCTTCTTTTTGAACTGCTCCTGAACCTTCTTTCTCGAGATCCCCCTATTTTTTAGTAGCCGCCGAAGCCCTTCGTCGTTCCGCCGAATCCGCTCGATCAGATCTAAAAGCTTCTTTTGCTGGACCTGTTCTTCCTCAATACTGGTTTCCTCCTCGTCGATCTCGTTGGTCACCTCCCGAATCTCTATCTTGCCGGCCTTAATCGCATTGCCCAGATTGACAATCTCTTTAACGGCCATCGGACAGCTCAAGACGACGCTCAGCACCTCTCTTTTACCACTCTCAATTCTTTTGGCGATCTCCACCTCTCCTTCTCGGGTGAGAAGAGAAACCGACCCCATCTCTCTGAGATACATCCGAACGGGATCGGTCACCTTGCCAAAGCCCTCCATCTCTAACTCATCGCCTTCCTCCTCTTCTTTCTCGAGGGCCTTCTCCTCCTCCACCTTCAATCCTTGGAGGTCATCCACCACATCGATGTCCATCTCGTCAAACATCATGAGGACATCGTCAATTTGATCGGAGGAGACGATATCGTTGGGAGGAATCTCACTCACCTCATCGAACGTCAGAAACACCTTCTCTCCTCCCATGGAGATCAATTGCTCGACCTCTTTGACCTTCCCCTCTTTCCCCATCGGCCTCCCCCTCATCCCTTTTGTAGGCCATTTTTCCAAAGGCCTCTCTCCCTTCTCGCCAGTTCCTGGCATTCCATTAAAAGGGCCTCCAATCCTTTCTCCCCTTTCTGTTTCTCGGCCTCTTTAATCCTTTTAAGCAGCTCACTCCCGTCCTTTTTCAACCTCTTCTTCCGAATTTTCTGGATACAATCCCTCAATATTTTTTCTCGGTGCTCTCCCTCCAAGCCGCTCTCCTGAAAGGCAAACTCGCATAACCTCCCTTTGAGGTCCTCCTCAAAACATCCCAACGCCTCGGTCAGATCAAGTCTCCCTTTCTTGTGGTAAAGACCTTCCAGCTTCTCGGCTATCTTCCGCAGGATCGGGCTTTCAAACTCTCTCAAAATCCCCTCTTCTGAAATGACGGGGATCAGTTCGGGTTGGTGGACCATGAGGCGAACCACCATCTCCTCTGACTTCGGAAAACTCTCCTCAACGAATCGTTTCTTCAAATCTTCTTCCGCTTTGAGTCGATTCTTTGGAGAGGATTGGAGCATCTCATACAAAATGGACTCCTGGAGATCCAACCTCTCTGCCAGCACCTTCATATAAAAATCCCTTCGAATCCTATCTGGGATTTTACCGATGAGGGCCACCCCCTCTTCCACCACCTTCACCTTACCATTGATGGATTTCACATCATAAGTCTTCATCAACCATTCAAAAAAGAAATCGATGAGGGGAACTGCCCCGGCTACCCTCCTCTCAAAATCTTCCAAATTCCCTTTTCTTAAAAACCCATCGGGATCTTCCCCCTTTGGGAGAAGGATCATCTTTCCTACCACCCCCTCTTCTAAAAAGAGAGGAAGGGATCGAAGGGTGGCTTGGACACCTGCCTGGTCGGCGTCAAATACAGTGATCAAATTTTCTGTATATCTCTTTAGGGTTCGAATATGTTTTGTCGTCAGCGCCGTTCCTAATGTGGCCACACTATGCTTCAAACCATATTGGTGGAGGGTCAACAGGTCGAAATAACCTTCGCCAATTATAACACAATCCTTTTCCGGAATGTACCGTTTGGCCACATGGAGGCCATAAAGAACCTCCCCCTTATGATAGATACTCGAATCTGAAGAATTAATGTATTTGGGTTGCCCCTCCTTGATTACCCTTCCCCCAAATCCGACGACCCGATGATGAAGGTCGAAGATGGGAAAGAGAACTCTCCCTCGAAAAACGTCATACCAACCCTCTTTTTTCTTAGGAAGGATCAAACCCAGTTCCCATGCCATTTCCAGAGGAACTTTCCTTTCCCGAAGATATTGGACCAGTCCGTCCCACCGATCGAGGGAATAGCCCAATCGGTGTTCCTCAATCATCTCCTGTCTCATCCCCCTCTGGGATAGATACCTCCTCCCTTCCTCGCCTTCTCTCTCTCGGGTGAGGAGACTGTGAAAATATTCCGAAACCGTCTGGTTGATCTGGAAGAGAACCTCCTTCTTGGCAATTTCCTTCTTCTGGACGGGAGAGAGCTCTCTGCGAGGGAGGTTCACACCGTAACGTTTCGCCAGTTCCTCCACAGCTTGGGGAAATGAGAAATTCCCTACTTTCATCAAAAACGTAAATACATCTCCCCCCGCCCCACAACCGAAACAGTGAAAGATTTGCTTCTCTTCATTGACCATGAAGGAAGGGGTCTTTTCGGAGTGGAACGGACATAACCCCCTATGATTTTTCCCGGCCTTCTTCAGGGTGACATGATCTGAGACGACTTCCAAAATACTGGACCGATCCCGAATTTCTGAAACCTTCTCCTCTGAAAAAAATCCATTTGCCAATTCTTCTACCTCAGCTCCACGACAGTGATCCCCCTGCCACCTCTCATCACATCTCCGGGTGCAAAGCCTTTTACCCCTTGGTGCGCCTCCAAATATTTGCCAATGGCGCTTCGCAACCTTCCAGAGCCAACCCCATGGATGATATGGATTCTGTCCAGTCCGTGCAGGAGGGCTTGATCGATGAATTTGTCGACCTCTGGAATGGCATCCTCAACGGTCAGGCCGATGACATTTAATTGTGACGAAGGCTCTTGAATATCCGCTTGTGACAGACGCCGGCCTTTTGGAATCTCAATTTCCTTTTCTTCCTCTCCATCCATCACCTTAACGATATCGGAGAGAGAGGTCCTCACTTTTACCTTTTCTGTCATGACCTCTACCTGTTTCAATGGCTCCTCCACACTCATCACAATCCCTTGGCTCCGCAGGCTTACAATTCTAACACGGTCTCCAACCTTTAAGCCAACCGGCATCGCGGAACCCCTCTTCCTTCTCGTCGAGGGGATAAATTTCTCCTTCATCTCCTCGATTTCTTTACGATGGATCTTCAAATGGGCCTTCTCTTCTTTCTGCCGGCGAACCCATTCGTTTAACTCTTCTTCAAACTTCTGGACCGCTCTGTTCGCCTTTTCCTCAGCCCGTAAAAAAATCTCCTGTTTCCTCCTCTTCATCTCCTCGAGAAGTGTTTCCAGCCTCTGACGCCGGAGTCCAACCTCCTCTTTTATTTTAAGGAGTTGAAACCGTTCCTTTTCCGTTTCGCTCTTCAACCTTTCCAAGGTCTCCAGGGCTCTGCCGATTTCTTGTCCACCTCCATCCTGATGATGCCGGGCCATTTCAAGGACATTTTCTGAGATCCCCAATTTCTCAGCAACCAAAAAGGCGTTGCTCAATCCTGCCGCTCCATAGCAGAGGGTATATTTCTGCTCCAGGGTTTCCTCATCAAACTCAACCGCCACATTCTCCACATCCGGATGGAGGTATCCGTAGACCTTGAGACGATCGAAGTGAGTGGTGACGACGACAGTGGCTCCACTCTCTCTGAATCGATCCAAAAAACCCATTGCCAAGGCACATCCCTCTGACGCATGGGTGCCTACTCCCAGTTCATCCAAGAGGATGAGGGAGTGGGGTCCTGCTTTTTCCAAGATCTGATTGACATGGAGGAGATGGCTGGAGAAGGTGCTCAGATTCTCCACAATATTTTGCTCATCGCCGATCACCGCGAAGACATCTTGGAAGATCCCTGTTTGGCTTCCTTCCGCCACGGGGATCGGGAGGCCGCACTGGACCATCAAGGTCAGGAGTCCGAGCGTCTTTAAAGCGACCGTCTTTCCACCTGCATTCGCTCCACTGAAGATGAGGACTTTGATCCCATCACCCATCCGGAGGTGGATGGGAACAACCTGTTCTTTTTTTTGAAGGGTGAGGAGGGGATTTCGTGCATCCTTCAAATCGATCTGACCCTCTTCGTTCAAAAGGGGCCCGATCCCCTTCAAAAGGATGGAGAGTTTTGCCATGGCGCAAAGGAGGTCCAATTCGCCTAAAATCTCAAAGTCCCTCCAAAGGCTTTCCCCCTCATCCCTCACCTTTTTTGAAAGGTCTGCCAGGATCCGATATTCCTCCTCTTTCTCCTCCCCCATGAGAATATTGATCTCATTGTTGAGGGCGACGACCTGAAGTGGTTCGAAGAAAAAAGTCATGCGGCTTTGGGATTGATCATGGATGATCCCCTGCAGCCGATGTTTATAATCGGATTTAATCAGAAGGACATATCTCCCATTTCTTAAAGTGATCAGTGGTTCCTGAAAGATCGGCTGAAGATCCTCCTGATGAAGAAGACGCTCAAGCACTCCCTTCGTTTTTTCTCTGACAGTCCCCATTCGATGCCTGATATCCGAAAGAGCTGGGCTGGCTCGGTCCAGAATTTCTCCCTTTGTATTAATGGCTTGAAGGATCTCTTTCTCCAGAACTTTTAACGATGAAAGGTTAGAAACCCTTTCCTGAAGATGCGGAGCATGGAGGGTGATCAACTTCTTAAAAAATCTTTTGAGCCCCTTGCATAATTCAATTTGATTATAAATATCGATAATTTCCTGAACGTCCAGGACGCATCCCTCAACTTCTAATCTCTTTAAAATCCCCTCAATGTCTTTCAACCCTCTGATCGGGATGTCTCCCAGGGTTTCCAAAATTTCTTTAAGCTCTAGAACCTTTGATAATCTTGATTGGATAAGGGGAAGGTGATGGGTGGGTCTCAATGCCTCACAACCCTTTCGACCTAAAGGGGAGACGGAGAATTCTTTCAATATCTCTAATAAACGATAGAATTCTAAAACCTTGAGGGAGCGATCATCCATAGAGTGTTAAAAAGGGAGACCGATCTAATAAAAGAGGAGGAAATTACGGGGAAAGCTTTTCTTTAACCAGTTGATTGATCGATTTGCCGTCGGCTTTCCCCTCCAGTCTTGGCATAACAGATTTCATGACTTTCCCCAAGTCCTTTAACGATGAGGCTTGGGTCTCTTCAATACTCTGATCGATAATCCTTAATATTTCTTCCCGACTTAGGGGCTGGGGTAAGAAGGATTTCATTGTCTCTATCTCTTTCTGCTCCTTCTCCACCAAATCCATCCTTCCGCCAGCCTTAAATTGCTCAATTGACTCCTCGCTCTTTCTCACCATTCCTTGGATCACTCTAAAAATATCTTCGTCATCCAACTTCTTTCTCTGTTCAATCTCCTTGTTTTTTATCGCCGAACGAATCATCCGAATGGTGGAAAGCCGCAACTTATCGTTGGATTTCATCGCCTGCTTCATTTCATCGACCAATTTCTCTTCCAAACTCATCCTCAACCTCTCTCCGCTATTTTTCTCATCCTTTTCATTGCCCTTTTCTTCGCAGCCAATGCCTTCTTTTTTCTTTTTATGCTGGGCTTTTCATAATGTTCCCTTTTCCGAATCTCTGACAATATCCCTGTCTTTTCGACCTGCTTCTTGAATCGTCTGAGTGCATTTTCAAAGGATTCGTTCTCCTTGATTTTAATCCCTGGCATCCATCTTCCCCCTCCTTCCATAAATTATTTTAAAAAAATAAATTATATAATTTTATATAATAAAGTCAAATATTTTTTGCAAC
>Ga0315287_10005190_pt1 | contig 12807 bp, 11 predicted proteins | sample YL17G11_0_MG_FD_205037 | JGI IMG/M metagenome (GOLD analysis project Ga0315287, IMG submission 205037) | Sediment microbial communities from Yellowstone Lake, YNP, Wyoming, USA - YL17G11_0 | ecosystem: Environmental > Aquatic > Freshwater > Lake > Sediment | place: USA: Wyoming | collected...
GCCCGGAGTCGATCCTGCTCCCTGAATGCCTCGGCGCCGGTGCGGACCGTGGACGAGCTCCCGCACAGCGGGTCCACGTGGACCTTCGCGCCGATCGCCGGGTCGTGCGAGCGGCCGTCGTCGGGGATCCCGTTCGCGAGCTTCAGCTTCGGCACGACGCCGTTCAGCAGCCGGGCCATCGGCCGCTGCCAGCCCGGCTGGTTGTCGTCCAGGGCCGGCGCGCTCAGCACGAGGGCGTCCGGAAGCGGGCGGTCCAGCCCGCACAGGACGTAACCGCACGCGACCAGGCCACCCAGCGAGTGGCCGTAGAGCACCAGCGGCTTTCCGGGGTACGCATCCCGGAGGGATGTCAGCCGCTCCTGGAGGTCGTCGTGGAGGATCGACCAGCTGTCCACGTGACCACGCAGACCACCCGAGCCGCCGTTGCCGCGCTGGTCGTACGACCAGGTGTCGATACCGGCGTCCGTGAACGCCACCGCGACCGTCTCGTACCGGCCCCCATGCTCGCCGAGACCATGCACGATCTCGGCGATGGCCCAGGGCTCATCATCCGGCTCCCAGTGGATCGTCCGCAGGATCGTTCCGTCCGCCATGCGGGCGGTGCCGTGCGACGGGCGAATGGGGGTCGAGGGCGCGGTCGCCGGCTCTGCCGCGGTCGCTGGCTCGGGGCCGGGTGTGGTGACGGCAGTCATGTATGCCTCCTGACGCGCAGCGTAGCCCGTCGCGCGTCGGGGCGAATACGATCCGTGCATGACATCGCGCTGGCTCGAGATCGGTGACCGCGTCTTCGTGCGCCGCTACCGCTTCTACGACCAGGGCATCGTGGCGGTGCTGGGCGGCGACACGGCGCTGGTCGTGGACACGCGCACCACGCTCGTGCAGGCCCGCGAGATCCTGGACGACCTGGGCGACCTCGGGTCGCCCCGTGTCGGCATCGTCGTCAACACCCACGGCCACTACGACCACGTCTTCGGCAACGCCGTGTTCCGGCCGGCCGTGATCTGGGGCCACGAGCGATGCCGGACGATGATCGAGCTGACGGGTGAAACCCAGCGGGAGAAGGCGTGGCGCGAGTTGCCGGCCCTCGCGGATGAGCTGGCGAAGGTCGTGCTCGACCCGCCGGACCGTGTCTTCGCCGATGCCGCAACCCTCGACCTCGGCGGGCGCGAGATCCGGCTCGCCTACCTCGGCCGAGGCCACACCGACAACGACATCGTGGTCTCGATCCCCGACACCGACGTGCTCTGTGCCGGCGACCTCCTCGAGAACGGGGCGCCGCCCTGGTTCGGGGACGGGTACCCGATGGACTGGCCGGCGACAGCCGAGCGAATCCTGGCCCTGACCGGCGAGCGGACCATCGTCAGTCCGGGGCACGGGGACCAAGCCGGGCGCGCCTTCGTGGAGACGTCGCTCGGGCAGTTCCGGTCCATCGCCACCCTCGCGTCACGGGTGCACGCCGGCGACCTGGACATCGAGGCGGCGATTGCCGGGGCACCATACCCAGCCGCATCCGCGCGGGAGCCGATCGAGCGGGCGCTGGCGCAGCTTCGAGGCGAGCTGCACTAGCCCGAGACGCGGACCACCCAACGGCCGCGGGCCTGGCCCGCCACGATCGCGTCAAGCGCGGGATCCAGGGTGTCCAGGGTCACTTCGGCGATCCCGGCATCCATGCCGTGCGGCGCCAGGTCCGTGGCGAGGCGGTTCCAGAGCGCACGCCGCGGACCGATCGCCATGTTCGCGGAGTCCATGCCCAGCAGCGCCACGCCGCGCAGGATGAACGGGAAGACGGTCGTCACGAGCTCCGCGCCGCTCGCGTTGCCGGACGACGCGACCGCGGCGTCCACCCTCAGCGTCCGGAGCACATAGGGCAGCGTCGCCGCGCCGACCGTGTCCACGGCGCCCGCCCAGCGCGCGGAGTCAAGGTGACGGCCGGGGGCTGTGACCGCCTCGCGGGTGAGGATCCCCGCCGCACCCAGATCCGTGAGACGCCCCGCCTGGTCCGCCTTGCCGGTGGCTGCCCAGACCTCGTGCCCGCGTGAGGCCAGGATGGCGACCGCCGTGGATCCAACGCCGCCCGAAGCCCCGGTCACGAGGACGGGTCCGTCCCCGGGACGCAGTCCACGCTCCTCCAGTGCCTGGACGCTCATCGCGGCGGTGAACCCGGCCGTACCGATCGCCATCGCATCCCGCGCAGTCAGGCCGGCCGGCAGTGGCACGACCCAGCCCGATGGAATCCGTGCCAGCTCCCCGTACCCGCCGTGGCGCGCGGTGCCGATCTCATACCCGTTCGCCAGGACGCCCGTACCGACAGGGAACGCGTCGTCCTCCGAGGCCACCACCGTGCCCGCGAGGTCGATGCCGGGGATCAGCGGGTAGCTCCGGGCCACGCGGCCGTCCGCGCGCGCCGCCAGGCCGTCCTTGAAATTCACGCCAGACCACTCGACCTGAACCGTCACCTCACCCGGCGGCAGGTGCGCCGGCGTGAGCGTCCGGAGACCACGCATGAAGGCGGCGCCATCGGGCTTGTCGACGACATAGGCGCGGAACGAAGCGGGCAGGTCTGGCATCTGTGGATCATGCACGGGCGCCGCGAGTCCGTCACGCCCCGTTGCGCCCCGTCACGCCCCGTTGCGCCCCTGTCGGGTTCACGGCAGACTCACAGCGACTTCACAGGAATGGAGCGTCGAATACGAGCATGCGCGCCACGCCCGCCCACATCCTCGTGGTCGACGACGAGCCGGCCATCACCGAGCTCCTGGCCACCGCCCTGCGCTACATGGGCTACCAGGTGACGGTCGCGGCGACCGGGTTCGCCGCGCTGGACGCCGCCGCGACGGCCGCCCCGGACCTCGTCGTCCTGGACGTGATGCTCCCCGACATCGACGGCTTCGAGGTCTGCCGCAGGCTGCGCGCCGCGCGCGACTTCGTCCCGGTGATCTTCCTCTCCGCGCGCGACTCCGAGGATGACCGTGTCACGGGCTTCGTCCGCGGTGGCGACGACTACGTGACCAAGCCGTTCAGCCTAGAGGAGCTCACGCTCCGCATCGGCGCGCTGCTTCGGCGCGTGGGTCACGGGTCGGATCGTGAACCCACGCCGCGGCTCCGGTACCGGGACCTCGAGATGGACGAGGATCGGCACCAGGTCTGGCGCGCAGGCCGCGAGGCCCTCCTCTCCCCCACCGAGTTCCGCCTCCTGCGCTACTTCCTGCTCAACCCCGAGCGAGTCCTGTCCAAGCAGCAGATCCTGGACCACGTCTGGCAGTACGACTTCAACGGCGAGGACAACGTGGTCGAGACGTACGTCAGCTACCTCCGCCGGAAGCTCGACGACACGGAGCCACGCCTGCTGCAGACGGTCCGCGGCTTCGGCTACGTCCTGCGCGCCGACGATGGCGCCTGAGCCGGAAACGTCCCGATGATGCGGCGATGAACCAGCCGTGAGGCGACCGTGAGCCTCCGCACCCGCCTCCTCGCCTCGCTCGCCCTGACGCTGGCGATCGCCCTCGTCGTGGCCGGCGTCCTGGTGGTCCAGCTCACGCGCGCCAGCCTCATCGAGCGCCTGGATCGAGAGCTCCTGTCCATCATGGACGGCGCGACCAAGATCCAGCGGCTCACCGACCTCACGAGCTCCGATACCGAGGCCGGCCGCCGCATGGCGATAATGCGCCTGGACAAGCGCGGCAACGTGACCCGGGCGCTCCCGTCCGGTTTCGCGGAGGACCCCGATCCCCTCCCGGCTCTCCCGGTCTACCCGGCCGGGATCCCGGCGGACGCCTTCGGGACCATCCAGCAGCGACCGTCGGTCGACGGTTCGCTGCAGTACCGCGTCCTGACCGAGCACGGCGACAAGGCGAACGTGATCCTGGCGGCCGCGGCACCGATGGCGGGCATCGAGGCGGCGGAGCGGGCATTGGTGCGCACCATGCTCACCGTCGGCGCGTTCGCGATGGCCGTGCTCCTGGTCGTGGCCTGGTTCGTGATCCGGCGCGGGCTCCTCCCGCTCGAGCGGATCGCGACGACCGCCGATCAGATCGCCGCCGGCGACCTGTCGCACCGTGCCGGCGTCCCCCACGACGGCACGGAGGTCGGGCGCCTCGGGACCGCGTTCGACAGCATGCTCGACCAGATCGAGACCTCGTTCGACGAGCAGCAGCACGCCCTCGACGCCAAGGAGCTGAGCGAGGACCGGCTCCGGCGCTTCGTCGCGGACGCCTCGCACGAGCTTCGAACCCCCCTGACGACCGTGCGCGGCTATGCGGACCTGTACCGCGCGGGCGGCCTGGCCGACCCCGGGGAGCTGGGGACCGCCATGGACCGGATCGGGACCGAGAGCCGGCGCATGGCCGCACTGGTCGAGGACCTGCTCCTGCTCGCGCGTCTTGACGTGGGACGCCCTGTCCGCCGTGACCCCGTGGACCTGACCCGTATCGCGGACGACGCCGTGTCGGACCTGCGGGCCGTCGAGCCCGACCGCCCGGTGGTGGGCGCGATCGACCCTGGCGTGGTGGTCCCAGGCGACGACGACCGCCTGCGCCAGGTACTGGCCAACCTGGTCGCGAACGTGCGCGTTCACGCCGGGCCGGGGACGCCGATGGAGATCGTCCTCCGGGCGGGCGAAGCCGATGCCGAGCTGCGCGTGGTCGACCACGGCCCGGGCATCGACCCCGAGCTCGGCCCGCGAGTCTTCGATCGCTTCTACCGCGCCGACGCCGGACGCTCGCGGGACAACGGCGGCACCGGGCTGGGCCTCGCGATCGTCGCCGCACTTGTCGCCGCGCACGGCGGCCAGCTCTGGCACGAGGCCACGCCCGGGGGAGGCGCCACATTCGTGGTGCGTCTTGGCGTCACAGCAGGTTCACAGCAACCACCCGGCGGGCGTACAGTCACGGCGCCCAGCCTGTGACCATTCCGCCGTCACCCGTGGACGCGCCGCTCACCGGAGGCATCGAGTGAAGCTCAACACGACCACCATCGGCATCCCGCTCGCGATCGTCCTGCTCGTCGGGGCCGCGGGCGTCGTCATGGCGACGTCCAGCGACCCGGCCGCCCCCGAGGCCCCGGTGCCGGCAGCAGCGACCCCCACCCCCACGCCCTCGTCGGGCACGACCGTCAAGCCGGTGAAGACCGACACCGTGCTCGCGGATGTCCTGGACGACCTCGTCACCAAGGGCACCATCAACGCAGCGCAGAAGACGGCCATCGTCGATGCGGTCACGGCGGAGCGGACGGTCCGGCGCGAGGCCCGCCAGGAGGCCCGCAAGGCGGCCAGGGAGCAGGCCAAGGTTGACCGTCAGCAGCTCAAGGGCTTCCTCGCGGACGGCGTCATCACCAAGGCTGAATTCGACAAGCTGCCCGCGGACAGCTGGCTGCGAAAGATGACCGGCCTGATGGACGACGGCAAGATCACCACCGACGAGCTCAAGACCCTCGGCCGCGGGTTCATGAATGGCAAGGGCAACGGTCACGGCGGGTTCTGGAAGGGCAAGACCCCGAACGCCTCGCCCACCGCAGGCACCAGCGGCTGACACTCGGCCTCTCCCGGCTCAGCGCGAAGAGGCCCGCCGGCTACGGCGGGCCTTCGTCATTCCTGAGGTCGCCGCCCCGCCCGACCGTTGCGTTTCGGTTGCGGGCGACGCCAGGACTTGACGCGAACGGCGCCCGTCCCGCATCCTCCGCAGCCTGATGAGCCACACCACCGTCTCCTGGCTGATGTGCATGCGTGGGCGGCCCCGTCGTTCGGAGGACGGGCGCCGAGTTTCTCCGCGCTGACCAACAGCCAGTGACAGCGGGGATCTCGGAGCCGAGGTCCCGGGGCCGCGAACCAGGACGGTTCGCGGCTTTGTTGTTCTCCGGCACAAGCGACGGGTAGCCGCCGAGCCAGACCCACCCAGGGCCCCTCGACGACACGACAACCCACGCAAACCCAGCCAACCGGAGAACCAGCGAGATGAGCTTCGACCCCAACGGCCTCGGCAACCTTCGTCCCGAGACCCAGGCCCTCCATGCCGGCCAGGTTCCCGACCCCACGACCAACGCCCGTGCGGTCCCGATCTACGCGACGACCTCCTACGTCTTCGATGACGCCGCCCACGCGGCCCGGCTGTTCGGGCTCCAGGAGTTCGGGAACATCTACACCCGGATCATGAACCCGACGACCGGTGTGTTCGAGGAGCGCGTGGCCGCCCTCGAAGGCGGTGTGGGCGCCCTGGGTCTCGCGTCCGGGCAGGCCGCCGAGACGCTGGCGATCCTCAACATCACGCGTGCCGGCCAGAACATCGTCAGCAGCTCCAGCCTGTATGGCGGGACGTACAACCTGTTCCACTACACCCTGCCGAAGCTGGGCATCGAGGTCCGGTTCGTGGACGGTTCGGACCCGGCGAACTACGCCGCTGCCATCGACGACGACACCCGCCTCCTCTACCTCGAGACGATCGGCAACCCCCGACTCGACGTCGCCGACATCCGCGGCGTCGCGGATGTGGCGCACTCCAATGGTCTGCCGCTGTTCGTCGACAACACCTGCGCCCCGCTCATCGCGAAGCCGCTGGAGCAGGGAGCGGACATCGTCATCCACTCCGCCACCAAGTGGATCGGCGGCCACGGCACCGTGATCGGCGGCGTGGTCGTGGACGGCGGCACGTTCGACTGGGCCAACGCCCCGAGGTTCAAGGAGGACCTCGTCGATCCCGATCCGTCCTACCACGGCGTGAGCTACGCAGCGGCCTTCGGCCCCCTCGCGTTCATCCTCAAGCTCCGGGTCCAGGGCCTGCGGGACCTGGGCGCAGCGCTCAGCCCGTTCAACGCCTGGCAGCTCATCCAGGGCCTGGAGACGCTCCCGCTGCGAATCCAGCGCCACAGTGAGAACGCCCTCGCTGTCGCCCAGTGGCTCCAGGACCGCCCCGAGGTCGAATGGGTCAACTACCCGGGCCTCGCGTCGCACGCGTCCCACGAGATCGCGAAGCAGACCCTCAGCGGTGGCTTCGGCGGCCTGGTCACGTTCGGGATCAAGGGCGGCGCGGACACCGGCCGGAAGCTGATCGACAGCGTCAAGCTGTTCAGCCTCCTGGCCAACGTGGGCGACGCCAAGAGCCTCGTCATCCACCCGGCCAGCACGACCCATCAGCAGCTGACCGACGACGAGCAGGCCTCCACGGGCGTGACCGCGGACCTCATCCGCCTGTCCATCGGGATCGAGCACATCGACGACATCCTCGCCGACCTCGACCAGGCTCTCCGCGCTGCGACCGCGTCCACGGCCGAGCCGGTCGCCGCAAGGTAGGCGCGCCATGGCGCCAGGCGACACGCGCATCCCGGGAGGCCCTGTCCTCCCGGGGTCGCACCACGAACCGACGGACCCCGCCCGGCCTCCCCTCGGGACCGGGCGGATCGAGGCCATCGACCTCGGGGCGTTCACACTCGAGGAAGGCACCTCGCTCCCCCTGACCATCGCGTACCGGCACGACGGGCCCGGCCCGGACGCGCCGCAGGTCCTGGTCATCCACGCGCTGACCGGGTCCGCGGACGCCGCCGGGGACTGGTGGGCACCGCTCATCGGGCCCGGCAGGGCCTTCGACACGACGCGCGTGGGCGTGCTGTGCACGAACCTCCTGGGCGGCCGATACGGGTCCACGGGGCCGACATCGACCAACCCCGCGACCGGCGAGCCCTGGGGCGCCGCCTTCCCCCAGCCGACCGCGCGTGACGAAGCCCGGGCCATCTGGCGCCTTGCCGACGCCCTCGGCATCGAGCGGTTCGCCCTCGTGACCGGCGGCTCCCTCGGCGGCATGATCAGCCTGGAGGTCGCGCTGGAGCGACCCCGTGCCGTGCGTCACGTCGTCCCGATCGGGGCGCCCGCGGCGACGGGTCCTATGGCCATCGCCTGGAACCACATCCAGCTCGGGATCATCGAGCGGCTGGGCCACGAGGGCCTGTCGCTCGCCCGCCAGCTGGCGATGACGACCTATCGCTCGACGGCGGACTTCGACGGCCGGTTCGGTCGTCACGTCCAGGACGACGGCCGGTTCTCGGTCGTCTCCTACCTCGACCACCAGGGCGGCAAGATCCTCGATCGCTTCGACCCGGACACGTACAGCGTGCTGGTGCGCGTCATGGACGGCCACGACGTGGGCCGGGACCGCGGCGGGATCGTGGAGGCCTTCCGTGCACTGGCCGCCGCCGGCGCGGGAGTGACCGGCATCGGCATCGAGGGCGACATCCTCTACGGGCCGGACCAGGTCCGGCTCCTGGTGGGCGAGGCGGCGGCCGCGGGCGTCGATGCCGGCTACGTCGAGATCGAGACCACGAAGGGCCACGACGGCTTCCTCATCGAGTGGGACCAGCTCACGCGACTGCTGGGCGAGGCGCTGGCCGACGGGCTGGGGAGGGATGCCGGGGATTCCACGGTGGTGGCGGTCGTCGCCGCCGGGTAACGCCCCCCAACATCCCGGCGCGGGGCGTGAGACAGCGCGCCCCTGCGCGTACCGGGCCACCTTGCGCGCCGTACACTCGGCGGGTCAGCGGGTGTCCGGCGCTTCGCGACCGGCCATCGCTGGGAAGCGGAGGCAGCCGAATGCCAGGCGTCGTCACCGGACGCATCCTGCACGTCAACCTCACGATGGGGACGCTCGAGGACGAGTACCCGCCCGAGTCGTTCTTCCGGACCTACCTCGGCGGCTCCGCGATGGGGCTCTACTACATCCTGAAGGGGATGAAGCCGGGCACGGACGGGCTCGATCCGTCCAACGTCCTGACCGTGATGGACAGCCTCCTGACCGGGGCGCCGATCGCCGGCCAGAGCCGGGTCACCGTCAACGCGCGCTCGCCGCTCGTGGACGGCATCGGCGACAGCCAGGCGGGCGGCTTCTTCCCGGCCGAGCTCCGCTTCGCCGGCTTCATCGGACTCGTCATCACCGGGCGGGCGGCGGAACCCGTCTACCTGTGGCTTCACGACGGCGAGGCCGAGCTTCGGCCCGCCGGCCACCTGTGGGGCAAGACGACGTCCCAGGTGGACGACCTGCTCAAGGCGGAGCTCGGCGACGACAAGATCCAGGTCGCCCAGGCCGGCCCGGCCGGCGAGAAGCTCGTTCGCCTCGCCGCGATCATGAACATGTCCAACCGCGCCAACGGCCGCACCGGCATGGGCGCCGTCATGGGCTCCAAGAACCTCAAGGCGATCGCCGTGCGCGGCTCCAGCAAGAAGCTGCCCTTCGCCGATCCCGCGTCCCTGGGCAAGCTCGCGAAATGGGGCTCCAACGAGATTCCCAACAACGGCGACGTCCTCGACCTGCGGATCAACGGCACCGAGGGCGTGCTCGAGGGACAGCATGCGGCGGGTGGCCTGCCGACCTTCAACTACAACGCCGGCCAGTTCGAGCACTACGAGGAGATCGGCGGCGCGACGATGACGGCCACGATCCTCAAGAACCGCGAGACCTGTTACTCGTGCGCCGTCCACTGCAAGCGGGCGGTGGAGACCGAGTGGGAGGGTCGTCGCGTCGAGGAGCGCCACGGCGGCCCCGAGTACGAGACGGCATCCACGTTCGGGTCCTACTGTGGCATCGGTGATCTCCACGCGATCTCCCTCGCCAACCAGATCTGCAACGAGAACGGCCTGGACACGATCGGGACCGGGGCCACGATCGCGTGGACCATGGATTGCTTCACCAACGGGGTCCTGTCCGAGGCGGAGATCGGCTTCCCGGCCCCGTTCGGGGACGCGAAAGCCATGATCCGCCTGCTCGAGATGATCGCGACCCGGGAGGGCATCGGGGACGTCCTCGCGAACGGCTCGCGCAAGGCGGCGGACCTGCTGGACAGGGGCCACGAGTTCCTGATCACGGTCAAGGGCGCCGAGGCGCCGGCCCACATGCCGCAGGCCAAGAAGTCGCTGGGGGTCATCTACGCCGTCAACCCGTTCGGTGCGGACCACCAGTCGTCAGAACACGATCCGAACATCGAGGAGGGTGCCGGCGACCTGCTAATGGAGCGGCAGGCGCTGCTCGGGTTCACCGAGAGACTGCCCTACGACTCGCTGGGCGCGGAGAAGGTCCGCTACGCGCTGCGGACCCAGCAGTTCTACTCGTTCCTCGACACGGCATCGCTGTGCCAGTTCGTGTGGGGCCCCTCGTGGGAGCTGTTCGGACCGCAGGAGACGGTCGACTTCGTCAAGGCCGTGACCGGCTGGGAGGACTTCGACGTCGAGGAGCTGATGGAGATCGGCGAACGGCGTATGAACCTGATGCGCGCGTTCAACGCCCGGGAGGGCCTCGATCGCAAGGACGACAGGCTGCCCGCCAAGTTCTTCAAGCCGCTCACGGGAACCGGGCCGACCCGGGGAGTCGCGCTCGATCACGCGGTGATCGAGGGAGCGCTGGACGAGTACTACCGGCTGGCCGGCTGGGACGTCGCGACCGGCAACCCCACCCCGGACACGCTTGCCCGTCTCGGCCTGGGATGGGCCGGCTGAACGTCGCGGGGTCTTGGGGGGCTGGGCCGGGATAGGTGCTTGACCGCCCTTCGGTATCTGGCCATAATAGCCACATGGAAACGGCCAGCATCTCCGAGGTCAAGAACGGCCTGTCCGCGATCATCGACCGGGTCAAGGGGGGCGAGTCCATCGTGGTTACGGATCGGGGGATTCCGGTCGCCGTCATCGAGCCCGCGAGCGGGCGAATCGACGTCGAGGACCGGCTCGCCCGGCTGGAGCGGGCCGGCGTTCTGAAGCGGGGATCCGGCGTGGTGCCAGTGGAGCTGCTGCGAACCCCTGGGCCCACCCCGAAACATGGCGCAAGCATCGTCGATGCACTCCTCGAGGAACGGCGGTCCGGCTTGTGAGGTACTGGGACGCCTCGGCGATCGTGCCCATCGTGATCAACGAGCCGACGTCGGCGGCCGTCCTTGCCATGCTCGACCAGGATCCGCACGTCGTGGTGTGGTGGACCACCGAGGTCGAGTGCATGTCGGCGATCACGCGCCGGGAGCGTGAGGGTGTTCTCGACGCCGCGGACGTCGTCGCGGCAACCGCGCGCCTGGAGACGCTCTGCGCGGCATGGGAGGAGATCAGGCCCGGGACGAGACTACGGCAGACCGCCACGCGGTTGCTCAGGGTCCATCCGCTCCGAGCCGCCGATGCCCTGCAGCTCGCGGCAGCCATCACCGCCGCCGATGGAGACCCGCGAACGCTCCCCTTCGTCACGCTCGATGACCGGCTCGCGCGAGCCGCGGAGCGCGAGGGCTTCCCCGTCGTGGAGCCCGCGTAGGCAACCCCCGGCTCCGGTACGCTCCGCGCGGGGTCACCGCGCCGCCGGCGTCCCACGGTCCCGACACAGGGAGAGGCCATGACCACCATCGACCACCGACGCGGCCTGTTCGCCGTCGTCGGCCTCGCCGCGGCGATCGGGCTTGCGGCCTGCGGCGCCACCGGATCCGGGACCGAAGCCCCGTCGGCCCAGGTACCAACGCCCGCGCCCGCCACCGCCACCCCGGCCGCAGCGACTGCAGGCCCCACTCCGAGCCCCACCACGGAGACCACGCAGGTGCCGACCCCATCCCCCACCCGGGATCCGAACGCCTCGCCATCGGACGCGCCAGCGTCCGCGCCCGCCGATCTCGGCGGCTTCGGGTACGCGCCTGGCGACGTGCTGGACTACTACGTGGGCGAGGGCTTCGTGTGCGAGGATCCAAAGCCCAGCACTCAGGCCGCCGGCTACACCCAGGTCCGCTGCCTCAAGGCCGGCGAGGGGGACGCCCCGACCGCGATCGTCTCGCTCGTCGTCAGCGACAAGGGCGTGACCGGCGATGCCTTCGCGGGCTATGTCACGCCGGCCGGTACGAAGGGCCCCGAGACCAAGGCGGCGTACGAGCACCTGGCGGGGTTCCTGGGCGCCATGCTGGGGACCGACGCCGGTACCGAGGCCGCCACATGGCTCGCCCAGAACCTGGGCAAGGAGCAGGCGCAGACCCGCGTAGGCGAGATCCTCGTGGGCACCTACCCGGAAGACGACGCCGGCGGCGTGGGCTCCTACGTCGAGCTGGCCAACCAGGCCTTCATGGACGCGCCCGTCCCCTGATGGGGTAAACTGGGCCGTGGTCGCTGGCGCGTGGCCTAATGGTATGGCACCTGACTCTGGATCAGGGGGTTCTAGGTTCGAATCCTAGCGCGCCAGCCAACTCCCCGAACGTAAAGCGACCCTCGGAGACCACTCCGGGGGTCGTTCAGTGTCCGCCTGACAGCCAATTTTGACAGCCACTGGGTTCTGACAGCCACCCAATCGCCCCTCCTGACCCATAGTCAAGCTGTCCTGGCTCGGCTCCGGCGGGGGTGCCGGCTGCATCTGTGAGTAGGTCTGCGGGGCGCGCCGGGGGGTGCCTGCCTGGGCTGCGGGCGGGCTGCTCTAGAGAGCGGGGCCGGGGCCGTCTTTGACCGCGACCCCGGGGGTGGGGGGACCATCGCGCGCGGCCCGGGCCGTGAGGGAAGAGTGTCCCAACCTTTCCCCGATCAGGATTTCGACTAGACCCGCGCGTGGCCGCAGCTCACTCCGGCGGGAAGTCGTGCTCAACCCACGCCTTCTCCATCGCCGGGAGGTCTACCTCCTGCAGGAGATAGGTCAAGCCGTCTGGTCCCTCGCGAACGTAGATCGACTGCCCGCAGGCTCTGCACTTCTTGCTCCTGGCCTTCGGTAAAGGGTCCGGCGTGACACCGCAGTACGGGCACGTTGTGTTGGCGTAGCTGCGTGGGCCGGCGGCGGGTCGTCTTGGCGACAGGGGCTTCGGTGAAAGCCTGACGTTGATGTAGGCGTTCGGTCCATC